>Ga0181389_1000007_pt1 | contig 64161 bp, 99 predicted proteins | sample 12SPOviralmetaG_FD_130121 | JGI IMG/M metagenome (GOLD analysis project Ga0181389, IMG submission 130121) | Marine viral communities from the oligotrophic San Pedro Time Series (SPOT) site, San Pedro Channel, CA, USA - 12 SPOT_SRF_2010-06-29 | ecosystem: Environmental > Aquatic > Marine > Strait...
CCACGAGCATCAGCAATCAAAAGATCTCCACGGGATGCAGTAGCAACGTTGAGTGTAGTCTGAGTCATTTGTGAAGCAAATCTCTTTGACTCTCTTAATATACACGATCTAGACTGCTCATGGGAGAATAGTGGACAGTTCACGTAGTGTACACAGAATGACTCATAGGGACTGAAAGTATGGTAGCTATAAGCTAAGCACTGCCCTTTGAACCCTTACAGAGTTAGTATAACGAATGCCCCAAGGATTGTCAAGTAATTTGCTACCATCAGAATCCCTTATAAGGGGTCCATAAGTGTGCCTCGGAGGTCTTGACATTTTCTGGGATTCATGATAGCCTGCGGTCCAAGATCACTACTCTAAGGACCATTTAAAACCGCATACATCTACGAGAGATACAACACGCAACTACATTTAATTAGCCATTTAATTAATAGCATAAAAAGAACCTTCGGAGATACTCTGAAGCATATCCGAAGGCACTTTACGGTGTATTCGAGCACTAATCGCTGTCGTATTCTACCTCGATTGCGTACTCATAATCATACTCATCTTTATTATCTTCTCTATACCTTTCCTCTTCTGATTCGATCAGCATTGCATACTCTTCCTCATCCATTCTTCTTCTCCTTTCGCTTACCTTTCTTAGTGTTATATGTACCGAGGTTTTCTACATATAATTCTCTTACCTTTTCATCACCTTTTAACTGTATAAGTTCTTTCCAGTTCCAATCTCTAGGATGAACACAGTTAGTATCATCTACGGTGAAATCGATAGTAACGCGATAGCGTGTGAGTTGAGTGTTAGTGAGAAGCATTGTAGAGTGAGAAGTAGACCATACTATTTTATATGAGAAGATATCAATTGTCAATCTTTTGCATCTCTTCGTCCCTATAATACTTTACGATTTCTTGATATAAACGATCTTGTGATTTGATTGATAATTGTCCATAATAGTTAAACACTTGTCGAGTTGACGATGTTTCTTTTTTCACGGCAATACAAGATAATTAAGATTTAAGATAATACGAGTTTGAGCATCAGTGCATGTATATCCATGATGACTAATACTACCATCAAAGATAACAATACGATTCGCTTCACTCTTCACAATCTTCCCCGTTTCAAACTTAGTAAACCCATCATTTGTATTCAGGTAAAAGATTGCAGTTTTGTGAATATCACCAGGGATATCACGATCCCTATGAAATGTGCCAATAGGGCGATTATCATCTTGTCTCCAGTTCAAATTCACTTTTGAACTTACGATAAGCACATCAGAACCAGCATGAACATTTTCAATCTGAGGCATTATGACGCCAAAGAATATGTCAGTCCATTCGGCGTTACCTTCATTCGCACGATACAAAGTATGAGTGAATTGACCCGTTGTTTTCTCTTCATCAGGACGAGTAATGCGCTGATTAAAGAACCAAGGAAAATCACCAGATTCGACAAGTGTATTCAGTTTAGAAAAATCTTCCGAATCTAGAAAATCATCATAGACCTTAATACTCATGGATAGTAATAATGCGACGGAGGATCTTCACCAGGGAAATGTGAATACGACTTCTGAAAGAATGGCAAAACACCTATCACTGAATTCGACCAAACATAAGTGCCATTTGAGAAACGAACAACATAATGTTTCTCTCTCGTTTTAACATCAGAAGCAGAGACTATAGTTGTCATTTACCGACCCCCATTCCCATCTGTGGCGTGTTAACTTCTAACTCACTAATCACCTCTTGTTTAGGTAACAAACTATCGAGAACTTCCTGATCATAAAGATTCAGAATCTCACCGATAAGTTCATCTTGTCCACATGTAGAATATTCTTTCATCATCATATCAAACATGCAACCGAGAAGCGAATCCATGTCCATATCATCAATGATCATAGTACAATAATCAGAACGCAATGTGTCAAGTTGTGATTCGTTAAGTTTCATTGAATTAGAAGAATAAAGGTGAATTAGTCTGTTGGGAATTGTGCAAGTTTAGCATCAGCAAGTGCAGCAATCATTGTCCACACTTTCTGTCCTGATAGTTGATTCTCAGAACATATAAATTCGACGGAATCTTCGATAGTTTCCATCACTTCAATCGCTTCGGATGTTAGATCAGTCATGTTAGTTTTGCGAAATGTGGGAATGTCGTTGATATCGGGACCGTTCCAAAAGTCGTCCCAATCTGAAGCGTTTCCAGTCGTAATCATGAGAAGATGTAACCGTTGTCGAAATCTTCGGTTGTGAATACACTGTTACCGTTAATAGCACCCGCAAACTTTCTTACAAACCACTTGTAATTCTTTTGAAATACTCCCTCACCAGCGATGCAAAACTCATCACAAAGTGCATTCAAACGTGATTTAGTTGTCGTTGTCTGCCAACCACCATCAAAGATTGTCATGTCGTTGTCAGAAACCTCGGCAATCTTGTTACCGTGGAGACGTACAACAGAGACACCAGTTTCGGGGTCAAAATGAACTGAAGTGTTAGCAGACTGCCAATCAGAGTTAGATTGAACAGCGGCACACATTTGAGTTTCGATCTTACGCATGATGAGAGAAGTGAAGAGGGTTAAGAGTGCGGTGAGGTCGTTTCCCCTCCACTCCTTTAATATACAGGAAGTGGCGGAGAAATCCACCAAAAGTGGACGGTTCTAGGGTTGTCACATCGCCTTCTTAAGGTAGATTTCGGCCAACCCGATCAGGGAGCCATCCTCTACCGTGGTAGGAAGGGGAGCGGTGTTCCACTTGTGGAAGGTCTTGCCCTCATCGCCTTCGTTCATAATGTCAGTGATCAGATCGCCTGTGATCTGGATGACGTTGGAACCCTGGTAGGTTGCTCCGTAGTGAGCGGAGAGGATATCGATTGCTTGTGTTTTGTTCATACTGATAGTATGGCAGCTTTTGAGCTGAAAATCAAGCGATAGTGTGCAGTTGCCCAACTGGTTTGGGTTGGTTGATGGTATGCTGGGCCATCCCCGCTTTTGTGTCTTGAGAATCATGGCCACCACTAGACCAAAAACCTGTTTTTTCCATAATTCTGTCGGGAGTGGGTGTTACGTCATTCGCACCGCTCCCGATATGGAAAAAAGACTAAGTATCATTCATGACACACACATATCATAGTTTGCTATTCGCAAGTCCAACAGATTTGCAATACATTTCTGATGCTTTCATTTCATTTTGTTGATGATAGTCCATCCATGATTTGATCTCTGCTCGAAAATCATTAATCATATCATCCGCAGAAACTTCTTCACTAGCAAGATATTCTCCTACTATGTCACACAACAAACCGCGAAGATGTTGGCGATATGGAAATGTGTCATTGTAGGTAATGTTGTCAGTCACATTTAGATCAGTCATGATTGTTTTAGTTGTTGAAGAGATTGAACCGCTGATTGCATTGATGAACGAGCATATCCTGCAGCGAAAGGATAACTCCGATCAGGATTAATATCCGAACTATCTATCTCATGACAGACACGAATAGCATCCTTGAGGTTATCAATGATTCTGTCGATTTCAGTAGTTTGCATCAATACTCCGATAGAATACTCATTCGACGTTGTTGACGTGGCACATAAAGTGCTGGACGTTTGTAACCATTACTCTTGGCATACTGCACTCGATCGATATAATCATTATACTCATCTGGTGACACTATGTCATCCCAATCTCCATCAAAATGTTCATCAGAAGAGTAGCGATCAGTGTAGGAACTGTGCATCATTTTGATCCTTGAATAGTTGTTGAGTCATAGTAGTTCATCATCTGGGTATCACGTTGCGCTAGGAATAGCAGATAACAAGTGATACCGACAAAGATAAAGATTCCACTTAGTAAGTATTGAGTTACTTTCATATCACCAGCGAGTTTGAATAAGGGCCGAGTTGAAAAGTTGTGGTTCTGTGTGAAGATCAGTCACTTCATAGTTGTACCCATAAACACGATTATCAACCTCTTTTTCAAACGATTCTTTGTTAATGTAGGACTTTGATTGCATGTCATTAGCAAACGTAACTGTCTTATACATTAGACGCTCACTAATACTTCCATCAGCATACTTGACGGGGTAGAAGTCAACAACCATGTTTCCGTGTTGTGCTGTGAGTTGCATTTGAGTTGAATTGTTTGGTATGAATTAATTATAGGGCATCTGGCGCCCTATGGGTCACCAGGTGGCCACTTCATTGGCAGGCACACGGGACACGGTGAGACGGCGGAAACCATAATCACGCCACTGATCGCAAGACTCGTTAACAATACGATCATGCTGCCTCTCCATGCCCTTGTGAGTCGTACACTTGCGACACTTGCGAAAGTATACGACGGGATGCTGTGGCGACTCAGGGAAGTCAATCTCGATTTTGTAGTGAGAGTGATTAGCGATTTGAACTGCCATGGAGTGACTTTCTTTTGACTCTTTAATAATACAGGCGGAGGCGAGGAAATCTACAAAAAGTGGACGGTTCCCCAACTGGTTTATTTCTCTTTACTTTTACAGCAAACTAGGGTTATATTGCTTTACCTCGTCAATCAATTCATCATCAGACAAACTATCCAATTCGGCATTTTGCATGTCCACAAAATACTTTTGCAAATCATCTAGCGTCATTTGACTCAAGTCCCACTGAATAAACTGCTCTTGTAAATCATCACGAATTATAGTCATTTTACCTCCACTAATTCTTGTTGATACTGCATCCATTGCTCTTCTGTGATCTCATCCACACTCTCTTGAATCACCTGATAGATGTAATCGTTGTTTCCTACATCGTCAAAGATACGTGCAATCAACGCAGGATCTTCTACCTGAGCATCATAATCAAACTCACCATTTTCATCCTTTAAATGACAATCATTCTTGGTATAAATCCATGCGCCACATTCTGCATCTTCTCCCTGTTCTTCAATCATTCGTGATACTCTGTCTTGAAGTTGCTTGAGAGTGTAATTCATGATTCAATTAGTGGCGTAGGTTTGAGCAATTGCATCGGACTTAAATCGTCTGCATAACTTAAACAAGAGTTTCAAGTCATCTGCAATCACATATCGAAATGAAGATGATTCGATGATAAACTTATCATCTTCCAACCAAACTTGTGGAAGTTGTTTCTTGTAGATTGGGAAATCAGTTGGCATAATGTTAATCAACCTCCGAACATGTCGTCGAATAGTTGTTGTCCAGAGCGCTCATCATTTTCATATTTCTTTGCATATTGTGCCATGCGTTCGAGTGCTTCATCGCGAGAGATTGACTCAGGGAAGAAATACTCACGGCCTGATGGAGTTGTGTAGCGCATTTGGGTTCGTTTCTTTTGACTCTTTAATAATACAGGCAAAGGGGGCGAAATCCACCAAAAGTGGACGGTTCGCCCACAGGCACACGTCAGCGAACGTATAAAAATGAACCGTAAGGATCTACGATCTCAGGGTGATCAGTCAAGAAATCAATATAGAACCGAATGCCTTTCGCAGGTGCTTTATGTGATGCTGGTTTGTAACATGCACCAGTCTCTTTGTCGATGAACATGAACACACCATTATTTGAAAAACTGTTATCAGCATGAACCCTGAATTGATTCACCTTGATATATTTTTTGCCTACACTATATTCTAACTTAGAGTATGAACTATGTCCCGATTCAATTGCATTAACTTTCCATCGATTGCTGACAACCTCAAGAAAACATTCGGTGAGATATTCTGTTTTGGATTGAGTGATTGTTGTCATGATGATAATAAAAAGTTTGTGAAGTTTGAATCAGAAAGGGTTAGACCATGACTCATACTTTTTCATGGTGATGTAACCTTCCTTACAAAGTTCATCAGTGAAGCAACTCCATGCTTCTGCTTTTGCAATACTATCTGTTGCCCACTGTGTGCCCATAGTTGAAACTTTCCAGTTGTAACGGAACTGCTCCAGTGCTTGTGCTTTGGTGGTTGATCGCATTCGGTTGAATTCCTTTGACTCTTTAATAATACACGATTTTCAGGTCTGTGCGAGTTTAGTGGACACCTTGGCAACTGGTTTGGTTTGGTTGGTGGTACTCTGCCATGCCCTCGTTTTCCTATCTTGAGAACCCTTGCCACCACTAGACCGAAAACCTGTTTTTTCCATAATTCTATCAGGCACGGGTGTTACGTCATTCGCACCGCTCACGATATCAAAAAAACACTAATTAACATTTAACCATCACACGAAGAACTGCTCTAATGGAGTTAAATTAAGTTGCATTGCAGTATATGGAGAAGTTTCATTTATGTTAACTTCAACACCTACTTTATTACAATTGACGGGGGCATGGTAAGTGTGCGTACTGCTTCTCTTTGTTCTTTTATGTTTGACGAATCCCCAGATACAACGAGATTCATCACCATCATTGTAGAGAAACCTACGATCAGATATAGTCCAGATAGCATCCACATTAGTTTTAAATTGTATCGACTCATAGCGGTATCCTTTGGGTGGTTGATGAATAAAATCGGAGGGAAGTTCGATCATAGTTTGCCACTCACAACGGAGGATCCTACGACTCTAGTGTATTGTTCAAGTGTGCCATCTTGAAGACACTTAAGATGAAATCTTGTCATCTGAGTAACACCATCTTCAGTGGCGCCAGTAAGAAAGTTAGCACCATAAGGTTCTTTTAAGACACTAGTATAAAGTCCAAACCGTGTCTTTTTAACGTAAAAGGCATCATCAATCCAGACTTGATCATCAGGAATATTCTTTTCAGTTGTAGGATTAGAACCTAGAGAATCTCTAAGTGTTGTTTTTGGTTGTTGATCAGTCATAATGTTGATACTAATTTAGATAGACCAATGACCATGAGGAATCCTAACATTCCCACAACGTCATAAGACTTAGTTCTGATGAAATATGGCAGTGACATTGTATCCCCAATCAGGTTCATTGTCACCCCAAGATAAACATTCACATGTAAAACAATAAAATAGGCAGCAATCACGAAGATGCTACCTAAGATTCTCATGGGAACGTCTAATCTCGGCAAAGAGATTGATCCATTTGACATAGTTTTTCGTTCCGTGATTCAATAGTTTTCATCATGTCTGAGTTTAGCAAACTGACTAGAAGGTTTACACCTAATAGAACAACGATGGCAGAAAGTGCAATCCTCATGCTGCTACCTCTTCAGGGATTTCAATGAGTTGTCCGAAAGAATCGGACCATGTTTTAACATCATAACAGAACCATTCACCTTTGTCAAAAATATAAGCGTATTCTGCACCACAGTTATCACACTGATCGAAATACTCAGTGATTGATTCTGCAAGTTTAGGTGCATTCTCTTCGATAGATTCGCCACGACCAGTGTAATACTGAACGTGTTCGGCACACTTCTTACGATCCCAATCAGTATCTGAAGCAATACATGACATATTGCCACCGTCAATTAGTTCTGAAACATCTTCTTTGGTGGTATACTTTTTGGATAGAGTAACACCCAACCACTCAGGATAACCATCCCAGTGATGATAAACACTAACAATACCGCCATTAAGTTGGATGCCGATGCGAGCGTTAGTTGACATAAAGAAAGAATGAAAAAGAGAGTGAGAGAGAGGCGGTTCCACGTAAGGGAACACATTTAATTTACCTCTCGATTTGTGTGGAGTTTATCACCAGCAGTAGAGTTGCCAACTGACTCACTTAGGAGTGATGAATGGGTGTCCTGTTCCCCTCCACTCATCTAATATACATGATATGGGTGGTCTGTGGGAGGTTAGTGGACACTTTGTGCCACTGTCCACTCAGTCTCTAATAAAATTATACTTTGCGTCACCTTTTTTCTCTTCTGGCTTATCTTCAGTCAGAACATCTGCGCCGTCAGACTCTTCCAAGTCCATCATTTTTGGCTCATCAGCAATCATAACTGGTTCTGGCTCTGGTGCAGCAACTGGTGCGGGTGGCGTTGGTGCTGCTGGTGCTGGTGCTGTGGGTTCAGGTGAGGATTTTCCACCTAGCAATTCTCCGAATCTTGTCATCGTTGTTAAGGAATAGTACAATTTATTTATTACCAAGTTTTGATTTTGGTAAAGTTGCGATATGAAAACTCACGACGATTTACAAGTTTATAGGTGCCATACTTATTGGTCACAACGTAACCCTCATGATCACAATCTTCATCATCAAACTGTACCTGAACGTTTTCATCAGATGTGATCCCTTTCATCATCAATCGTTTGATTTCCATGATAGTTTTATAGAGCAATGTCATGGTCTTACCCATACCTGCATTAGAAATATCAGTATTCTCACGAATACACTTATTAACCGCTACTTTGAGTTCCTTTCCTCTCTGTTTCTCAGGAAATCTAACAAGATTTGCAACCACAGAAGCAAAATTAATAAGGTAGTCAATTCTACGACTACGGGAGGTAAAATGAGCATCAGTGTTCAGATATCGAGTGTTACTGTTATGTTCATATCTATCCCACTTAGCATCAAAGTTTGCACACATTGTCTTGAGATCTTTACCATGATAACTGGTATGTACTGCTACAACAATACCCTTATCAATCGTCTCGTCAAAGTTATATGTGAGTGTGTTTGGAGTAAAAGTATCAGTTCCACCAAAACCTATAAAATCACCTTGCCAAACTCCTGGAGTCTTACGCAAACACTCGAAACATGTATGTAAGATAGCAGCAACCTTAGGAAGATGTCCGTGATTGAGTTCTATATCATGATGACTATAATTGATCTTTACTTTTACCTTATTGAATACACTTTTTGTACCAACAAACCACTTTCCTTCATTTGTACCGAATACTATAGCGGGAGCACCGTCCCACTTAACAGTGGCGGTGCTGCTACGATCACGCAAGAACTGGAGCATATTGTTAAAGGTCTCGCGATTATATAAAATCGCGTCCTCGGGGTGCTCAAGGTGGGTGTTTTTCATGAGTTTATAATAAACCATAAAAAACGCCTTGTCTGCCCCCTATGTGACAGTTTTTATATAAGCACACCCCCAAAACGATGATACTGATGTTTTTGGGCGCTTTTTATATAAAAGGCAATTTGCCATAAAAAAAGACCCTCACTCGGAGGGTCGTTCTTCTAGTGTATATTTCGATTTCTTAAGTTTATATCTTTTAATATATTTCTCGGCGTGTTCTCGACACACAAAGTGACAAACAGCGTCCTTAGTCTCCAATCTAAATGGAAATGCCTTCCATGGAAATTTCTCTTTTACCATTAATTATCGGATAGGAATATTAAATGACATGATTGTTCTTTGATCATTACTTGCATTTGGTTGTGATTCATGACCAATTGCAGCAGGGAAAAGTATAATATCACCCTCCTGAACGTCTGGAAGTTGCATCATTAATACTCTACCATAGAGAGGATCTAGGTAAGGACATTGAAGCATAGTAGAGGTATGTATCTCGGGATTAAACTCAAGATGGAGAACACCAGATATATTACCAAACCCATGATTATGCAAACCATGATAGTCTCCACAGTGATATCTTTGAGTCCATAGTTGAAACTTAGTATAGTCACCATGTCGAGGAAGACCTACTTTTTGCCAAACATCTTCCAGGGGTTCGCCAATTAATTTCCACCACTTTTCTAGGTATGGATGTGGTGTAACATTGCCAACCTTAAAGAAATCAGTGGTACAAGTATTATTCTTACATTCATCATCATCAAGATCAATCATCTCAAGTAATTGAGGTTTCAACTCGTCCCAATTAGGCAGAGAAATCTTATGAACAGGTATTCCGAAGAGATGAAGTGATCCGAAAGTCATTTGCGTCTTTTGTCCTTTTTGCGAAGTTTAGTGCCTGGTCTCTTTAAATCTTTTCTAAGATTTTGTAGAAACTTAAAGTGTGCTCTTAGTGGGTCAATCACATGTAGACTGACCCTAATATCTCGATCTTTACTCAATTTCAATCCATCGTAAGTTTGGGATATCATCGTCATTATACTGACTCATATCGTCCACAAAAGTCCACTCAGAGTCTTCAGATTCGTCATCAACAACCATCTCACTGACGATTGATTTTGCATCATCGTAACGATCCTCACCGACTAATACTTCCAAACGAGAAGCATAAGTATTTTCTAGATTGTCGAGACAGTTGTCACGAATTTGTTCGATCATTGTGTTTTGCATGTGATTAGTCTAGTGTAAAATTAGTTACTTGTCAACTTTCCAATCTTTGTTACCCTTAACAGGCACCCAAAAAAAGTAACATTGATTCAGTGACTTGAGAAACATCCACTGAGAACCATCTGCCATCTCACGTTCATTTTCAATAGTGCAAGAATGAAAGAGGTCCATCTCATTGGCAAACCTATTCTTTGCCTTCCGAGATAGCGGAGTCACAGTGACTCGTTTGGTCTTGGTCTTGGTCATAGTTGTTTTTTCAACAGTCTTATTGTAAGGCATCTAACAGTGGATTGGTGGGTATGGTGTCCAGTTCATTCAACTGTCCACCCTGTCCCCGAGAACCCTTGCCACCACTAGGGTTCAGTAAATGTTTATTTTGAATTTTCTTTGATTTTCGTTTGACAGGTGTTTTGGTACGTTTCTGCGATTTAGAATATGTCTTTTGGAGTTTTTCTACTCTACGCATGGCAATATCAAAGGAGGATGATAATCCCATTGGATCACCATTGCAAATTACCATCCATTTTTTGCCACAAGGGAGTACAGCAAACAACCCATTAGGTGAGACATAATCTTTTATATACTTACTGTTAAGTATAGTTGAATTGTGGTTATGATACTTGTCTTTCATCTATCCATGACACTCCATAAACTCATCGAGTGTGTAACCTTCGCCAGTGTCAGTCTCTTCAATCAATTGTTCGATTGTAAGTTCTTCCATCTCTTTGCGATATTCTTCTGGTGTTGGATCTTGTGGATCGTAATCGTCATGGCAGAGATATTCCCATTCATGAACAAGTGCGTCCACAAGTTGTTCTTTGGTGTAGTTCATCGACGAATCTCACTGATAGCGGGTTGACCTTGATTAAACACAACATCAACAACTGCCTGAACTTTCTTGGCAGTGCTGATACCTACTCTGTCATAAGTTGGGATGCAAACTAACCCAAACTTCTTCTCACTTCCACCCAGACGGATCACACGACCGATAGACTGACTGATACCGATGTAATCCATGTTACGCATGAAGATAACAGCCTCAAGTCCACTGACGTTGATACCCTCAGACAGAATAGAGTGGTGAAGAACAACAAACTTTTTGGTCTTGTCCTTGCCCCAGGTGTTCAGAGTGTCAAAGAATACATCGCGATTGACTTTCTTGCCATCGATGATTGCACCTGTCTTCGATGTAATAGTCATCCAAGAATAACCACGTTTGCGAAGTTGTAAACAAAACTTAGAATGAGTGAGAAGATTGATGATCTGTTTTGTTGTGCGAGCACAGATCAAAGTTTTGTTGATTTTGTTGTCATCAATAGTCTCAAGCAGATTGTCACAATCATCAGCAAACATAACCTTACGACCTTTGATCATAGGCAGTTGCTTGACTACAACTTTAGGGGGGAGAATGTAACCCTGTTCAACCAACTCAGGAGCAGGAACATTGCACAGAACCTGACCATAAACAGACCAATTCATGCCTGGTTTAGAAGGCGTGAGAGAATGTTTAGGTGTTGCAGTAAAGAAGTAACAACGATTTGTGTTCTCTGCAAAATACTCAGTCGCAGGGAAGAAGTTCTTCTGAACACTATTATGTGCTTCATCAAAGTAGATGTTGTCTACCTCAATGTCTGCTTCCACAACACGATGAAGAGAATGATAAGAGGTAAAGATAATAACATTCTCACCTACTGCACGAGCAGTGTTAGCAAAGACATGAATATCGTTTGCTTTGGTTGTAGAATAGTGGTCGGTTTCACCACTATGAACGTGCATCACATGCGTGTGAGTAGTATCAATCAACTCAAGGAATTCAGAGCACAGTTGTTCTGCCAACAGAATACGTGGAGCAACAACAACAGTCGTCATTCCGTTGTCAATATACTTACAATTCTCCACAACATCCTGAATCATACAGATAGTTTTGCCACCACCTGTAGGCACGATGACTTGACCCTTGTCATAGGCAAGCATACTATTAAGAATGCGTTTCTGATGTGGACGAAGGGTCAGGGTCATTCGTGTTCCGTTCATAGATTAATTATACACAAAAAAACCCCCTTAGGCAAGGAGGTGGGACAGTATGATAACCGTCACATGACTAGAACTGACGAAGTAGTTTCTCAGTTTCGGGATCGAATTTCTCTCGGATACCACTATTAGGCATCCAATCTTCAGGACCAGTTTCCATCATACTATCATAGAGTTCATCGAAATCGTTGTACTCAAAATCAAATTGGTCGTTGTTCATAATCAAGTAGGTTGAGAGTCGCCAGTTAGGAGTTCAGTTGGACCTTCAGAGACAGGTGTTACCATGTCAAACTTTTCTGTGATTGAAATCTTTTCACGGAATGAACTCAGTTCACTGTGAAGAGCAACAATATCACTTTGAGTTTTATTGAGAGCACCTAGTACGAGTTGCTCAAGTTCACCCAATCGTCGGTCAAGTTCACCAACTGTTGCCATTGTAGCATTCAGTTGTTTGGTAAGTCTGTCCTGTGTGTGGATAGAAGCGCGTTGATCTGCCATAATGAGTTAATCTAGACGTTGTATTTATTGGTGATTGGCAAGGGTCTCTCAGAGGACTCTTTAATTATACTCCATGAGACCCCCCTAGGAGCGTCTCTGAGACAGTTTGTAGACTGGTTAGTATAAACTCGTTGGATGGATGTTAACAACCTCTCCACCAGTCATAGACTCGCATTGTGCCTTAGCATCAGAGGGAGAAGGAGAGATAGATTCAAACTCGATAGTTTCGAGTCGATTGTCTCTAGTACGGACTGTAGCAGTGAATGAATTAGTCATGATGATGAAGTGTAGTGACTTGTATTAAAACTAACCATAATTCTATCTTGATCGCTCTCATTTACTCTACTACCATGTTCCAACCAACTTGGAAAGAGATAGAGATGATTCTCTCTTATCGGTAGATCAAATTCGTAGGCATTATAGTCGGAGTAATCTTCATGTAACTCGCACATTCTATATGGTTGTAGTGGTGAAACAAAATAAAGATCACCACTATTTTGTGGTAGATCTAGATAAAGTGCTCCACTCACTACACTATATTCATGTCGATGTCGTCTTGTATATCCACCAGTAGGTAAAACATTATACCAGGTATTGTCAATTTGTACAGGTTTACATCGAAGTTTGTTAACATAATCCTGAAGACAATCTACGAATAATTTACCTACGGGAAGAGATTCTTCAATAGAAAAAGGATCCCATCTGCCATGACTAGACTCTCCAGTAACAGATAAATGGTGGAATCCTTTCTGTCCCTGTTCACCAATTATTTGTTTAAATTTAGAGAGAGTAGACCCCGAAAGGTCATACTCTTCAACTAGAACAGGGAATAACTTCACTTATTACTCTTCTCCATGTTTGGACCTGCAAGAGCAAGTTGAGCATTCTCCATGATAGTCTGTCCACCTTTTGAGTGTGGGATAATGTGATCGATGTGGACTTTATCACCGTTCTCAACATCAGTGATTGGGATAAGTTCACCAGTCAGAGCACACTTACCCTGTTGACGAGACCATAGAATACGACGCCATTCCTGAGGGAAATAACGAGTCTTATCCTTAGTGACAACAATACCACGTTCTTTCAACATGGGGATGAACTCATTACGGATAAGTTCCAGACGGTGCTTCATCTTGTAATTGGTGTTAGCACCATATAGATCCTTGAACTTACAGGAAGAACGACCAGTCTCGAACCTTGCATCTTCCTCACCCCAATATTTACCAACCAACTCAAGATAACACTCAAGGAAGGATTCATAGTCCAGTTTGTTGTTATCCAGGCGGTGAACTTCATCACCCTCGGCATAGATTTCAACCAGAGCACAGTAAAGATCAATCAGACGATTACGAGCACCACCAAGTTTGGTGAAATCACCGACATACTTTACCATCGGCATGAAAGTAGATTCAAAGAACTTCTTGAAGTCTTTGAAGTTGTTCTCTGCCTCAGAGTTTGAGTTGTAATCAGAGTCAAGAGTCTTGGGTGAGAAGGCATCAACCTGACCACGGAAAGTGTAGTAGTTCAGGAGAGATGCAAGATATGCACAGAACTTGTATCGTTCTGCATTAGACTTAAGAACAAAAGTCTTCTTCTCATTGTCAAGTACAAAGCGATCCTTGTACTTATAGTTCAGTTCACGAATACTTGTGCAGATCTCAGATGTGCTGCAGTTACGAAGTTCCTCAGTGTTGAGGTTCTCGTTATCATTCAGACGTTCAAACAAATCACGACGTTCTTCACGATTGAGACCAGAATACTCGATCCATGCAATCGTTTGGTTGTCGATAAACTCAACCAGAGCAGGAAACTCTTCACAACATACTTCATAAGTGAAGTAGTTTGTCTTGTTCAGAGTGTAGCGAACCAGATCACCTTCACCAGTAGGGATCACATAGTTTCCAGGTTGAAGAGCAATCTTATTGTCGAACCAATCCATAATGGTATCGGAACGATTGCCACCGTCGATGTGAACCCAGTTGAAATCTTTGGAGATGAACAACTTCTGGTGATCAATGAATTGCAGATCTTGAGGAACACCAGATGACAGAGCAATCGGTTCAAGAATCTCTACCGATTTCTCAAGGTTGATGAGGTGAAAGATGGAAGTATCAGAGTAACCTTGTGCAAGGGCACTCATATACTTAGACTGTTTATCAGGAATGAAACGCCAAACAGACTCACGTTGTACCGTGCAATCGCGACCAGTTTGTTTGACGATTCTAGAAAAATCTTTGAGTGTAGCGAATTGTGTGACCTTCTGCATCACCTTGCGGGTGGAGAGATCTTTTACTGCGACTTCTGTAATTTTGCCAGACATAATAATAATCCTTGTAGGGACTGTAGTGTGTGTCATCGTGGGGAACCCCCGTCAGACAAATATAGTATGGCAAAGATGATCCATATTGTCAAGCGTTTTTTCGATAAGAGATTCTAATGGGTCGTTCATTGACAGAGCGACCCCTACAGCAGTATGATAACTCTGCTAAGGTTCAATCATCATCCTCTGCTTCTTTAGAGTCGTTATCCAATACTTGCAACATTTCCAATGCTCCTTGCAATTTTAGATACTCTTCTCTCTTCGATTCAAAATTCTTTTGCATTTCTTGAAGTTCTGCTCTGAGATTTTCAGAACGTTCTGTGAGCTCTTTTGAGTAGTTTGCCATAATAAATTTGACTGTTTTTAGTATTTATTGCTATAAATAAAGTTATAATAGGTCAAGATATAATCATGTCTACTAATCCTACAGATGGAGAGTATAATTATGATCAGGAAGTTCTAGATAAATCAGATGCCCCTGCGGCATTTCCGATCAAGTATTATACTCACTTATCGGAAAGACATGTATATAAACAACTTTCTAGTGTAGATGATTTTATCTTCTATTCTTATGTTTGGTTTCAACCAGATCAATATGATGAAGAGAGAGATAATGGTGAATATAAGATTTTAATTAGAGGAACTACATTTCAGCATCAAGCGGGCACAGAAGATAGAATTATTGAGAAGTTTGTCTCACATTCTAACACTGTCGTGTTTGTAGACTGTATGTTTAGAGATACTGGTGTCCCATTTAAATCTAATAGAGACCTAAGAGATTGTGCTAAATGGATTTCCACAATTGCTGGACGATTCAATGGAAATAAGGATCAAATTTATATTGTAAATGCAGACGAAGATACTTTACATCATGTCAATATTAATGAACAAACACTTGCTCTATCTGTTGACAGTAGAACCGAATCATTAGTATGCAGTTATCCAAAAACTGCAATGATGGATGGTCAACTGCCAGAAGATCTTCCAGATAATGTTAAAGAATCGATTGCAAGTTCAGAGGGTATAGCAGACTTTGATGTTAGTGGAGGTACAATTTCAAACGCATATAATACTAACTTCAATAGTGGAGACATGCGTTTTAGTCAACTCCGAGACAAGTTTGGTGGCACTGATATAAGAGCGTCACAATATACTAGAACTAGAAGGATTGTTGCTATTCCCGAAAACAATAATGTGCCTCTTCCAAATGAAACTTGGAAATTTTCTAAACTCCGTGGTGCTGTTAACGGAGTTGTTGCTTCTTGTAATGGCAACTTTGCTCACTTGAAAGCGAGATGGCAAGTCTTCAACAATGATATGATCTATCAAAATGACAATTTCTCTAAAAAAGTTATTGTAACTGGTCATTGTGGTTCATTAGATGTTAATCAACCAGCATTTAGGTGGAACGCTACAGGGAAAGGAGCATTACAATTCCGAGTTAATGGAAAAGTATATGGTTATTCTGGTCCAGGAGGAAACGCAAACTCAGGTAATGGAGGCAATGCAGGATATGCTTTGCACGTTGCTTCTCCCATAGAAGCAAGAAGCAGTGACTGGAATAACAGAATCCGCGGCGGTGGCGGCGGCGCTGGTGGCGGCGGTAGAGGTGGCAAAGGAGGCGGCGGAGGGAACTCTGGCGTTAAGAGATGTTCAGGTTGGTTCTGTCATGAAACCAAAATTAAATGCCGTAAAGATGGAGGCGAGGGCGGCGATGGCGGCAATGGCGGACACGGCGGTCATGGTGCTGGGTATAAATGGACAGGTAACTCTTGGAACAATCGCTTTAATGGATCCCGTACAAACGGCAGCAGTGGCGGTGGCGGTAGCGACCGTTCAGGCGGTAAAGGTGGAAAAGGTGGTGATGGCGGCAACGGCGGCAATTTTGGGGCGAATGGCGCTGGCGGCGGCAACGGTGGTAAAGGATCAAATGGTGGAAAGGACGAGCATGATTGCGGATATCGCGGCAGCCGTGATGGAGAAAATGGGGACAAAGGTGGCGGCGGTGGCATTTGCGTTGGTACTTGGACTTCAAGCGGCAATGGCACCATCGGTTTTATCTAACTGTGAGGTTGATTGCCTCCCTTAACTCCACTATATCCATACATGATTTCAGTATTAGTTCCTGATGCTGAAACAGTAAGTACAGTTACACCATAAACAGTTTCTAAGATTTCATCATCTTCCCAGGTGATGATTTCATCTTTAATATGTTCATCTATCCAACGGTAATTGTTACATTTATATAAACTATCAGATACAAAATTTGAGTGTGATGCAGATCTTTGTTGAAATACTTGATAGTTATCCGTAGGTTTTGTACCTGATGGAGCAAGTTTACTATAAGTAGTAGAAATTACAAAAGATGTCTCCTCATATAATCCTTCTGGTCCATATTTAATTAGTATTGTAGTTTCATTATCTCCATCCTGAGACAAAAAATCTTCTTCGATGAGTTCAGAAACTGCACGACAATTAGTTCTCGCCAAAGAACCTTCTGGTGTTACCTTTTCTATTAATGTAGAGAATGAATTTTCGTTTTCACTCTTTTCTAGTCCAATCTCTACAGTCTGTCTCTTCCTATTAATACGCAAATAGTTTATTGTATAGTCTAGTTCGGTTAAATCATCTACATTCTTTACCGAATCTAGTGCTCTTTTGAGATCTCCAATCGATTGTCTTCCTGTAATCTCAGTAACAAGAGAACATAATGACATGATAGATGGTTCAAATAGGGGAACAGAATCTAAAGAAATATGTTCTTCCTCTGGGCAATTGAGATCATCGGCACTGAAGAAATATCCAATAATATTAAACGTATAGTTTAATAGATTATTGCGGATAACATGTCCATCCCATAGTCTATATGTCCCAGTTCCTAATTGAGATTCAAACCAAAATCCATATAAGGTAGTCCCATCAGATTTTTTTGAAAAGAGTGCTCCAGAATCTCTCCTAGTAGATCTTTTATCAGACCAACTATAAGCGAACAGACTCGGGTTTGCTTCAGTAATTTTCTTAACGTTATCAACGTCAGTCGATGTAATTAAGTTTGGATACTTTCCAGATTGTTGTACTCTTTCAAGTCTTTCTAATTCTACCATTTTTAGATTAAACTCCAATCTTGACCTTTTTCGTAACCAAACCAGCAAACTATCGAATAATGTATACCTTTAGTTACTGGTGTCACTTCATGTGGATATAAAAAATTACTTGGATATATGTGAACAGAGTTAGATTTCTTTTCCAAGTCTATTGTTTTCCAGAACCTAAGTTCTCCACCCTCATAATCATCATTTATACCATATGAAACTGTAACTGAACCAGCATCACCGTTAAGATCCGCATGATATGTTATTCTTCCAGTTTCGGGATACTTACATAACCAGTATCCGCTATATTTATTATAAAGATCCATTTCTTCAGGCAGAAAATCCTCATAGTCTGAATATACTATGGGAATAGTCTTTAACATCACCTTATGGCATAAATTCCACAACTCTTCCTCATCACCAGAACGTGACAGGCATACATGAAATCTACATGTTTCTGTATTTTTCATATTATAAAATTCATCTCCGTTTGGTCTATCGATCTTACCAAAATCAAACTGATCACACAAAGTTATAAATCTTTGGTGATCCTTTTCGTTAAGAATATTGTTATGTGTATGGATATAATTTTGTAATTTCATTCAGTAAAATACTTGGGGCTAATAAATCCAGATAAACTTATTCGTGGACTCTCTTTATACCAGTCAATTTTCATTAAAGAACTGTGAAAAACATATGCTGGATATAGAATTAATCTATTGAATTTCATAGGTTCATAATGATATTCTTCCCAAGCATCATCCATTCCATTAGAGTCGAAATTTACATATTCGTCTTTCGTATCCCTCATTTTTTCAAATTGCCATTCTTTATATTTCCAATATTCTGAAGTTCTTTTGAATGATTTATCAACATTTTGTAGATTTATTTCTCCTGCGTCAGCATGTCTGTAGAATGCAGTACCGCCGTTTTGTTCATCTTTATTCAAATACAATACAAATGCCATCATTGCTGGATCTACATGAGGTTGTAGACATTTTCTTGCACACTGCACACCACCATGCAGTACATTAATCTGATAGTTCCAACGATATTCATCTAATTTATCTTCTGGAATATCAAAATCCGTATACAAATCTAGCAATTGTGTAGCTGCTGAGTCAATCTCAGGGAATCTATTAGGTACATAACCGAACCATCCAGGCAGTAAAGATTCGGATTCCATACTATTCAATACCAGGGGAGTGGATTGAATATATTCTGATATTAACCTATCAGGATCCATTAAAAAATCATCAACAACAACTAGAGGGTGATTTTTTTCCCCTATCTTTTTGTTATTGATGATAGCATCCGCATTGACCCTAATATTTTCGGGTTCTACATAATTTAAATTCATCATAAAATACCCATTTTTAGTATTTATTTCAGTTTTTTAATCTCCTCTCTGAGGGAATCAATCTGATCAGATTGTTCCTTAATTGCTTCAATAAGCAAAGGAACAATCTTTTCATACTTAACGGTTAGGTAACTGTCGTGTGCAGAATCAGTAACTGCTTCAGGTAGAACTTTTTCAACCTCTTGTGCAGAAACACCAACATGGTCAATTGTTGTATCTTTACCAAATTCATCAAGAGCACGTTCGTTAAAGTTGAATGTAAAACCATTCAAAGAACGTACTTTTTCTAGAGCATTTGCAATAGTATTTCTATTGGTCTTCAGTCGATCATCTGATACGAAAGCAACAACGTCTCCTTTTATTCTTAAGTCATTGGAGTTTGAGTCGTAGGATATTCCAGAATCAACTCTCATTCTAGTGTACGCACCACCCCCCGCATTGCCTTTCTGTAGAATAAGATAGTGTGGACCAGAGTCATTCCCTAAACCATTGACCAGAACGTCATCGGTTTTACCCGCCTTGCCAGTTGTATCTTGGTTTAGTGTTGGAACCACTGAAGCATCAAGTGTTCCTCCTACGATATCATCAGCACTGATTTCAGGAACTACACTAGAAGGTAGTGTTCCTGTTGTGATGTTTGATGCGTTTAGGTTAGTGACCTCGGAACCATTACCAATAAATTTACCCCTGAAATTAGGAGCATAAACTGAACTATTCTCGTATTTGAAATTACTGACTACAACAGTTTGGTTTTCACCAACGTTATGTAAAATGCCTTTGAGCTTATCAACACTCTGTGCCTTAGTCGCATTAGAGGCAGTTCCTGTTAAATTACCAGTAACGTTACCAGTGATTGTACTACTTACGTTGAGTGTGCCACTAAATGATCCATTACTACCACTTATAGTTCCTCCACTGAAACTATTTGCGGTAATAATATTACCTTTAAAGTTGCCAGAACTATCTCGGGAAACAATACTAGCACTACTTTGATTAGTAGAAGACGTATTCATTCCATCAAGTAAGTCTGCATTAAAGTTGGTGACTTTAGTTGTAGATACACACTTGAATGGTGCGTTACCAGTGGCACAAGTAGATTCAAATTGGAATGATTTTACTTTACCATTAGTACCACAATTAATATCCAGTTGAGTGACACCATTAGCAGTATATCCATTCAGATATCTGATCTTAGCATCGGCACCTTGGTCACCACTACTATTACCAACTTCCAACTTAGGTGTTTTGATAATACCACTGGAAGAAGGTTCCATGGTAAGTTCTTGCGATGTGATATTGTTAATCGTCGCAGAAGAACCACTATCAGTACAAGTAATTGTTGATGTTGCAGTAATTGCCGTACAATTAATAGTAAGAGTACTAGCAGTTTTTGGATTTAATGTAGTTGCTTTAACATCATTAAATATTGCAGTTGGACCTACAATTTGCTGATCAAATTCAATTTCCCTAATTCTTGCAACAGAAGATCCACCCTGAACTTCTAGATCTCCAGTCAAAGTTAGATCTGTACCAGAACCAGTAGTATAATTAAGAGTCTTAATAGTGGCACTAGATCCACCATCAGTAACAGTCAGGTTATTTGTTACCTCAAAGTTAGTTGCAATACCAGATTGAATTTTTGGTTGATTTAGATGAGAGACAGAAGGTGCATGGAAGTTGGTAATAACACCAACATTGATATATGCACTAGTAATAGCAACTCTCGAAACACCTTGATATGTTTCACCACCGCCTTGTACTGGTAGTGCTACACTTCCTCCACCAGTATCATCTGGCATACCAGGACCAGTAAGACTTACAATGTTTGCATGGCCATTAAGTGTAGATCCTGATCTATTACCAATTGTCAGAACTCCACCAGGTCCAGTAGTTCCAACATTGAAATCAGTAGCAAAACCAGTTTGAACTACAAGATCTTCAGCAAAGAACTTACCACTACCATTCAGTGGATCTTGTTCTCTTACAGATATGTTACTACAGGTAATGTCACCCTTGATTGAGTTAATACCAGTGTAACCAGAAGTAATTTCTCCTAGGAAATCAACCTTACAATTGGATTTGAAGGAAACATAAGTACCAACAACTTCCATATCGTGAAGTCTGGATGTGCCTCCCTCATGTACTTGAGTATAGTATCCATAAGTTTCCCACTTAATACCCTCATCGGAGAATCCACCAGAGAAATTATAAGCATAGAAGTTTGCAAGTTGTCTAACAACAATGGAGTCATAAGTAACACCAGAGAATGTCTGATTAGATGCAAATGTAACAATACCAGCAACAAATAGGTGATCTAGTTTAGTTACACCATTAACTTCTAGAGTATCTCTCCATCGGAAAGTAGAACCATCACTAGCACCAATAGATACTTGATCTACGGTGTAGAAGTTTCTATGCTTCTCTCTAGAAATAACACCAAATCTTCTCCAATCACCCTCGGCATAAATGTGTCCAACATACCCACCATTATCAGGAATACCAATGAATGAAAGGTCACCTGATCTCTTAGCACCTGTTGGAGTTTGAATACCAACTGTCATCAATTTACCCTGAGGTGCATTACCTCTCAGGAAGAAGTTCTTAGTTTCAATGCCGGCATCCGAACTATTAGCAAGTTTTTCGGTGAAGTTTACAGGACCATAGAATTGGGATGTTCTATTGTTATTGTCACCACCCTCAACCGTAATTGATTCCCTAACAAGTAGTTCATCAAATACACCAGAAACTCTCTTAGTTCCTTCTGCCTCAGCATCATCTCCAGTATATGAGAAGATGGGTGCGCCAACAACTTCTTCTTCACCAGTAATAGACGATAACCTCTTATATCCAGTATAGAAGTCACCACTGTCATTCATTCCAGTGTATACAACTTTACCACCATCAAGTTCTTTCTTTTGTGCGGCAAGTGTTTCTATATCTGTTAGAACTCTATCCTGTTTTTGTGGCAGAGATGTTGAGTAGTTACCAGATCCATAACCTAGATATTCAAATGTATGTCCAGACGCACGGAGAATAGATGGTCTACGAAGTTCCATTGGAAGAACTGCAATCTTCTTGATAGTTGATCCAACTGGTGCTGAGGTATTAACTGTACCAAACTGACCACGAAGAACACTATTAATATTATCACTGGTGAAACGCATGATTTCTGAACCAATGACAATATAATCTCCTTTACTAAATCCTTCTGTCGAAGTAAGAGTAAGTACAGTATCAGTAGAAGTGATTGGAGCATCAACAGTGGTGGAAATACCAGCATAGAAATAAGATGCTCTACCTGCAAGATTATTTTCACCAAGACCTAGAGTCTTAGAGTTTGCACTGATACCAGTACCAAATAGTCTAGTATTAATTGTGTCATATGCAGTTATGAAACCAACAGTATGAACACCAACACTGAAGTGAATACTCCTTAGTGGATTATCATTGTCAACATCATCAACGATAAAGATGTTATCATCCCAATTACCATTTCCAGTTCCCTGAATAGTAAAACAGTTACCAGCAACCAAAGTATGGTTAGCATCTGTTAGAAGTTTTACAGAGCCTTCATCTCTGTCAATAACATCAATGTAAGTTACTCCAACACCAATATTTGCATGATGATATGTTGGGAGTCTTCTGTCATCTCTGACAGTGAAGTATGGTCCTAGTCCTCTAGATTGTGGAATTTCTACAGAGATTGACTTAGAACTTGGAATGTCTACAATTTTAAATGTTCCATTCAGAATAGGATCTGCGAAACCAGATAGGTGCATACCATCATAGATGTTATCAAATACACCAGTAACTTCAACAACAGCATTAGTTGTAGGAGATCCTGCTGGGAAAGCAGAGATAGTCATGGTATTACCAATACCATAACCAGTACCACCATCAAGAATCTCTACACTTGTTACAGTACCAGCGGCAGAAATTTGTACTTTAGCTGATGATTGTTTGCCAGTTAAAGCAACGTTTTCGAGATCTGCAGCATAGATAACAGTCGAAATACCAGAACCGTTATTATATCCAGAACCAGGCTCGATAATATTAAGACTCTTAATCTGATTGAATCTATGTTCTGAATCCGTGAACATTGTAAGAGTGGTGTTACCCGTACCAGTGACAACTGCACCAGTTACAGCATAACCAACTCTCTGACCTTGCATGAAATATGACAGTGCCTCACGAGTCAAAGAGTTCTGTCTATTATTAGAAATTACGTTACCAATAACACTTGCATTAGCATGAGTGATAGATGGTTGTGGATCAGATGTATAGTTGTCTCTATCTTGTTGAGGATATAGATTTCTAATATCCTGCGAGAAGGACTTAGTAGATACACCGAAACCAAGATCCTTATCCAAAGGAATAGAACCACAAACGAGAGTTAGGTTATATACACCATCTTGTCCAGAAGTTCCAGGAATATGTGGTTTAGACTCTTGCACTCTATACACATATAGAGAGTCCAATGCTTTAGATCTTTCAACTATAGGAAGATCTTCAATTTGTTGTTGCGTAGTTCTCTCGTTAATTTCATTAAGGAATGCACCAGGATCCGTAGTAATACCAGTAATGGTAAATGCCTTACTAGAAACTACATTATCAATTTCAAACTCACCATTAAATCCAACTTTATAGGTATTAAGTGGATTGTTAACGGACTCTACATTTTTAACTTTAACTAAATCACCCTCAATCAATCTGTGAGGAAGTTCAGTTGTGATCGTAATAGTTGTGCCATTAAAATCAGCACTCTTAATGATCTTAACATTCTTAAGTTGAGTTGGGTTAGAGAGATCCGCAGTTAGGAAAGATGCACTACCAATACCAACAGTCTTAGATTCCTGTAGAACAAATCCAGGTTTAGGAGCACGAGCATCAACATGTTCTTTAGGTAGAACATATCTAACACGATACAATCTATCGATAAGGGATCTGTTATCTACTCTACGTTTGACGTATGTTGAACCAGTTTCATCACCAATAACACCAGCACCAATAGTTTGAAGTGCTGGGAAGATCTGGTTAAATGTTTCACTGGGGTGAGCAATAACATACCACTGTGTATTAACATTATCCCATTGAATTGGGTGTCCAGGATCTCCTGGTAATTTATCAGTAACTCTAGAAACTACAGTTAGTTCACCACCACCATTAGCCAAACCAGTTAGAGGTCTACGAGCAAGAGCATCATTACGTGTAGATGCTAACTGAATTCTATTTGCAGCAAGGTTACCACCAGCAATAGCATAGTAGATCTTATCATTAACAATACCGTTTGGAGTTTCTCCAGTATTAGAGAAGATTCTAATTTTCTCACCATTATTGAGTTGGTGATTAGTTGTTAGGGTAATAACATTAGAAATAATAGCATTGACACCAGAATTTCTAATAACTTTATAGTCTTTCTCGGACTCTACACCAGTTCCTGAAGGAACCTGCATAAGAATTGGAGTCTCATAAGTTTCCTGAACTGCCTGACCAGTGAGAGTATTAACAATACTCAAAAATAGTTTATCTTCCTTCTTGGCACCAATTCTATAAGAGTCAACCTGTGCAGGTGGAACAATTTCTTCTGTATTATAATTAAAGAGATATAGTCTATCAGTAATACCAACACCAACAGTTTTTGGTGTATCAAGTGTCAACCAAGATGCCGTAGTTTCTGCTTTTTGGATTTCTCTTGGGGGTAGAACGTGAGTGATGTATCCTACATCATCACGATTAAACGACTCTGGTCTAAATCCTGATGATTCCAGAGCAGTTTGTCCAAAGTTAGAGTTAGAGTTAGTAATTGAAGCATCACCACCTCTTTCTGCATGGAAATGACGTGCATATGCAATAGCAAAGATGGAAACTAACTGAACAACAGCATTGTTCCTTACTCTCATGTGAGAGGTTTCAAATGTTGGTTTATAGATTGCTCTTGAGTTTGAGTGTAGAGGTCTATCTGAATCAGATACACTCAGATCATCATTGAAGATTGCAGTGTCGGGATTGTAGAGAATGAAAGCATCATCATCTTTCTGAATAGAAATACCCGTAAACTGAGCACAAACCATGGACTTAAATCCAGTGGCTTTATCACCATCACAATCAAGTCCATTGAGACCGTATACTGAACGTAGAGAGCAGTTAAAGACGTAAGGTGATGCAGAACCCACAGTATCGGGTTCGATGATTACAGACGAATTCTGGATCTCCTGAGACGTTGGCAGTGCTGTGATAGGTACACTGGGAGCAAGATATGTGAACTCAGTATCGCTGATAACTTCCTCAACTAGGAAGGATCCGTTGTATGAGTTAACAGATGTTGTGATACCAGCAATAAGAACAGGAGTATCCTTGAATAGTCCATGTGCCTTTGTCGTGTCTACAGTGATAATATTATTAGGAGTATTACCGTCACCAGACTTAATAGAAGTAATACCAACTGGGTCAGCAGCAAGGTCACCAACAATTCTAAATTCGTCTACACTTGGTTCAAAATCATCGAATGTAGGATAATCGGGAACAGGTCTACCAGAAGCATCACCATAAGCTTTTGCTACCTTAAAGTAGAACATATCTAGGTCGGTTAACCCAGAATCCTCTCCATTGATTATTACATTATTTACACCATCTGCATAGGTAAATGCAGCTAGTTTATGGTGAGAACATGTAGGAACCTTTGTGTTACTATCATAGTCATAGTATGCGGTTCTAGAAATATCTGCATCAAAGATCGTGAAAGCGGTAAAGTAACAAGTACCAGTAACACGAAGAATACCACTATATAATTGGTTATCATCTAGTGCATCGGGTACATATAATGGTCTCAGTTTAGTTTTACGAAGATCCAATCCAATGATAGAAGTACCACGGGGGAGAATTGATCCGCCTTCCGTGGAGTTATACTTATAAAGTTCGTTGTTTGGATCTAGAATATCAAAATTAGTTTCCGAAGTAAACTGAGTCAGATCAGCAGGTTGCCATCCTGCATTTTTCCTAATACTAAATTGAGCAGATCCGAGATTACTCGTTACAGTATATCCTGGTCTGTTATCAATGTAGTGAATGCCAGGGAAAACCAGAATGGTCGTTCTATCAATTTTGTCATTATTTTTGCCTGTTTGATAAGAAAATCTAGCAGCTTCAATTAAAGCTCGTTGAATAGTTTTGAATGGTCTCGTCTGTGAGTTACCACGGTTTTCAATACTATCAGTAGCATCAAAGTCGCTTGGATTTACATATAAAATATTACCTTCAGCGTTCTTTAGAAAATTTTCTAATCTTGATAGAGGCATTTTATCTGCTCAATATATTATTCCTTTTTGTATTTAGACAATGAAAAAACCCCTCCAACCCTAAGGTCAGAGAGGTCGCACTTCCTTCACACATACTGATTATATCACAAAAATAGTACCTGTGCAAATCATAGTTACTCCATTATGTTTTTTGATTCTGTGCAGATAACCCATTTATAACTCTTTTTCATTTCATTTGCAAACCACTTGGCATTAATTTCGTCATCAAAGTATCTGCTCTGTTGTTGAGGAGAAAGTTTTCCTGGTTCGGACCATCGAACAATGTATTTACTCACAAAAATAGTACCTGTGCAATCCTTTCATTATTTTTGAACCATCCAGGAGCCATACTTGGTGCATGTAGAACATCTACAGGGTAAATAAGCATCCTATTATATCTCATTCCAATCTCTGCCTCAATTTTTAGTGCAGAAGACATTCGTAACGTATCAAACAAACCCTGGTAAGATTCGGTGCATTTATTATCGGCACTTGTTATCTCAGTAAACTGTTTTTCATATAGTAGAGATCTTTCTAGTCCTTGTTTGTCAAGATAACTATAGAAGTTTGTGCCTCCCTGGCATTCCTCAGGAGTATTCAAATAGATTACAACTCCAAATCTAGATGGCAATTGAAACCTCAAATATGTATCTTGGTGAGGAATCAACCCAAAAGGATTATTGACTAGTGTTTGGTTACTAGTAAAGTTTACTAAAAACTCTGCATTTCTCCAATTAGTTTCATATGATAACTCATCGTACCAGTTATTCCAGATAGCACGATTTCTAACAAAATCATCAATAACTTCTTTTATATTACGGATATCTTTGTGTGGAATTGCTAGTCTATCACCAAAGTCGCAGTGTTCATTGATCTTTCCTGCTTCACCTCTACGAGTTAATGCAAATTTTCTAACTTCATCAGGATTTTGATAAAGATTATCAATTACCATACATGTAACTGCATTTGGTCCAATACCGTCAAGTTGAGCAACTTCTAACGCATTACCGATCTCAAACATATTTGCAACAAATTTATATTATATATGGGAGATGTGGGGATCGAACCCACCTTATCCGAATTATGAGCTCGGTGCATTCACCAGATTGCTAATCTCCCTAAACTCCCCTTCCTGGGATCGAACCAGGGACCAAACGATTAACAGTCGTTCGCTCTACCGCTGAGCTAAAGAGGATTGTCTTTTTTATGCGTCTCTAGAAGATATTCAACAGTGTTTGCTACATCATTCATAGCATCACGAAGCATAGGTTGTTGACCAGAAGTTTGTTCTACTTTAGTAGTGCCATTCTTAAACTCCTCGCAAAGAGTCCAACGCCATTGACCCATACTATTAGAATACCAAAGATTGATCTTCATGGAACCTCTAGATTTAAAGGGGGCATTACACCCCCCAGAACTACTTGGTTAACAAGGCTAGTTTAACCCCGATCTCCCATTTAGGCAGTCGCGAGTTCGCGAGTGCGGGAGAATGCAACGATGTTATTCGCTGCGGTGTCAGATGTTTTTGCATCTATGGTTTGCTTATCCAAGCAGGTTTCAGTCACATTCCGTGTACCCTGTCGAAACCATGGCACCCCCAAGTAATGGAGGTGAGGGGAATCGAACCCCTGTCCAGAATGTCGATGATGCAACCTATTCCACAAAAGTGGAAAGCCCACAGTCGGATTTGAACCAACGACCTACGCTTTACAAAAGCGTTGCTCTACCACTGAGCTATGTGGGCAGGAAACAGGATGCCACTCTTTTAAAACATCCTGATACCAATAATATAGACTAGAAAAGGTTAGATGTCAACAGGTCTTGGAGGAGGACTTTTAAGACCAGAGTTGTGAAGTCTTTTGATTGCTTTGGATAATTCTGGAGTTTCATCCCATTGCCAAATTTCTTCGCGTCCTTTTTTATCTACTTTTTTGAACTTTTTAGTACTCATTTTCCGTCTCCAATAGTAATGTCAAGTACTCGATCAATTTTAAACTTATTGGAACGTGCATCAACCTCAACGGCATCCATTCTTTGTTCCAATCTTTTCAGTCTGGTGATAATATCGCCAACTGCTTCACCAATATAGTCAATATTGTCAAGCAAAAGCTCATTACCATACTTTGCATTAGGTTCGCTTTTAATTACTTTTTCTTCTTCCATGTTATCCTCTATAGTCCATGTAGATGTTTCCTGAAATTGTACTGCCAATATTACCACTATTTACGAAGTGAAGCAACATTGACGGAAAAATAATAATACTTCCTGGTCCTAGATCTGGTTTATAGTCTGGGGGAAAAGTATGGCAATTGAGACCATACTTTTCTTGAATGATGCCTAGCGAGGGATTTAGAAATGATGTTTTGGATCTTACCGTTTCATAGATGATAAAACTCCATTGACATACTGGATGAATATGTGGATCTTGATAATCATTCTCCTTATATACGTTCCTCCACATATGATCAATACGAGGATTCATAGCAATTAGACCCTCGGGACCAAGATTTTTCTCAATTACAGTAACTAAGTGCTGCATGGCATCATCACTAATATCTAGTTCAGAATTAAATGATGATGGAGTGTTTGAATCCCAAGTTCCTATAACTTCTTCATCTTTGCATGGAGGAATCTTGAATAGTTCAAGATCAATAGTGTCTTCAAAGATTGGAATAGCAAAGATTTCTTTCTTCATTTTTTAGCAGGTAGGGGATCCTTCCTCATAGTTTTATATACTAAAGTTGCTCTAAGTCCTCGGTAATATTCTCCATTGGGAGGAGCACCTCTATGTGGAATATTACCTTTGAAGAAACATACTCTTCCTGGTTTTGGTAGAACTTCTACAGTTTCCCCATTATGTTCAATAATAGTTGGACCACCCCATTCAGGTTCCCATCTCTTATTTACATAATAGATCCAGCTTAATCCATTATCACAACTACAATCTTGATGAATAGTTGTATCATGAATATATTGTTGTCCATTGACTAGGACTTCCCCTAATTCAATATCAAAATTAATAGAACCTACAACTGCATTATACAACATTTCGTAGGCACTGTCACCTGAAGATTCCGATTTAGGTGGATAGATTGATTGTTTGAAACAAGGAACTTCAAAATCAAAGTCAGCACCTTTATCATAATCCCAATTTGGCGTGCCGTCTTTGTTATCCTTACGTCCACTACAGAGACCATACTGCCATCCAAATCCATGCAGAATTGTTTTGTCCATGTGATGAATAAACCACCATGGAAATAGATTATCAATCACGAAGATCTCATCCTTTGACAGATCGTATTGTGAAAAATTTAAAGGTTCTTTAGAGCAGTCAATATGTATCATTAATAATATGAGAGTATAGTATATATCTGGAGATTAGATCCCCACTTCACTCCAATCAAAGTCCTCAAGAGTCTTTGCTTGGTTTTTTTGTTTCTCTCTCTTATCATTAACAAAAGCAATACCTTGCAACATACCCCAGGCAGTAGTTTCTTGTTCTCCTCTCAACTCTCTAACAATTCTAGTTCCATCAAGATATTTGTTAATCTTGGGAGTATTTTCAGAAATTTTAGAAGACATCTCACTTTCTCTACTTGCAATTGCACTGGTAAGACTACCACAACCATTAAGACTTGGATTATTTGGACTAACAGCAGTAGTTCCCATAATAGCTGACGGTTCTGTTCCCCCAACTCCAACTGTTAGAGTTTGTCCCTCTACTGCATATGTAGCAGCTGTATACGAGTAAGTGTATGGAATCCCACCGTTGGCTGCATCTCCCCCATCACCAGCCCGATCAACATCTTGGAGTGTTGGCCAAGAGGAAGCACCTACCCAATACTCAGCAAATCCTGCACCAACTGGAGGTTCGGGTTCTTCTCGAACTTCATGCCATTTTTTTGTTTGCTTTGGATCTCCATTATTAATCAAATCGATCTTATGACCTCTACCAACTCTATTTCCATCAGCAATTCCAATTTCTACTGGATCGATGGGGTTTTTAGTAGCTTCAAACTGAAGATCTCGATTATTAGGTCCCCTAACAATAAGAAAAGAAGCATGAGAAGCACCAATTGAAGTTTGTGTATCTAAAAATACTGCAGGGTAAGCTTCTACCTTACCTATGGAAAATATATTAGATGATGTAGTACCTAAAGAAACACTACTCATTACAGCAAAATCAATGTTCACATTATTACTATATCCACCAGCGAGATCGAGATTAGCAACTGATGTACCAAAAGACTCAATGAAAGTTCCAGCAGCAAAGAAATCCGAAAAGATGATATCTCCTATAGCAAATTGTGACATGAATCCTGATGTGGCATCGCTATAAACTTTATTGTCTGCACCAGTACAAAATCCACTTACGTTTACTCTTACCTTTGGATAATTTGCCGTTCCTAATCCAGTAACAACTGGAAGGTTACCTGTTTGAAAAACAACAGGATCTTCCAAATCATCAGTAAGAAGATCACCAACTTTAATAATACCTCCAGTAAAGGCGGTTGCATTAGAATCAAATATAACAAGGACACTTGTTAATGGGTCGATGCTAGAATCTTGAATCTCATCGATTACATTGGAACCGTACTCTTTATTCTTAGGATACCTATAATACTTACAACCATAATAATTAATCTGTTGACGTTGAGCTGGGTCCTTTACAACCTCCCAAGTTTGAATGTCTTCATCATCACCCCAGATAGAAACTGTATCTGATTTTTGAAGTTGCCAAATCAATGGACTTAAACAACCAGCTGCAATTCTTGCATCATATGCATCTTTAACTGCAGTAATAGTAGTATTAATCTCACTAACTAGAGGAACAGTCTTTTGATCCAAAGCTTCTATTAGTTCATCATACTCATCCGCAATGGCATCAGCAATACTGAGTTGTTCAGTCATTGCCTCTACTTGATCTTTTGCTTGATTTCGTTGCTGTCGCAACCTTTTAGCCATTTCAGCAGGATTCGCTTTCATTATCCGTTCACTCCTTCTCTGTAATCATAGTTATATCCAACAATAGAACGTTGATCCTGTCCAGGATAATCCTCGATCTTTCCTTCATACTCAACGACGATCTTATCAACATCTTTTCTTTCACCAAAAATTGTGTAATAGTAATTGAAGTAAATTCCCCCACCAATATTAATTACACCGCCATTATAATCAACCGACTCTACGTATAGATTTTGGTTTTCTCCAATAGGAGTTAAATTAACAGTGATGGAATCTTCATGTACTAGACCTTTCCAGTATTCTGGTATTGGAATTACATTGGATTCCGATTTACCACGATAATATACCGCAGCCTCTGGTCCTTCTATACAAATATGTGTCAGTCTCCAACCTTTCTTGGTTGGGTGATGCATATCAAATCCTTTTGGTGGAGATGCCACAGCGATAGCAAGCTTAGCATCTAACCATGGGGAATTAATAACACCAGCAACATTGAGTACTCCATTGACATTATCTGCACCATTTTGCACCTTCACCGAATTACCAACTTTCAATGCATTGGCAATATCAACACCATTTTTAAGACTTAACGCATTCTTAATTGTAGTACCAAGTTTAGTTGTAAGACCAGTAAAGGTACTAACTGCTTGAACATTGAAAATACCAATGATATTTGCAATCCCAATTACTTCTAATGATGCTGGAACTGATATGCCCATTGGGGGACCAATCATTACTGTAGCTCGTGGAGCCCCAACGGTTCCATTTGCACCAAAATATGCTGGTCCATTACAAACTAATGTACCAGGAAATACTCTTGAAGCAGCATCCAGAAAAGAAACGTCTAATGCTCCGATGATAACCTTATCACCGAACATTCCTATTGAGCCAGTAACTGCCATTAGAAGAAGTCCTTAAATTTATCTAGGAACTTAAGAATACCTCCCAAGAAACTGCCCTGGAAAATATCTGTCATAGTTCCACCTTCATTTGAAACTGATCCTGTATTTTCGACAAAAGTTGCTCCCAACGATAAATTATTGGATCCAAGGATATTTACATTGGTCCCTCTAATATGACAAACAGCACCTTTAATATAAACATGTTTACCAGAAACAAGAGTAATTTCACCAGAACCATCCTCAGCAGATAATCGAATATTTCTACCCTTAAGGATAATATCTCCATCCTGAGCATCAATCAAAATATGACCAGAACCAGCTGTTAAGATCTTAGCATAATCATCTTCTGTGGTTGATTTATACCCACAGAGTTCATATGAGGTTCCATTACATACAGACTTATAATACCCATCTTTATAATATGAGAATCCCTGAGTTTGATCAGTAACAATGGAAAAATCGGTAGTTTTACCCTTCAACTCACCCGAATCGATCAATACCCCAGATTCCATTCGGAATCCAGGATAATTTCTAAAATATTCTTTAGTAGTTGGTTTTTGTGTGCTCATTAAATACAGTCGATAACTTGAATTACGAGATTTTGGTTTACATCGTCACCTGCGCCAGTATCTTTCGTGGTATTCGGTGAATATGCCAAGACAGGTCGTATCTTTCCACCAGTACCAGTACTTGTATTTATTATGATAGGAGGGAGCCTTGTGAATCTATGATCACAGTCTTTCAAATCAACACCAAGAATTGATCCAGATGGACTTAGTTGTAAATCAAAGGTGCAATCATCTCCCACGTCTATATGATCAGTAGGAGTGTATCCAATTCCAGGTCCTATAATTATGAAACCCGTAAAGATTCCCACTGGTGGATCTGAGGGTCCCGAAGATCGTCTAGTAGAGAAATTGTAAGTATTGGTTCCAGCAATACCAGCGAACTTATTACCTGCAGCATCAGAAACTGATCCCCGATCCATGGTAATAAAATAATCTGTTGCTAACTTCAGATCTTTATCTGGATTAATCTTGACAACATCTATTCCAATGAATTCAACCTTATCCATGTCTTCAATTTCAATTTTTTCATGAAGATCATTAGTTGCTAACTCTGAAATTGAAATTGTTCCCTTTCCTCGTACAATTTCCTCACTAAATGTTATGACTATATTTGTAGATGAATTAATACCACTAGTGTTATCTGCTGGGGTAGTGAAAACAATATACGGAGCTTGCAAGTCCTTTATGGGAGTAAACTTATCATCATCGCCATCGCCACCACCGTCGTCATCATCGTTGGGGTCATCGTTAGGATCATCCTCAGGAACCAGAGGATCAAAGTTTGGACAATAATATTCTCGACCAGTCTTTTGATCTACCCAGATGAAGCCAGATTCACGCTCCATTCTAGTTTTACCTTTATATTTCTTTTTCCTTAGTCTAGCTACAACTTTACAATCATTCTTGAATGGATCTGGAAATTCTAGGTTATTGGGATCATCCTCTTCGGGATTGGTATCGGTATCATCATCATTTGGAGGATTAACTGGTCTTGTTCCACCAGGTGCTGGACAATATCCAGAACCTTCTTCAAGCATGAATATTTGTTTTACTCTACCTTTTGCATCAACGGTACATTCTGCAATTGCTCCCCCACCATATCTGGTTTTATCGATAATACATATTTTTGGCGGGAATCGATAACCTCTTCCTCTATTTGTTACCTCAATAGAAAGAATACTTCCGTCATCTCCCGAGATGATAGGAACTGCTTTTGCAGTTTTTGTGCATGTTCCAATAATTTTTACCTTTGGAGGTAAACAATATGTGAATTTACTTCCAGGAGGAATAGTATCTGGAATATCATCCTGACTCTTGGGATTGGACGTTGTTTGATTACAATCAAAGAACTGTGATACATTTCCACCCATCAAACTGAGGAATGAAAGACTTCCATCACCAGCTGCAGCATCTAGATCATCAAGATTAATATCTAACTTATCAGTTTTAATGATCTGGACATTATCCAAAACACTGGAAATTTTACCAGCAGCTTTTGTAGATAGTCCCCATCCCTGAGACCAATCATCATAATCCTTACATTGTAGGTTATCACATGCAAGGAAACTCATGATCATGTTAATGTATCCACCTACCTTTCCTAGTAGGCTTCCAATACCACCAAGAGCACCAGTCAACCAATCCAATCCATCCATGATTGGTTCCAAGGCCTCGTCGATCGCATCAGTCATCTTTGCAATCATTGTTGCAACTGCTTGTTCTACTCCACAAACAGATGCACCAATTGAGTTATTCACTAACTTTCTCAAGAACCCAAAGATATAATCGTAAAGATTAATTCCTAATTTTTCCAGGACACAGAAGAGAATATCCATGATTCTCTTAAGGGCAGCTGCAACAGGAGATTTTTGTGGTTCTGGTACAATTAGTCCAACGAAGTCTCTAAATCTTTTTCCTAGGAACTTAAATATTTTATCTCGAAGAGTATTGAGGATCATCTTCATCGCACCAACGATGAGTCTAGATGCTTTACCAACAATTCTTCTTATGTCAGCGACAAAGTTTTGTGCAGCGTTAATATAAGTCGATCCAAATTTCTGCAAAGAATTAATAGTTTTAAGAAAACTTCCTATTGCATGAGTAACTTTAGAGATAGCATCATTCTCACATGGATTAGACCCACTATGAGGTGCAAGAGACGCATTACCAAAGTATTGACTGGAAGACTGTACGACTCTTCTAACACCCTCCACGTCCCCTACATTACCCGCAGTAGGAGATTTCCTGGCAGTCTTACCATTCTCTTGTGGAGTCGCTACAGTAGTGTCTCCTTGCACTGGTAGGTTGGTAGGACCAAAAGGTGCTCCCATAGATGTACCCGAGAATACACCAAACCCAGCAGATTTCTCCTCATCAATTGATTCTTTAGTGATCGTATTCTTAACTTCTTTTAGATTCCTTTGCAGAGCTCCAAAAATAACAGGTTGTTGTGCTTCTTCTCCATCCAGAAAGAAACCGAAAACAGTTTCTCCGCCTACCATGGAACTACTCTCACCAAGGCCACCTTGTCCTCCACCCATATAGGGTGAGGCCATTACATGAGCCCAAGGCAAATCTTTTTCTGCAAGAGTATCACCATCAAATGGATGATATCCAATTATTCTTACTCTACACCTATACGACCATCCTTCTTCGGGATCTGTAGATAAATCACGCCAAACCCGTGGATCAGCAACACGGCCGATCCACCAAATAAAACCGTCTCTGCCGGCATATTCAGTTTTTAGTAAAGAATGGTCGATCATTCATCAGTCCTCATAAACAAGACATTCTGGTTCTGATGGGTTTGTATCGCAATACAATTCTAAAGGTGTTGGATCGTGATGATCACCCGCTTCAATCTCCGACTTATGATGTTCCACATAGTCTTCTAATTCGTGCAGTTCGCCTTCGATATGACGACGTTGTTGTGGAGAGATAGATGCATTGTCTAAAATCTCCTTGTCTTTTTCGATGTGCTTTTCGATACTTTCCATAGTTTGTGTGATGCGGAATACTTATATTCTATATGAATCTCGGACCAAATTCAATGATGTTGTGTTTTGACCACCTGCAACATCAAAGTGATGTCTTAAGCTGCGAATTAAATAATTACCACTCGATTCTTTATCCACAGATTTCTCTTCAGGAGACGATGATGGTCCGACTGTTGGAAAGATAACTTTCATCAATTCCCCAACTTTTAAATTCACATTACATGGTACTACAATATTTAGTGACTGTGTAAACAACAAGTTATATCTAGAAAATGATTTAGCCATATCGGAATCATCCCTACCACTATTTTCAGCAAAAGCCCCAGACTCCATACCTGTATCACCTATCCTAACAAGAATTCTACTTGCAGTGTCTATAATACCGCCTCCTGGTAGTCCCATATTTTTCCCCAACTCTGGGGTATGGTTATCTTTAATTTTATAACTAATGGCACTGAAATTCCAATCTATCGGATTATAGAAATAAGTTAAGTTTGAATATAAACCAACTCTTAAATTTCTAATTATATCCGTATTTTTATCCAAATATGAATGAATAACCTTGAATGTAGAATCTCCTTGACTTATAACACCAGTAGAAGTATATGTTGGGATATCTTTAGTGTCGGCGGATGTCACACTGATTGTATCCTTACACATCGTGTCAATAGACTTAAAATGAAATCCATCTTGATTCTCAAAGAAAAAGAATCCAGATGTTCCAACACCTTCTGCATTAGTTCCAGAACCAGATGTACCTGTAGCCTGAGCAGTGCTTGAAAACGGAATTGATTTTGGTGCCAACCACGTACAAGTATGAAAGGGTTTTTTCTGATTACCCATAAATCCATAAGCGTTTGCAGTAGTTTCTACAAAAATTCTATCGGAAGTAATAGATAATATGTTTTTTAAAATATTTTCTACATGGGTAGAAATGGGAGCTTTCTTAAATCTAGTCCGACATCTTGTAGCTTCATTATCAAAAACTGTTTTCGTTGCACAAGACAGTGTAAAGGTTTCCGTCCCATCCTTTGTAATCAAATCATTGACAGCAGTTACATATAAAGGATTATCCTTATTATATTCCAATACTCCAAGTGCCGTTTGGATTTTCAAATCCAATCGATCATATCCCCTAATAGGCAACTTATGATATAGATTATCAGTGTCAGCACACTTAATATAACATGTAACCGAAGGACTCAGTAAATCCTCAAAGTAATCAATACTTGAAATAGCTCTATTAAAACTATAAGCCTTTTCATTATCTTCACCAGAAGAAGTCAGATATGCTTCGGAAATGTTGATGTTTGCGAGGGAAGAACTCATGATCCTGATAACTGAGTGAGTAAGATTGATTGTGAAATTGAAATAATATCACCACCACCACCATTGATAATACCATTCCCGCCACCGTTGCCGTTAGACATGACATTAGGCATAGATTTATGTCTTTGTGGTAACTGATTGGCAGTGATAATAGTATTATTTACTTTATTTGGTCTATTATACGATGGGTATTGGTTTACTGGAGGTTGTTCACGTTTAGTTGTATCTATTGTTGATGGGGGAATTTGATTCTGATTGGGTTGAGAAGAATTTGCAGTGGAAGAAGGTGCTGGAACTACAGTTGTTTTTGGAGCTGCAGGTTCTGCAGTTGATTGTTCTTCTAGTTTTTTTGCATATGTTACTAATTTACTTTCAAATTCATCTCTAGTAATTCGTTCTCCATTGGGATTGAAGTATTTGTCTTCTTGGGTTCCTAGAATATTTCTACCAAAAACATATGTACCAACTTCAGGAATACGTACTTTTTCATCAACTTTAGAAATATCATGAGATGATTTTAGTTCTTCAATCTGTGTTGCTAACTCTCTTAGTTTCTTTTTAGATTCTACTGCTTGTTCTTGGGTTTTACTATTTTGTGGTATTACCTGTGTTTTTGGAGTAACAGCAGATGGGGGTTCTGCTGAAGGAACTGTTGGGATAGTATTTGTAGGTTGGATAGATGTTGCACTATTTACTTCTGCAAATGGAACTTTATGTAAACCACCTAAGAATTTACTAGACTGAGCAGCATCGTATCGTTCATAAGTTCCTTGTTTATATAATTCCAGATGCAAGTGTGTATCTTTATATTGAGTTTCTTCTCCACCTAGAGGAACGAGAGTACCAATAATTTGACCTCTAGCAATTTTATCTCCAGGTTGCACACTTGGATTCATATGCAAGTATCTTGCATCAACATCAAGATCTGGATGATTAATCATTACACCAGCAAGATATGCATCCTTACTAGGATTATATTTCTCATCAATAACTACACCATCCGACATTGCAATAATTGGAGTTCTAGGATTTTTCCTATATGGAGTAGTTTCTGCTATATCAGTTCCATCATGCATTTGACCATTTCGCATTCCAACAGGAGAAGAAACATAATTTCCACCTGGGAATGGGTGCAATCCACCAGATCCATAGTTAGCAGTATTGACTTTACCTGATGTTGGGGTCGAAACTGAAGGTGGAGTTTGGGATGGTGTTGTTCGGCTTGCTAATACTGGAAGTCCTTGAGTAAAAACACCTGCACTAGCAAGAGATCCAAACAGTGTAATAGTCGAAGCAAATTTGGTTACATTTAATTTTTTATTTTCTGTCCATTTACCAGGACCAAAATCATCTGGAGTTCTTGGCGTAAGATTTTTTCCATATGATCTAGTTTGACCCGTCTCTAAAAAATAAATTTGTTCATCTACTTCTTGTGCAACTCCAGTGATCCAATCCCACCACCTTAAATTCTTTTTTTGTTCATACAGGAGTCTAAGTTTTTCTTCCCTAGTTCCAGGAGCCTTTGCTGTTTTCCTTTCATTGGTATTAATTAATTCAGGAACAAGAGCAGGTAACCATGCCCCTGCGGTGCCGAGAATAGTTACAATAGATGCACCTTGCAGCATACGACCAAGCAATGCATTAGTTGCCATACCAAATGGAGACGGCAAACTTAACGCAAATCCGCCCTTACTATTCTTACCTATAACAGACAAATCAATTGTCTTAAGGTATTTCATTCTATTTTTGGAGGGAAACTTAAAGTTCCTCAGTTTAGTGTCGTTACGTCTAATAAACTTACTAAACCGTACAATTGCTTTTTCCGTATCCGCGACAGGACGCCTTACACCTTCCGCTACTGCTCTAATGTTAATTGGTTTAGCCATTATCCGTCAACGATGTTATATACGATTCTTGAATACATGGTGTGGATGTTTCCAACATCAAATGGAACCAGGAAAGGAACTTTGGCTCCTTCAAGATCGGGTTTAATATCATGATCTTGTTGCTGGCTCTGTTGGGTATTGCCCGTATTTAGTGGAATAATATTAGTTTGAACATCATCTTCAGTGATAATTTGTTCTGGAGACTGAGCAATAGTTTTAGAAGCTTCCGATCTTAATTCCGACCCATCAAGAGATGGATTCAATCCAGTTGCACTCGCATAGTTACTATATGATGCGTTATACGTAGCCATGAAATTGGCAGTATTTACGTTTGGTTGACTTCCTCCAGGTAAGGAAGGCCATCCCATATCTACAGAGAGTTTTGGAACAACATCTGACATTAGGTTACCATCCCTAATAGACTGAATCATTCCTTGTTCACCACCTTTTCCACCTTGAATACCATACACTTTGGTCATGTATGATCTCATCATTCTGTCTTGATTTGACTTGGTAAATTTATCCTTATTCAGATCAAGTCCAGCGTCTATTGCAGTTTGTCTATGGAAATCTGGGTGGAATTGATATGCACCAATTGCACCCGTCGTGGTATTACCCTGTCCTTGCATACTCTCACCAGCTTGGAAAGCTTGTTCAATAGTTAGTCCTTCAAGATTGACACCATGATCAATCTGACCTTGAATCGCATTTGCATCACCTTCTCCAGCAGAAACTGCATCCATTAAAGCAAGCATTTCTGGCGCAGCATTTGGAAGAGAAATACCACTACCAGAAGCAGTTCCCATAGGTGTGCTCGTAGGTTGAGCACTGGATTCTGGTTTTAAATTGGTTCCTCCAGAACCTTTAGAGTTGTTGGGATCTGGTATAGTGTTCCCACCTCTAATTCCCTCTAGAATAGAAGAAAATTCCTCAACAGTGGAGTTGAATAACGCAACATCCATATTAGACATTCCAGTCAATGACTGTTGTTGTTCAACTGCTCCTCCAGCACCAGGAGGAGCTCCACTAATTTGTCCACCTTGTGGAGGCGGACCTTCTTTTTCTGCTTTTTGCATCTGATCATATGTGATCTTTGCAGCAAAAGCAGCAGTAACTGCAAGAGCAAGAGTTTTTAATCCACCCAATCCCATCCCAGGAGATTTTGCGGAACCCAAATTCTTAGCAGCACCAGCTAGTTGAGTAATTAACTTTAATATAATATCTCTGGATTGGAATATAAAGTCGAATGTCCTCTGTAGAGGTTGCATTAAACTCATCAAATTCTGTTGGAATCTTTGGAGTTCGTCTAGTCCACCCCTAAAGATTCGGGCCAACAGTTCGTTTGGATCAAACGAATTTACCTGTCTTTCTACTCTTTCCGAGATTGTGGGAACAAGTCTGTTAACTTTATTCTCTACAATCTGATTAATTCTGGTTACATTGATTCCATCAGACTCTTCCTGTGGTTGCAGAGACTGTGAAATATTCTCTACTGCGCCTACAAGTGGAGATCTAGCAGGTTGTACTCTCGAAGATCCCGCAACTCCTGATTTTTGCCTACCTAGGAAATTCCCAGCAACACTAGAATTTTGCCTACCACGACGAAAAAATGCCCCAGGGTTAACCCCAGACATTCTCGGCATTATTCGTGGTGTAATAGGACTACGCATTACGTTTCGATGATTCTATTTGCTTACGTTTCAAATTCTCTTCTTCAATATGCGCTCTTAAGAGACCAACATAAATATCTCTCTCCCAGGAAACCATGTTTTCAATTTCGGTCAAAGAATATTTATGGAACTGCATCAAAGCGAAGTTGATTCTGTAATATGCCTCAAGATCAATATGAGACATTATTAGGCGAAAAAACTCGATAAACCCTCCAAAACGACTGTATTCTCTTTTTTAGTATTGGGATTCATGACTTTGATTTCATGACGAAGTTTAGGCATAGTTTCAAAGAACTTTTCAATTTTTTTGAATTGTTCGGAAGTCAAACTTTCTACCCAATCCCTAAGTTCTTTTTTGGAACATTCGGAAGCAGTCCACATATCCTCTTCAGTATAAACTTGTTCAATACAAGAACAGATAATATCAAAAGATCTTTCCACTTCACTATCATCTCCAGACCTAACACTAAAGTTAGTATCAATGAATTGACCCATAGTTGGATACTTCATTCTAAGAACATACCCCTGACCAAGTTCTAGATCTCGGTTATGATCTGGATGCTTTTCAACTTCAACTTTATCGATTGGGATCGATACATTAATTTTAGTTTCTCCGTCATCACCACAAGTAACGACAATATCTATAGACTCACCTACCGACTTACCACGAATATTCAAGAACAAATATTCAATATCAAAACTAGGTAGATCTTCAATCTTAACTCTGCCGATAACGCATTCTTTTAGAACTTGTTTAACCGCTGTACTAATTTGATTGGTATCCTCACTTTCAAGTGCTAAGATAAGAATCTTTTCTTCTCTTACCAAAAATGGTCTATATTTAATTTTTTTGCCACTTGAGGGCAATACCAATTCGTATTGGGATGTCGTAATCTTTGGTAAAGGCATGACTATTATTTCAGTTCATAAAGGTATTTATTAGGTTATTGGAAACCTATGGTTGTATTGTTGATGTTGTAGTTTCGATTTGCCCGTTTCTTAACCATTGTTGAGTTAAGGTATTTGGACCACTCTGAAACTCTCCAACTAACATTGAATTTTCTTGGTTATTAATAGTTCGTCGTCCTGATTGAATAATTACCTTTCTATCGTATCTCATAGTAATTGATACTTTAAGTAATTGTGCAGCATCATACGAAAGTGGAATACTTTCAATATTTGTTGGGAAAGCATTCACAAAAGCATAGATGATATTATCACGATAATCTCTCTCAAATTTTGTGAGAGAAATCATTCGTTTATATTGTTGTGGATATCTAAATCTATACACTGGTATTTGATCTATTAGTCCTTCATATCCACCAGGACTCCCAGACGTAAGTTTATCAGGAGCATAGATTGGATTCATAAAATTAATCCACTCTTCAAATAATCGAAGCGTCTGATACTCAGAAGAAACATAAAACGTAAATGCAACTTCCATATCTCTTCTAGGACCAGAAAAAGACTCATACATTCCCTGACGATCCCCAAAAACTTCAAAGGGAGCTACATTTGTTCCAGGAATAAATGTTTCCGAACATAAAAAATCAAATCTTTCTGGATTATCTTTTCCAAATACACCTGCGCTGGACAGCCAACCACTTAGATCGGTATCAGCATCTGCTCCACCAGTTTCTGCTAAGTGAAGTGATACTTTATAGTTATTAGTAGTTGCGGGAGATTGTAGTTGTGCAGCAAACGTCCCATCATTTGTTCTTGATTTTCCTGCTTCACCAAGAATACCTTGGAGTTGCTGTATAATTCCCATCTAAATAAATTTATGGTTTTATATACTATGTATATGTCTTATAAGGGAAAATATAAACCAGAACATCCCAAAAAATACAAAGGAGACCCAACTAACATCATTTACAGGTCTCTTTGGGAACGAAAGTTTATGAGATATTGTGATTTAAATGAAAGTGTTTATCAATGGCAATCTGAAGAAATTATTATCCCATACAAGTCCCCTATGGATAATCGTATCCATAGGTATTTTCCAGACTTCTTCATAAAATATACTGATAGGAATGGAAAGAGAAGATCTGTTGTGATTGAGGTTAAACCAAAAAGACAACTAAAGATGCCTGAAAAAAATCCAAAAAGAAGAACAAAATCCTGGGCACATGATGTTCATAATTGGATAATTAATCAAGCAAAGTGGAAAGCTGCAGAAGAATATTGTGCAGATCGTCAGTATGAATTTAGAATCATGACTGAAGATGATTTAGGGGTATGATTGCACAAAGTATCACAGAACAAGCAGGAAAGAAAAGACGCAGTGGAGACTGGTACGTTAATGCATTAGAGCAGGCGTTATCATCAATACAAGATCCCGATATCAGTGAAAGTGATACTGGTGGAGTTGCTGTTGGAGATCTTATATTTTTTCAATATGGTGCAAAATATCCAGAAAAATATGAGTTTTGGGATTTGCAACCACTCTCATATGTTATCGAATTCTATCCCGATGGATTTTTGGGAGCAAATCTACACTACATAAATCCAGATTATAGAGACGCAGTTGCAAGAAGCTTGATAAATAGTAAAGGCGGTGTAACTGTACCCAAAAACTCCATACATAGATATTTGTTTTCTGGTATAGGCAGTTTATACAAAATTCCAAAGAGTGAAGATTGGGGTGATATAGCGCTTCTACCAACAGAAAAGTTTATTGACAATCGTGGTATGAAGTATCCCAAGCATAGAGCATACTCTTGGAGTAAGTAATGGCAGAACAGAAACTAAAAGTAGATCCCCCAATTACCCAAGTTGTAGATGGAGTAACAGTAGGATACGAAGTTGTTGTAACAACAAGTTCTAGTGGTGCTTTCGGGAATAAAAAAGTAATTTCTGATGTAAGGGCATATCCAGTTGATGACAATAATCAAAGATTAAAAGGCGCTAAACAATTATATAGAAATGGTATTTGGTCAAAAAATCAAATTACTACACTTTCGACAGAACAACAATCCGATTTCCATAAACGTATACAAAGACAAACCCTAAAGTTTGCAAGTAATACGAACACTACTAGTCCCCAGTGGGCTAGAATTGAGGGGTCAAATACAAATACTCCGCCTACAGCAACTGCAACAGAAACAGGTAAAGCTTCTGGACAAAATACAACTGTGAATGGCGCAAAGAATATCGTAAGCAATGTGATTGGAGGCATTGAGGGTATTAGCCAGCTCGCTAGCGAGATTCAAAAGGGCGGACTGTATTCTCAAATAGATAAATTTAGTATGAGTAGTGGATCATTTGACACTAACTCTGATACGCTTATATTGAAGGATTATTCTGGATATTTGAGATATCCACTGGGTGCAAATAGGAATCAAGATACATTAAAAATGACTTGTTTTCGATATAGATCTCCGTATCGTGATGCTATTGAAAGTGGTAGTATCGGAAATATCAAGAGGAACAGTCCATTCAGAGAAAGATTGGGAACTATTGAATTACCTATGCCAAATTCTATAGTGGATACTACTTCTGCTGGATGGGAAGTTGATTATATGAATGATATAACAATGTCGGCTGCTAACAAGATTCAAGAAAGCGCCATTCAGTATGGTGCTGCAGCAGGGCTTCAGGGACTTGGTGTACCTGGCGCTGGTACAATATCTAAACTTGCACTCATCGGAAGCATGTATTCGGGAGCAGCGAAGGATTCTGGATTAGGAGGATTATTGGGAGCAAATGTTGTTAGTATGTTAGGGTCAAATTTGGGATTTGATATTCCTGCAGACCAAATCCTCTCTAGGGGTGGTGGAATTGTAAGTAATAGTAATGCAGAATTATTGTTTAGGGGAGTAAGACTAAGGAGATTTTCATTTAATTATAGTTTAGTTGCTCGAAGTGACCAAGAAACTAGAAGTATTACACATTTAATTCGAGCATTCAAACAATGGAGTGCTCCAAGAAAGTTAACTGGGGATGTTGCAGAAGGTTCACAGGTGCAAGCTGGTGGATCCTCACTATTCTTGGGTACTCCAAATATATTTCAATTGTCATATATGACAACGGAAAATGGACAACGTTTAGTAAACAAACACGTACATAAGTTTAAAGCTTGTGCATTAACGAAGTTCTCCGTTAACTATTCGCCAAATCAGCAATGGTTATCTTATGAAGGCGGTGCTCCTGTAATTTTTAATTTACTCTTTGAATTTGCAGAACTTGAACCTATATACAATACAGACTATACAAATAATATTCCAGGAGGCCGTCAAGCGGATCCGTTAGGTGGCACTGGTTCTGGAGATTTGATGCCCATCCAAATTTACGACGTAGGTTACTAATGGCAGGTTATTTTTCATATCTACCAAATATTAGATACTTATCAAGATCTTTAGATAGAAATTCTATAGATGAAACTAGTGATGTAAAAAATCTTTTCAGAAGAGCTCGTATACGAGAAGACCAATCAAATGTAGTATATGCATTTAATGAATACTATATTCCTGGAAATATACGACCAGATCAACTGGCCGAACAGGTTTATAACAATTCCAATTACGATTGGATTATCTTAATGGCAAATAATATTATCGATATTCGTAATGAATGGCCTATGGATGATGTGACTTTCCAAAAATATTTACTTGCAAAGTATAAAAAACAATCGGAAATTGCATCTGTTCATCATTATGAAACTACTGAGCAATTAGATGACTTCTCAAGAGTTGTTGTTCCTGCTGGATTAATAGTAGATTCTAATTTTGATATGTCATATTTGGAAAGAAACTTAGATAGACAAATAGAAATTAGTTATAGTAATATAAATTCGGGAGTTCCTGAAGCAACTACAGTAGATGATAATGGATCTGCGAGAGATAGTAACGGAAACATCATTGAAAATTTGAGAGTAAAAGCCATTACCAATTATGAGTATGAGACTAATGTCAATGATCTTAAAAGAAATATTATACTTCCCAAGAAAGAATACATAGCAACTTTCATCTCAGACCTTGATAAGATAATGACTTACGATACAAGATCTTCAGAAACTATTGATTCTAGAACAAAATCCGTATCTAATTCTAGACTTACTGGATAAAATTATTTTCCTCTAACCATTGAAGAGTCATTGGAGTGGGGTCATAGTCGGACCACATAGTACCTGCAGCACAAGATTGAAGTGCTTTAAGAGTCATGCCTTCAGTTTTACCTGCCCAGGTTGCTTCCTTCTCCCAAGGAATAGCAGCGGGTTGTAATACATATGCTCTACGTGCCATCTCTTGCCACATCTCAGGAACAGAATCCTCAGGCATAATGATTGCAATCATACTGTTATCAATGGTGCCGGCCATGCAGTCTTGTGCAGCGTGCCATCCTTCATGACGCATTACACTCATCAATACATGAGGACGATGCATAAATGTTTTATTCAGAAAGAAATTATTACTGACAGTATGATAGACACCACGATGTCCTACTGGAAAATACTTCTCATCCGCTAGAAACACATTGACTCCGACCTGATTGAGAGAAACGAGCATGTTGTTGAACTCGTTTGCAACAGGATAAAAATCGTCAGTATTAGGATACTCACTAGAAACATCCAAAAGACTGAAGACCTCTTTAACTTCATCCTTACACTCTCTGAGTAACATACATCCCATCGAATGATTGGTATAGTAATCATTCTCGGTAATAGGATCGGCCTTGGTGGGAAGTGTTGTTACTTGTGCAGCTCCAAGTAGAATCCCTGCAATAATATAATTCCACATAAAAAAGGGATCATAAGACCCCCTCAGTATATCACTTTTAAATTTTACTGTCAATAAGGTTTACGATACCGTAATAGTATAAATAATTGAAAATTGTCTTTGAACTATGGACACTAAGGAATATATTCTCTTTTCAGAGGCATATGCTGGCATATACACTGAAAATCAAATTGAACCTGAAGGTGAGGTAATTTCTGAAATGCCAGAAATGAAGCATGTCAGAACTGCATCTGATGGACAAAAGAGATACTCAACAAAAGATGATGGTCGTCATCAACGTGGTGTAAGTCCAGATGGAAAACCTGGTGGTGTTAACGTTGCAAAAACAACTGGACCTGCTGGTGCAGCAATTTATAATACTGTTAGAAAAGTAAAAAATAAAATCTTCGGTGAGGATGTTGATCTATTTGAACTTATCAAGGATTTCCTGACGAGTGAAGGGTATGCTAACGATGAGAAATCAGCACTCGCTATCATGTCTAACATGAGTGAAGAGTGGAGAAACGATATCATCGAAAGCATTGAGAATGATCTATCCGTCGTAGAACAAAAAGCAACTGCTACTGATGGTCACGGTAATACATACCGCGATTACAACAATGATGGACTGTCTGACAGACAAAAAAGAATGAAAGAATTTGGTGCCAAGCGTGCTGCTATGTTAGTTAAAGGAGTCTAAGAAGACTTATTCTTCCATTCACGCATTCCTTTGACCTCTACTCCACGATTGATCATTGACATCATGGATTCTTGTGCGGAAATCATATCGAAGTAAGTAGCAACTCTGTTGTTACCCCATAGAACATAATCAACGCACCAAAATCCATGAATCAATGGATCAAGTACCCTAAGGGTGCGGTTCATGAGTCCTGAAATAGTTCTCAATTGCTTCAATGCGTTCTTCATTGTGTGCAATGATATCAAGTTGCTCTTGAATTGCAGCAAGTACATCAGGATGTTCACCGATACCCACAGGATTGTGGAGGTAAACTTCTACGTTTGCTTTTGCCTTTTTGATACTACCCTCAGCGTCGGCGCGAAGGGCATCAAGAATATTGTTTCTAAGATCGCAAGACATTTATCAATCCTCAGCAAGTTTTTGGAAGTATGAAAGTGCATCATCTGCATCTTCATCTGTTTCTTCAGTTGAAGCAACTGCTGCACGACCTTCACTAAGATCTTCAAGAGTTTCTTCTTCTACTACTTCGGGATCAGGAGCACGAAGTTGTTGTTTGCGTCCAAGAACGGCATCTAGACGTTTCTTCAGAGCATCATAAGTTTTGAACTTATCATCAGAAGTAAATTCACTGAGATCAACAACTTGATTGTAGATAACTTCTAGTTCAGTATCATCCTCAAGGAGAGGTTCTACACGACCAAACTCAGAAGAATCATAGTTCCAATAACCAGCAACCTGTTTGATCTTCAACTTAAAGTTAGCACCCTTCCAGAAATCAAATGGATTGATGGGCTCTTCATCTTCAAACTCGGGTTGCATTGATGCGGTGATCTTATCAAAGATCTTCTTACCGAATTTATAGAGGAAGACTTTACCTTCGTTGTCGGGATTTGATGCATCCTTTACTACATACACGTTAGCATAGTAGGACAGTTTACGCTTCTGTTTACGTGCAATTTCTTTGTCTGATTCATTGCCACTATTCCAGAGACTACGATTCAGTTCCCCAACAGGATCATCTTTACCGATAGTAGTCAACGAGTTTTCAATATACCAACCACCAGGACCTTGGAAGGCGTGGGACCAGACCTGATTCCAGGGAAGTTCGCAGTTGGTGTGTGCAGGCAAGAATCGGATCACGGCATAACCGTTACCAGCTTTATCTACAGATGGTTTCCAAAGACGATCATCACCGCCACTACCCTTTTCGTTGAGTTTCTCCACCTTTTTCATCAGTTTCTCGGTGAGAGATCCAGCGCGGGATTGTTTCTTCAGATCAGCGAAAGACATGTGTGTTCTCCGTATTTTTTGTATTGTGTGTATTGTACGTATTGAGTATACGTGTATTTTGGTTAGTTGTCAAGACTATTTTCGAGATCCATCAAGGTGTTCTCAAGATCAGCGAAAAACTCTTCAATATCCTGGTCATCTCTCATACCAAGTATCTTAGCAGAATCAAGAATTGCATTTTTCATTTCACGAGCCTGAGGGTCATCAGACAATTTCAGCCTAAACATAAAGTTTTTCTGTTTTTCCAAAATGGTTCTCATAACTCTGAGTTGTTCCATTTTTTCATCATCATTAGAAGGTTGCTCGAATGGGCTTCGCATCATACCTTTTACCAATTCCTCTTGAAGTTTATTAATTTCTTCTATAGAGGACTTAACAACGGGCGAATCGAAAAAATCACTCACAAACTGTCTCCCTTAAAATCCGTTTGTAGTCTTTGACATCAATATTTAGAAAGGGTTTATACTTCCTAATTTTTAAACTTACGGTTTCCCACACAGGATCAAAGAGTTTTTCATCATAATCATGTGAGAACTGTAGTATCGAATCCAATATTACCATAGTTTCAATGGAAATAGCACCCTGGATATGTTTTTTAAGTATACCTGGGTGGGAAGATCCTTTAATTTTAAAAATATTATTGAAGTTATGACTTAGAAATACTTCAGATTCTGCACGAAAAGTATTAGTAAGGGTCTTCTGTTTATCAAACCAAGACTTGTAAATAACTTCGCCTGTCTTAATTATCTCTCCGATCCACAATTTAGATGGATCGGAAGACTGACTAAAATTTGCCAAGAAAAAGTTTCTGACCTCGGAGTCAGATCTTTTCCTCGACATTCTCTCAAAGAAATACTTATCTTTTCTTTTATTGAAACCAGCTTGAGATGCAGATACCTTTCCGTGATATTTAAAAAAATCGTAAGTCTCTTTACTAAAGTGGTTTTTAAAAGCCAAATAAGTCTGATAGACCTCGATTGATTCCATTAGATAGGTAAACGAGATCTAGTTGTTTTCTTTAGATAGTTGAGATCCAAGGCCTCAGCTTTCAGTTTTTCTTTGAGTGGTTTTGAAATCAGTTTATTTACTGACTCCAGCTCGATATTGTTTTCTTCGCAATATGTGATAATTGCTTCGATATAGTTTAGCTCCGAATTCAGAACTAATGTTTCGATATCACTAGTGAATTTGTTTTGACACAAAAACTTTTCTTTTAATAGCTCGTTAACTTCTTTCTCCATACTCCCCGAGTTTGTATGTGACGAATTCTTTGATATATTTGGTAAGAAGTTTAATATACTCACCTTTGTTTCGCTTTTCATAAACAACGCATTCTCCATTTTCAGTCGCCATAATGGTGACAATCTTCTTAACTGGTGTGCCTGTCATCTCATAGTACATGCAGGCGTAAGCGGTTTCTTGAACAAAATACTGTTCAATCCACGCTTCTGGTTTTGGTTTCTTAGATGTCTTAAAGTCTATGATAGCCAATTCGCCATCATATTCAGCAATACAGTCAACTCTACCAGCAATACCCAAATAATTACTGTAGAGTGCTTTTTCTAAAGCATGTATGTTATTTATACTATCGATCTTATCCTTTACTTGGAGGAATAGTGCCTTTGTTGTAGGCAACATATCAATATCAGATAGAGGAGTATTATTCAAATACTGTTCACAAACTTCATGGAAGTTCGTTCCTCTTCGAGTTGCAACCCTAGTCACTTTATTGGCCTCTTCTTCACCAACCCTTTTTCTCCACTTCTGGAAAACTTTTCTGTTATAGAAACTGGTTACTGATGTGATAGACGGATAAGGACCTTCTGATTGTGGTGGATAATAATATCTAACACCGTCAATACTGACGGCTTCAATATCACTATCCCCAAGAGTATTTAAATGGACAAACATTATAAAGCAAGTGCTAATTTAGTAACAAGATAGTTTCTAACTAATCCAGAACGAACTATGTCGTCAAGATTAAATTCAACTACTCCGAAATCTTCTTCCATGATTTCAACAATTCGTTTAAAATCTAGAATGCCATTTCGTTCATATGACTTAGTAAGATCAGTCTGAGTAGAGTCTCCACAAAAAATAATTTTGCAGTTATCTCCAACTCTTGTAATTATACTATCTAATTCATGAAAATTCAAGTTTTGCATTTCATCTACAAGAACAATGCAGTTATCCATGGTTGTACCACGAATGAAAGAGGTGCTCCAAAAAGAAATAGTCTCTTGAGTTTTCAAGTTACCATATAACATTTCAAAGTCTGAGTCTGTAGGTAATTCAAACATGTATCTAACCATATTTTTATATGGAATTTGATACAAAGCAGCCTTATCATCATGATCTCCTGGAAGAAAACCAATCTCTCTAGTAGAAACTAGAGATCTAACAATGTATAGTTTTTCATATGGAGTATTCTCATTTAATACATCTTTCAATGCTTTATAGAGACTAATAAACGTCTTACCAGTACCAGCGGCACCATAAGCGAATATATTTTTGTTATCATCATAATGATCAAAAAGAACCTTCTGATTACTAGTCAGAGGTTCAATATCAACCATCATATCGGAATTAATTGGTTTACGACGACGCTTTTGTTTAGCCGTCATTCCTACTCCGATAGGATCATCTTGGTTTCTCTTCCTTCGTGCCATAGTTCTACCGAGATAGTTTGTTGTACTTGCCTCTGATACCCGCAGATTGTTCTGATTTTTTTAGAATTTGATTCCAACCTGGGTGTTTATTAGTGAGTTTATCTTGCCACTCACCAACTTCACCTACACCAGGACAAGTACTTGGATCAGAAAAATCCCGAGTCCAATCAGGATTATCACCTTTCCAACCGTCCCAGTCGTGAACACTCATTACCACTTCTTTCTGTTCACCAGTTTTGGTATTAATTACTGGGTACGTTGCCATCTTCTGATACCTTCTTCTTGTTAAATCCAAATGGTCCTTCTTTATCATCCAATGCAAATTTCATTGCAATGCCGCCAACTGCTTCCATAACTTTCAGAATGTCCTCTGACTTAGCATTCTCACCCAGTTCTTTGGCAACATACCAATACTTAGGCCAAAATGTTTCACCTGCTTTTTGATAATCTTCTAGTGTTAAAATTTTCATAGCCATTCAAGTGCTTTAGATACTGTAGGGAATTGTTTAATAAAGATTTGTTTGCAGGACTCTGCAAGATCCATGTGTTCTTTCTGTGTTCCGTGTGCAGAACGCAGATCGATATAATGAATCCATGACCTGCAAGAGCCTGTCATGTAGATTTTTGTTGGCGTTGCCAAAGGCATAATCATTCTAGCACACTCCTTAGCAACTTCTTCAGACAAAAGTTCTTCATAGAGTACTTGTGCTTCTCTGAAATGTTCCTGAATCTTAAACAGAAGTCTAGATGAAATCAAAGGATCCAAGTCATCGATAGAATTCTGTCGATTCTTTGTATCTTGACGGCGCAATTCGGGTAAAGGAATTTGTTGAGAAAGGAGTTGTGTACTTGCGTATCTTTGTGAAAATTCTTGGTATGTGAAACTACGGTGCCTCAACACTTGAGCTGCTATGGCTCTTGTAGTTTCCAACTCAAGAGTCATTGAACTTTGCTCAAATACACTCCAGTGATTATGTTTGATGCAGTACTTAAGTAGTCCTGCATAATTATCATTTTCCTGATTGTTGGGATTAGAGACACGGGCGATGTACGCCATTGTCTTTTCAGCGTCAGGGGTAATACTTATCAGTTGTGCGCTGTTCATATAATTATACCATATTAAAGGAAATAGTTGAAATTAATAACACATCTTTGAAGAGTATCTGTGCTTGTAGTTCCTGTATGGTTCTCGTTTGAATCAAAAACAAGAAGACGATTACCTACACTATCAACCTCCATGCCATTTTCAAAAACGGTTTTTCCGTTATTTGTATTTACATAATATATTGCTGTGATGCAATTGTCAACATCATGATGAAAACCATGCTGAATTATTTCGGGTTGTTTAACATGCATGTTAGCTTTTATCCTAACAATAGAAACTGGATTAATTTGATTAATAATAGGTTCTATTAGAGAATAGAATCTACTCACTGGTCGATGATTGAAATAAAAAACATGAGTAAACTGATAGAATCCATCATCAGGCGTGTTTACCCCTGAAGAAAAATTCCATTCCATCTCACCTCCGAGCATTACTTCATTGACAGTCTTATATACCTCTTCAGGTAGAAAGTCGTCAATGATTTCATAATTCATCTTGTTAGTCTAGTGATTTCAAAAAGGTTTGATTTGATATACTTTTTTTGTTTTTTGTAAGTCTTCATGAGTTTATTAAACTCATCCATATCAACGCTTACATTTACTTTTGATTTTTCTTCAGTCATTTTTTCTTTTTATTCCTAGAACCATAGAGTCTTGGATCAATTCTGCCTTCAGTTTGGGTCATATTCTTAAATTGATCATGATGGAGATCCCAATAATGATCAAAAATATCAACCTGTTTTGGAGCAGTAGTAATATCGTACTGTGTGACCCCATCAACTACATATTCTACCAAATATGCAGTGTAAGGCAGGCTTTTATCACCTGCCAGATCACGGTCACATTTTTCGTGAAGAATAGAAACTTTACTCAACTACGTCCTCCCCATTGAATGTCTGGATATGCTTCAGAAACTAGTTCTCTAGTGACCTTATACTTAGTACCAAGTTGTTTGTCCTTTACAAGAATAAGGATATCTGCTTCGGATGGATGTAATGATTCAAGGAGTCCAATAAACATGGTTTCTCTTTTAATCTTATTCAACCCATTATTACCACCCCTAACAAAGTTATAAAACATATCTGCTTTATTACGAATAGTACTACGGTTAGCTACACCAGAACCCTGATTGGTTATCTGAGTACTATCTACTGGTTGATACGGAACATTACCAGTTGGAAGCATTGAAACTACAGTTTCGTCAAAGTTCCAAATAAACAGACTTTTAATAGCAATGTCTCCATGCTGTTTAAGCAAGGAGACTTTTTTCGCTTTAGTTCGTTCGGAATCTACTGCTTCCAAAAGTTCATGTACCATTGGATTTGGTGGGATTTCTCTCTTTTTAACTGCCACCGTTTTTGGTTTACTTGAAGTGGATTTAACAGTTGTTTTTCTAATCCTCGTCGTGGGCTTCTTCGTCGTCATAGTCATTCTCAAATCGTACAGCTAAAATTTCATCTGGTAAGACATTACCATATTCATCATACATTTCTGGATGGAGGGCAGGTACTGTCGAGTTAAAGAGGTTATTCTGTTGTGCTAGCCAACCAATTATACCACCAACAAGCAGTAATGTCACATTAAGTAAGCAAAAAATTGCGATTATTGCAGCATCCATGGGTCTTTCCTCCGAGATTACTTTTTTTTGATTCCCAGTGAGACTTTGAAATTAAATTTGTATTCTCGATTAAAAAGAGAAACTATTTTTCCAAAGTTTACTTCCCAGGCGTTCCGTTCTTCTTTAGGCTTAGGATCTCCTTTTAATATTAATTCAACGCCTTTATTTATGTGGAGGTTATGACGTTCCACTTAAAAAATGCGATGTTCTTTAAGGTACTGCACTGTTTCATTTCCATTGCCAATGTAGGTGTCATTATACTCTACTTGAGGCAACAATGTTTTATTTGGAAATTTTTCCTCAAACTCATCTTCAGTAAAGTCATCACCTAGGATAAGGTAATCATATTCTTTACCGAGAAGTTCCATAACCATTATTAGTTTTTGGCAGGATCCACATCCTTCTTTTCCGTAGATTCTAAACATGTTTGTGATAATAATTCTACTTCGGACCAGTTCTCACGAAAAACACATAATGCAGTAAGGGTCATTTCGTTTATACAGACGGTAAAATACCTATCAAGTACAACAAGAACACGTCCAGTGATGTATCTATTTCCGCATGGGACCCTGACGATACAATCAGGCACCAATTCTAACTTGTTCCCTATATTCGAGAAAGCTTTGCTCGCATCCGGCTGTTGTCTGGTTACCTTGCGATACCCAGTCATGGCAGAATTCGTAAAGGAGACGGACATTTGACAGTGTGTTATATTTTTTCAGTGATAAAAACACTTCTTGTCGAAGTTTCATGCGTTCTTCGGTGTAACGCCAGTCATCATTCATTGTCGGCAATATCTCCCAATGAGGGACGATCCATAGAATCCAGGAGGTGATCGATATGAACTAAACTATCTATATCAGATACTAGACTAGCAATTGATTTTGCAACAAAAGGTCTTTCAGATCTAGCTGCATATGCAAGTGCATTACGCAAACTAGATTCTGCGTCTTTTAGTGATTCTACTACTGAGTTACTTAGAGCCATTTACCGATTCCCAATCTTTTTGAAAAATATCAAGTCCACTATCAGTTAAGACGTGGTTATACATGTTGTCAAATACTTTTGGAGGCATAGTAGCCACCTCACTTCCAGCAGCAAAGCATCTAGAAACATGATGAACATCTCGTAGAGATGCGGAAAGAACATTAGTTCTAACCAGGTGTTCTCGGAAAGTGCCACTGATAGACTGAACTAATGCAACTCCAGAAAAAGAGTTATCATTACAACGTCCAACGAATGGAGACACATATGTTGCATCTGCCTTTGCAGCAAGAATAGCTTGTGCGACAGAGAAAATTAGAGTTACGTTTGTAGTAAACCCTTCAGATCGAAGAGCCTTACATGCTTTGAGTCCTTCTACAGTACATGGAACCTTAATAGTAACATTAGACAGTTCCTTAAACGCCTGAGCTTGATCGATCATTTCAGGAGCGTTCTCTGCAACCACCTCCGCAGAGATAGATTCAAAGTGAGGAAACTCACCTGCAATACGTTTAATGACCTCTACAGGATCTCCTCCGCTCTTTAGAATGAGTGATGGATTAGTAGTGACCCCATCAATTAGTCCCGTTTCATCTCTTTTTTTAATTTCGTGATAATCAGCTGTATCTAGAAAAATTTTCATGGATTTTTATTAAATAGTTTACGACATTTTTTCAGTTCCTTGAGTTCATTTTTAATCATTTGATAAGCATCCTCAGGACTAATGCGTCTCGACATCTCCATGGCAGTGATCATCTCCACTCTGGTTCCAAAGTGTTTGAGTGCCTCTTCAAAACAGTTAAGTGATTCATACACTATTCTTCACCTCCCTATCCAAACAAAATCTTTCAGTCCCCGTAGCCAGTTTGATTTGTTCAATTTGCATCCATTGAGATTCCATCTCATCAGCTAAGTGCATAATACGTTTTTCTTGAACCTCATTTTGTTCAATTAGATAGGCAATGGTGCTAGAAAGAGTTTGTCTATTACCATCAGTGTCTTTAAGCCAGATAGAATAAGAACTACGAAATTTTCTAACCAGATGGAATCTGAGTAGAATATAAAAAACGAAGTTACTTAATAGTATTGCAAGAGTAGTAGTCATAAGTCTGCAAAGATTCCCATACTATACGTCATTATTACTTGTTTGTAAAGCGGGTACGAAAGAATATTCGTTCTTCCACTTGAATTTAGTACCGTTTAAAACGGCAGGTTTACACTCAGATATCCAACCATCAAACAAGTCCAAAACTTCAGTCAACTCTTTAATTAACGAAGTATCTTCGGTCTCTGCAGAATATTTAATTGCACATCTGATGTGCGTTGTTGCCTCTGCGATATGGCAACGTGCGGATTGATTCATAAGTAATCTACAAATAATATTCCTTTAAGATGGTCAATTTCATGTTGGACAACTCTGGCTTTTAATCCATCTAGTTTCCAATGTTTGAATTTGCCCTTTTTTGTTTGAAATTTAACTTTAATACTTCTGGGACGTGAAATGACTCCATGTTGTCCAGGAACACTTAAGCATCCCTCATTAAAGTTAACTTTTTCGATACTCCACCAAGTTATTTTAGGATTTATCATCATACAAGCAGTTTTATTATCATCAATAACGATGACACTCTTACTTATACCAATTTGTGGAGCCGCGAGTCCCACACCTGCGTTTTCATACATGGCGGTAGACATTTCAGTATAGAGATCATCAATAGAACTGTCAAATACAGTAACCTGATCAGAAGTATTTCTTAAAACATCATCACCAATCGTTCTAATTTGGCTCATTGTTATTTTTTACCACGTCAATAATTTCTTGAAAATCTTCCCAAAATCTATCTCCTACTGTATATCTTTTTTGTGAGTGATAAAGAGAATTAAGAATAATCTCTTTTTGTTTTGCTGTTAGTGTCATACACCTTCTGGGTAAAAATTTCCTGCAATAATAATTCTATCGTCACATTTGTTTGGGGGAACTTCGTGTTGTTCATTACCATTCCATGCTACACAAAGACCACTCTCGGGTTTATAAATTTGATTGATCTCTGAGAATACCAAAGGAGATGATCCCTCAACAGCATTCACATAATATACGAATGATACATTCGCTTCTCCATGGTAATGAGGATTAGCATAATCTCCCTTATTGTATATTGCACCCCAAATATCAATATCAAATTCAGGAGGATATTCAAATTCAAATGTATTTAACACCCACTCAGCCAACTCCCTAAAAATTTTAGGATAAGAATGATATGGAGTTCTTTTGGAGACATTCAGATTTGAGTAGTCTTCATGATCCATATCGGGCAAAAATCGAACCCATTCCTCAAGTTGTGGGTTTAATATTTTATAGTCAGGATGTTTAGCGGTCTGAATCATTTTCTTCAGTGTATACCGTGTTATACGGTCACGTAGTAATTTATAAGACTCATTATGTTGTGGATTGCATTTGTTCTACTACTTCCTTAACCACGTTAACATCGATACCCATGAAGGGCGGAATCATTCCTATTACACGAAAAAATCCTTCCGCAAATAGTGCAAAGAAAATAATTCCAAGAAAAATACTAATCAGGGATGCATTTCTATTATGTCGCCTAATTGCATCATCAATTAATCTCTCACACTCTCTTTTAGTAATATAAGTGGGAGGAGGATCAATTTTTAAAAATCTATTCGGCATATTCTTTAGAAAAGCAAACACTATTAAACCTACCTGAGTATCCTTCTATAGTTAGTTTGGTATGTTGCTTATGAACTTCGACGGATGATACTTTATATGTATTTCCGATCTCTAAAACTTCATTTGGATCATCATTATTCCCCCACAAAACTTGTTCATGTGAGCACCCGATAAATTGAACTACATCATCTTTTTTAATAAACATTTCATTTTACCTTATAAAATTTGATATTCCAAGATAATATTGATCGAATCTTATCTGACTCACTTGGTTCCGTGTAATGAAGCGTATTTGATGGGAAAAATATAACATCTCCCTCCATCACATCACTTGGCTTATAAATCATAGCTTCATTGTCAAGTGCAGAAAGAGTAGAACTCACGAATTGAGTTGGAATATGTTCTTGATCATCATATTTCAAAAAACATACTGCGCTATATCCATCTCCCCCATGATTATGAATCCCATGATATGCATTCCTATTTGAATCCTCAAACCAGGAATCAGTTACGTGAAGATTCTTCACTTTCAGTATATCAGCAAGAACTTCCAACTCATTGTCAAATATTTCAGCAATATCCTTACTATAAGCACGAAGGGACATATCCTGTTGCTTATGAAAGTCAGTAATTACACCACCGTGATCTTCAGAACGAAGTTTATGTCCAGAATCTTTTAATATGGTTATTATATTTTTCTTAGATTCCCAACAATCACACCTCATGTGAATGAAAGAGGGATCTTTAAACATGGGCCCATTATGTAAAATAGTAGTCACTATTAAATCTTGATAGGTCTACATGTTACCATAAAAAAAGAGAGGTGGCAACCTCTCTGTATGGAAAAATACTGACTTGATTATGATGTACTTAAAATGTCCCTACAAATACGTTTACAAGTTGACTGTGTGTCGTCGCATTCGATTAGGCACTCATAATAATCATTTATACTGTCCATTTCAGTTTCAAACTGATCTACTGTACTCTCAAAATGGCGCCATTCATTTAATTGATTGCGAGACATGATATTGTGCATACTGACCTCTATCGATGGTGTACTTATGAAAAACTTTTTGAAGTTTCAGATCATAACACTTACCTTAATTCTTACTATTATATAGTAGAAATGTCAGCATATTCTGACAGAATGACTATGACTAACAATATCTCTTATTTTCTGTATACATTACTACACAATTGTGTTTACATAATGTTTACATAGCTAAAAAAATGAGGCGATTAGCATGTACTAATCGCCTCATAATCTTCACTTAGTATAAAGACGACCACGATAACAGAATGTACCGTGTGATTCCTTAGATTCTACACAACGAGTATCATACTCAACACCACGATATGTAGTGTGACTGATCTGAGCGTCATGAAGAGCAGATACTTTATTGATCTGCTTCTTGATCATGTTTAGTGTGTTCATGAGTTTACTCCTGAAGTTAGGGTTTTTAATCCCCGTTCCTTCAGTCGTGTGCGTCCCATGGGTAGCATTCAGGGGTTGATTCCTTCATGACCTCAATCAATTCCACCTTGTAATCAGGAGGAATATTCTCATTTGCTTTCATCCGAAACATAATTGCATCGGCTTGAGCACATGAGAGTGACGTATAGAATAGTAATTCTAGCATGGGATGAACGACTCCGTTCCGCGACTTACTTGCGTCCCCCTAGAGGGATGAACGACAGGTCCTATTATAGACCTCATACATTATTTAGTCAAGTGTTTTGGTATCAGAACAAAATCCTGAGATCTTAATTTTTTGTCCAGATTTTTAAACCAGCTTTTTTTGAATTAAAAGCTAAATTTTGTTTTTGCTACTTAATTTATTATAGACAAAATTATTGCGGGTCAAGACTGATCCTGCCCGCTTCTTATCAATATAATTGGAAAAGTTTCCAATACTTTGATTCTGCCACTCTTTAATTTTTTGTTCTTTAAATGGATCATAGAAAGGTTGTCGTGAATACCATGATTGCCAATTCTCATGAGACTTATCCTTGTTACATTCACTACATGCACAAACGAGATTCTTAGTTTCATCGGTGCCTCCTACAAAACGAGGAACAACATGGTCTAGAGTAAGAAGTTCTCTCGAACCACAATAAGCACACTTATAATCGAACGATTGTTTTATGGAGTCCTTCCATATGCGTCTAGCCTCTCCTGGTGAACAAGTATGAAGATTAAAAAGATAATCCTCTGGTGAGCTAAAAACTTCCATGCCTTACCGCTGAAGACAAAATTATTTAGGATTTAGAGATCACTTTATTTCCTGTAACAATTGTATCCATTTCACTCTTACGAAAGACTCCAATAACATCATTAACCCTTCCTACAATTGGTTTTTTGTTGACATTTAATGAGGTATTGAGAAGCATTGGAATACCAGTTAACTTATCGAACTCAGTTATTAATCGATAATAATCTTCATTTTGTTCGGAAGTAACAGTTTGATGCCTACACGTCTTATCTTCGTGTGTAATTGATGGAAATCTGTCTGGTTCCAATACATCAGTCACATACAACATATAAGGTGAAGGTCCATTCCAATAAAAATATTGTGATACTTTCTCTTCCAATATAGAAGCACCAAAAGGTCTAAAAGGTTCTCTCTTCTTTACCTTCTTATTGATAATGTCTTTCCCGTCTTCGAGATCGGGTCTCATAAGGATACTTCTGTTGCCTAATGCTCTAGGACCGACCTCTCCGTGACCCTGATACCACCCCACAATCTCACCCCTAGCAAGTCTCTCCGCAGTGTCCTTTATGACCTGCTGAGATGGTCTCTGAGAGGGTGCCTGGTCCGTCTGCCAGTAGGGGAAACCATCCCGAGGGAAAGGTGCTTCGCAGAAGTGTTTTCGGAGGTATTCAACGCATCCTAGACTCAATCCCTGGTCATTTGCATGAGGAGGAATCACTAAATTAGGAATATTATCCTTCAGAACTTTATTGATGATTGTATTCTGAGCAATACCACCACTATATCCAACAATATCGTCGGGTTTGATGAATTCTCGGAAATGTTTCAAATATACCTGTTCACTGTGTTCATGGGCAGTGGCAAGAAAACCTGCCATCCACTGATAGTCACCAAGATGTCTTCTACATTCGTCAAAGTCCCAGACTTTATGGAGATTATCAATACCATCAATCAACTTAACTCCAGGACATCCAAGTCTACCGAAAGCTTTTATAGCCATGACTTTGCCTGCAGTATCTAAGTCATGACCCTCTAAACCAAATAAATCTCCCATGTAAGACATGATAAATCCAAGACTAGGACTGGGAGTCATGCTAGATCCATATTTTACAGATTCATGTTGACCACAATCCAGTAAGTAATCCTTTCTCCAAACAGATCGGTACATCCAGTCATCACCAAACCCATCAAAAACAAAATGGACCGTGGGTTCAACACCCAACGGCCAAAAACTCAAAGTATGAGCGTAATGATGATCAATTCTAATGATTGGGCAGTTGAATCCAAAGTCTCGGAATCCAGTAATTTCAATCTCTTCTTCAGTTTTAGAAACATCTGTTTCAACTTCTGGATAGACAAAAGTATCCATAGTGATACAAATAGCCTCAACATCCCATGGTTCAACTCCCCATTCATCTAGAATAGAAGTCCATTCATAAAGACTATCAAAACCATGATGTTTTAATTGAAGAAGTCTTTCAAAAGATGCATATCTAATTTTTTCTCCATCCCAGTAAGTGACATTAGCATCATGAGCACATACACGAAGACCCAATAAATTCATTCGACCCTACACACCAAAAATTTTCCCGAATTTTTTAACCAGCTTTTTCCAAAACAAAAGCTGATTTTACATACCAGGAGGACCAGAAAGGTCAGGCCCAGCTGGGCTCATCTGATCCATAAATCCAGGAGCACCAGGTTGGATGCCACCAGGAAACATACCACCTCCACCCATACCAGCTTCACCACCCCGTAGTTGACCTGCAATTGCTGGGTGATTCTGTGCAGTATGTTCATGACGATGGGCATCAAGAGTCTGTTTTAGTTCAGCCAATTGTCCTTCGATCATTTTAATACGAAGGAGAATGAGATCGATTTTATCTTCCATTAAAATAATTCCTGTTCTTTAAAGTAATTTAGGGTCTCTTTACATCCACCAATATGTTTTGTATTAATAGAAACCTGGGGGAATGTTGCTCCTTCACCAAACTCAGCATAAAACTGGTTCTTGGTGAAATCTTCTTCAAATCTATATTCCAAATAGTTAATCTCTAATGTAGTTAAAAGAGATTTAACTCTATCACACCATTGGCAATCATCTTTCGTATATACTACTGCATTCATTTTAGATCTAGGGGTTCTAGTGTGCTTTCTTGTAGTTGTGGTAGAACATCATCTCGGTGTTCTGGTCTTAACCACCATCCATCATGGGGGTCATCATTGATATGTTCATATTGGCAGTCATCTTCTGAGTTAACTTGTTTCCAAGATCCACCAACTCCGCCGTCCATGTTAACAACAATGTCAGTCGTGGGAAGTTGTTTTGGTGGAGTAATATCAAAGACTGGTCCAGGAAGTTCATGATTTGATTTACGATAGGTTCCACTACGACTTTCGGATAACCGTTTAGCATCGCGTTCCCATCCACAATCTGCAACCTTACGACCCATTGAATCGTAAACAGACCAATACTCTTGAGGAATATATTTTTTCATTTAAATCCTTTTGACTTAACTTCTTTTGGTTTTTCAATATCTAAAACTTCAACGTGACTTAGAAATCCAGTATTAGTTTGAAACCAAAGAGCCTGGACTAAATCCCAAGAATCAAAAACCCTATGTTCGCCATTCTTACCTACAACTTTGTAGTGATGACGATCATAAGGTTTATCTGATGTTTCTTTAAAAAATTCAGGCAGTCCTACCATTGAAGTGGGGGAGTAATTACCTTAATTATACCACATATGAATCAATATAGGGACTCTTCCTGTTCGGTTGCAATGACACAATCCGATGTAGGATACGATACGCATGTCAGCAGGAAACCTGCTTCAATTTGATCGTCATCCAGGAAAGACTGATCACTCTGATCAACTGTTCCACTTTCAATTTTACCTGCACATGATGAACAAGCACCAGCACGACATGAATAATTCATATCGACACCTGCTTCTTCAGCAGCATCAAGGATGTATTGATCATCCTCACAAGTAATTTTCTGTTCGCCTTCAGTAGTCTGTAAAGTGATATTGTAGCTAGCCATTTTAGAATTCAAGAAACGTGAATAGTACCAGTCATACCTGCGCCCTGATGGGGACCGCAAAAGAAGTTGTAATCTCCTACGTCAGCAAATACAACGTCTTGTGATTCTCCAGGTGCAAATAACAATGCTTCTCTGGAGAGATCTGCACGACCTTCTACAATAATATTGTGAGGAGGCAGTGATTTATTAATAAAGTGAACTGTATCACCAGCAGAGATTGAAATCTCATTTGGTTCAAATGCTAAGTTACCATTAGCACCCATTGTAACATCAACTGCCCAGACGGGAGAAGAGAAAAACAGTATAACAAGTAGAGCAATAAAAAATTTCATTTAGAAGCAGATGCAACTATCACTATGTATCATTCTTCAGTTTGTTTGTAAAGGTCTTCAAGTCTTTCTCTGTTGAAATCAACATACATGACTTCTTCACCTTCCTGTGGTGCCTCAGGGTGCTTTGGTTTAGGAGGAGGATTCCTCATCTCTATGTTAATAGATTGAATGTTACTCCACATCATTGCAAACGCAGCACCACCAATGGCAAAGAAGCATACAAAATAAAGGAAGACTTCAAAGTTATTCATGCTTCCTGTAATGATTGAACTGTGTTATGAAGTTCTCCAATGTCTAGGAGACCTTCAGCACTAAACCAGGGAGCATTCTCCCAACTAAATCCAACACCCATAGTGCTATCGGGTGCAACGATGTACCAATGACATGCTGTGTCTGGTACATCTACTGCACACTTAGACCAATCATCACTCCACTGTGGGACTTGCACCCACATCACCGCAGCAAATATAAAACTGAATAGTGATTTAATCATTTGTGAGTTTCCGTTTTATGAGATGGTCTATTGAGAAATTACCTGGACCACTGAGAACGATACATGCTGCACCTCCCCAGTAAAGAACTAAGAGTTCTAACAAGTAGATGTTAAATCCAGATGTAACTAGAGCATGATAAATTGCAAATGATATTGTACCTAAGATTGCTAAGGCACCCAGACGAGTGCCTAGTCCACAGATAACCATCCAACTCCCCACAATCTCAGC
>Ga0181389_1000008_pt1 | contig 63376 bp, 79 predicted proteins | sample 12SPOviralmetaG_FD_130121 | JGI IMG/M metagenome (GOLD analysis project Ga0181389, IMG submission 130121) | Marine viral communities from the oligotrophic San Pedro Time Series (SPOT) site, San Pedro Channel, CA, USA - 12 SPOT_SRF_2010-06-29 | ecosystem: Environmental > Aquatic > Marine > Strait...
ATTGGTTTTAGAGATCCAGTTGTTAAACACGTAGTTACTAAGTTTGTATCAAGATCAGATATTGGTTATGAAAAATATGGTAGAACATTAGATGACGAACGTAGAGGTAAGTTTAAAAACCTAGCTGGATATCTTAACGATATACAAGAGGAATTAATGGATGCTGTGCTATACATACAAGCTGCACGTGAAGAGTTAGAAGATCGTGAAAAAGAAATATAGCAGAAAGAAAGGTCCTGTCAGAAGTAAAAAAGTTACTTTTGACGGGATCACATTCGCTTCTGGTTTAGAGAAATACATGTATATGGCTTTGCAAAAAGCTAAGATAAAATCTGATTACGAGGGGCATACGTTTGTTTTACAAGAAGGATTTATGTTTGAGAACGAATCGTACGAGCGTCAGTCAAACGGTAAGGGTGATATGGTAAACAGAGGTTGTAAGAAGATACAACCAATAAAATATACACCTGATTTCATAGATATGAATGAGTTTATTATAGAGACGAAAGGTAGGGCTAACGAAAGTTTCCCTATGAGATGGAAAATGTTTAAACAATTAGTAAAAGAACAATATCCACATGTGACTTTATATAAACCTCAGAACCAGAAGGAGTGTGATAAGGTAGTAGAATTAATAATTAAAAAAAGAAAAAATGGAAAATGAAAAATGGGCCTTGAGCTTTGGTTTTTATCCAGGAATACTACTTGGGTTTAGAACATACAATGAAGAATTTAAAAGTAATCACGTTTTATATGTACCGTTTATAGATATATGTTTAACAATTTATAATTAGCCAATGAGTAATACAAACAATAAGATACTTTCGGATATAACAGTGCATATGAAGTATGCAAAATATATTCCAGAGTTAAATAGAAGAGAAAGCTGGGAAGAGCTAGTGACTCGCAATAAAGAGATGCACCAGAAAAGATACCCTGAACTATATAATGAAATAGAAGAAAATTATAGATATGTATATAAAAAGAAAGTTTTACCAAGCATGCGAAGCCTTCAATTCAGCGGTAAGCCGATTGAGATCAGTCCTAACAGGTTATACAATTGTAGCTACCTACTTATTGATCACGCTGATTGCTTTAGCGAATGCATGTTTTTGCTACTATCTGGTTGCGGAGTTGGTTACTCAGTTCAAAAGCACCATGTCAACTTACTCCCTGAAATAACAAAACCATTTGAGGCTAGAACTAGAAGGTTTGTTATTGGAGATAGTATTGAGGGTTGGTCAGACGCAATTAAGGTTTTAGTTAAGTCTTATTTAGGCTCTAAAAGATCATCTAAGATAAAGTTTGATTATTCTGATATTAGACCAAAGGGAGCACAACTTGTGACCTCAGGAGGAAAAGCTCCAGGGCCACAACCATTAAAGGAATGTTTAGTAAAAATTAAAGGAATATTAGAAAGTAAAGAAGATGGGAGAAAATTATCAACACTTGAAGTTCACGATATTGTGTGTCACATTGCTGACGCTGTGCTTGCTGGTGGTATTCGCCGCGCTGCATTAATATCGTTGTTCTCAGCATACGACGAGGAAATGATCTCAAGTAAATCGGGTAATTGGTGGGAAACGGATCCACAGCGTGGTAGAGCTAATAACTCAGCGGTGCTTATAAGACATAAAATAACTAAAGAGTTTTTTATGGGTTTATGGAAAAGAATTGAATTATCTGGTTCTGGTGAGCCTGGCATATACTTTAATCACGATAAAGATTGGGGAACTAATCCATGTTGTGAGATTGCGTTAAGGCCATATCAATTTTGTAACTTGTGCGAAGTTAATGTAAGTGACGTCACGGATCAGGAAGATCTTAACGCTCGCGTTAAAGCAGCATCTTTCATAGGTACGCTACAAGCGGGCTATACGGAATTCCACTATCTAAGAGAGATATGGCAAGAGACAACCGAAAAAGATGCTTTGGTTGGAGTGTCAATGACAGGTATAGCATCGAAGAAAGTCTTGAATATGGATATGGCTAAAGCTGCGGATGTAGTTAAACGTGAAAATTCTAGAGTTGCAAAGCTCATAGGGATAAACAAAGCTGCGCGTACAACATGCGTGAAGCCTGCAGGGACAACATCTCTGGTACTTGGAACGTCATCCGGTATTCATGCGTGGCATAATGATTTCTACATCCGTAGACTGCGTGTAGGGAAAAATGAGCCGATTTACAAGTACTTATTGGCTCACAACCCTGATTTAGTGCAGGACGAGTATTTTAGACCACACGATACGGCTGTTATCGAAATACCACAATCAGCACCGAAAGGTTCTATATTAAGAACTGAGTCTGCTTTTGACTTACTCAAGAGAGTCAAAAAAGTTGCTACCGAATGGGTGAAACCAGGTCACAGAAAAGGATCTAACACTCACAACGTGTCTGCAACAATTAGTTTAAAAGAAGATGAATGGGATAAAGCTGGGAAATGGATGTGGGACAACAGAGAGTGTTACAACGGTTTATCAGTTCTACCTTATGATGGTGGAACATATACTCAAGCTCCATTTGAGGATATAACCGAAGAAGAGTTCAACAAAAGAGTTAAGTTGTTAAACGATGTAGATTTATCTATGATTGTTGAAACAACTGACGAGACAGATCTATCAGGTGAATTAGCTTGCGCCGGTGGTTCTTGTGAAATATCAAGCTTATAATCAAATTAAATAAAATGAATAAATTAAATAACGAGTTCGATGAATTACAAAATGTAATTAATGATTGTCAATCTGATGTAACTAAATTTATAGAAGGAAATAACTCAGCAGGAACACGGGTTAGAAAAGCTATGCAAATGGTTAAAAAGATGGCCCAAGATATTAGGGTTGAAGTTCAAGATCAAAAGAACGCACAGTTTTAAATTAATAAAGGGAGCTTAACGGCTCCCTTTTTTTATACCGACAATAAAAATATAGTAATCATTAGTACTATATATATAATAGGGCTTATGTCTATTTTTCTTGTTTCCATGAGTGTATAATCACTCGCCACTATAATGTATTAATAGTTACTATGTTAAGAAATCACTAAATTACTTTGTATTTTGTTTTACCGTTTTCTTTGTATGCCTTTAAACATCTGTTTCTGTTTTTTTCAGCAGAAACATAACTAATGTGAACCCAATTAGGGTTGCTATCATTACCAAACTCCCAAATCATTTGATCAAAATCTAAGTTGTCTTTAATCCACTCGTACATCTGAGCATTAGTCATGTGACCGAAGGTATCGTCTATATCCATTGCTTGACCTTTACAGTGTTGTGAGGTTTTAGAGCCACCAATAGCGGTATTAAGCTCTGGCGATCTATAAAAGCTATTAATTTTTATTGGTCCACCAACATACTCTCTAAGTGGTTCAAATATTTCGTTAGCAATTATTTGCATAAAGTGTAGGTGATCATCTGTAGGTGTATTGTCTATACCTCTTCTAATAGCGGTATTGCTGTAAACACCTTCTTTGTCGCTTATGTGTTTGCTTATCATGTTTTTTAATTTAAAGAATAATGTAAAATTGGTGTTCCACTAACAGCGTCTGTTATTATTTTTAAAGCATAAACAGAGTTGTCAAAATCTAAACCATCTGTTAAAACTAGCGTCGCTGATGGTGGTATAATTGTTTTTACTAATATATAATCAACAGAATCTGATGTGTAAACCACAGTAACAGTAACATCAACATCATCAGCATTACAAAGGTGTAAACTAGTATGTGTTCCATATTTATTTTCCCAAGATGCCTCTGTTGTGGTTGCACGTTGAGGAACCACGGTAGTTGTGGTGTCTGTAGTTATTATTCCTCTTTTTATTGCCATTTTATTTTAAATTAAGTGTTGTTGTCAATATTTGTGGTTTTGGTGTTGGTTGCCCAGGCCTACCTAACTGTGTAACAGTATTTGTTATTGTTAATTTATTACCATTAATACTAAAACTTAATGCGTTGTTTGCAGCTGTTGTTACTGGAAAAGTAATCTTAGCTGTGTTAGCTGTTATAGCTGATGATTGTGACGTTGTTATAGTGGTAGTGTCACCTCTCAATGCTGTTGTTGATGTTGTTCCTAGAGCTAACGTGTTTTTAGCGTCTTTGTTGGTGCTTATTTCAGTTCTTAGATAATCTATTTCGTCTTGCATTTTTTGCAGCTGGTAAAGAATAGGCGCCATAACAGGGTCATCTACATATTTAGAGCATCCCTCTGATTTTTCTTGATCCCAATAGTTTTTAATGTTAACTAGCTTCTCAGCTGTTATCTTGTCAGCTCCTGATCCAGTTGTTGAAAAAAATGGTTCGTGTTTTTTTGAGTCTAATGCCATATTATGTTATATCTATTATTACGTAACTAAAGTGCACAGCAACACTATTACAACTATTTGATGTGATTGCTGCGTCAAAATTTGCGTGAACACCCTGGTTTGCTATGGATGTTAGAGAATGAGATATCTTATAAGGTAAACTTGCGCTTAGAACAGCATCTGTAGTTATACCACCCATAAACCTTCTGACGTGGCCTATAGATGAGGTTGCGTATACCGCTGGCATAACATTAGCGTAGCTTAAATTAAAATCAGCAGAAGAATTTAATTGAGCGGAAGCTCTATCTACAAATAGAACACAACTAGTAGGTATTATAACCTTGTTTGCTCCAGGCGCAGTTGCTATAACAATACCAGTGGTATGCATAGAATTAAGCTGTGCTTGAGTTATCTCTGTTTTAGTCTGGAGTGTAGATCCAGTGGATAGTGTACTAGTGGATCTTTTAGAAATCTTACCGTTTGACGCAACAACAACCATGTTTGACTCTGTAGTAACAGGTAAATCTTCTAAGTATACATCATTTCTAAATCTACTTATAAAATCAAATATGTGTTGACCTATCCACTTCATAATTTTATTTTTCTTTCAACAGTTCCATCGTCATATAGGTAGAACAACAATTTGTTCTTAATAATATTAGAAGGTCTACCTAGTATATCTGTAATTGATATTAATTTTTTGTTTATAAATCTTTTAGGTAAGGGACCAACATAAGTGCTATCACAGTAATTGTAAGTAAGTTGGCATATCTCGTCCCACTCAACATCACAACAATACTCATCTACATCTATTACCCACGCATAACAATCATCATTGAGCCAGTAGGGGTTTCCAGGACCAGAAATACAATTAGCATCGAAAAGACAAGAAAAGCTATCGTCAAAATTAGCATAACTATTATAATTGTAAGCAGATTGGTCCATACAGCCAACCACAATTTCAATGCAACTTTCATTATCTGTGTTTGCAGTCGAGTCATAATTAAGTGCATTGGAATCCATACATCCATATAAAAAAGGAATACAACTAAAATCTTCAGTGTTCGTCAAAACATCATAGTTGAACATAGAAGGATCCGTGCAGCCAAGTATAAAAGGAGTACAGCCACTATCGTCAGCATTAGCAAGAGGGTTAAAATTAAACATTGTTGAGTCAGTACAACCGTATATAAATTCAATACAACTACCATCATCTGTGTTAGCTAGAGAGTCGTAGTTAAAAGCTATACTACTCATACAGCCATATATTATTTGTATACAAGTATCGGGAGTGTTTGCGTTAGAATTGTAATTAAAAGCAAAAGCATCCATACAACCCGTAACAACAGGTAAACAACCACCGTTATCTACATTAGCCAAACTATCATAGTTAAAAGCTAAACTATCCATACAGCCAAACATTGCTAAAACTAAGCAACTATCCTGAACATGGTAATCTCTAAAAATATTATTTGTAGTATCTACGTGATAATCTAAATACGCTGGGCTAGTGCAACCGGGTAGGTAGTAGCAAGAGCTATCAGAGGTGTTGGCATAAAAATTCCAGTTCACAGCAGCTGTGTCTAAACAACCTAATATATAAGACTCGCAACCATCACCACAATAAGCAAAACCAGGATAAACAACAAAGGCATCTAGTTGAGTTGGTGGTATATCTATAATTGTGTTTCCTATTGGGTTTATTATTTCAAAACCACACTCTATCGTAGTTCCGCTAGCCTGTTGTACAACAAAAAATTCTACTTCAAAAGGCTCTGGAGCGTCTAGCACTATATCAAAATGTTGCTCTGGACCAAGTGAATCCATTTGAAACTGATAAGCTGTGTCTCCTTGTCTTATCTCTAAATATGAACCGATCCAAGCATTGCCTAGCAAATCTTTTAATATTAAAGTGTAATCGCATTGATCAACAAAATCTAAGTGGTTGGCAAGAGAATCATAATTAAACATTGTACTATCTGTACACCCGTATATTTTTAAGGTAAAACAACTACCATTATCTACTGTGGCTGCTGGGTCGAACTCTAAATAATCTTCGTCCATACAGCCTGGAATTGGTGGAGGTGGAATACACGTGTCAGACATTAACATGTGAGTGGAATCTGTCCCAAAGTCTGGTACGTTACCGTAAACCAAGGTATCTCCACACTGAATCACGTAGTACGATCCGTCGTTACCTCCCCAAAGCGAGCCTTGTAAGCCATCACCATACTGATCATATATAGTAAATGTAAACTGACCTACTGGCAAGCAGTTCATTATCATTTGAGGCTGATAGCTTGGTACACTATCGTAAGGCCCACCGGACAAAACAATAGAACCATAATTATCTTTGATATCCCAATTAGTCTCGCTAGGGTATTGATCTAAGTTTATGTTTATTAATATAGGAACACAAGGACCAGGTCCCTGTGCAAACATTAAAAAAGGTAAAATTGTTAAAAGTAATATCTTTTTCATTTAAAAATCGCTCATTAATTGGTTATCTATTTCTGCTTGTATTTCTTTTCTTGTAGCTAACATTTTAAAGCTAAGATCGGCTTGAAATCTAGCAACCTCCTCGCCATCTTTAAAAATAAGTATTGTTGGTACGATAGCTATTTTATATTTAGATTGACAGTCGCCATGTCCGATGTCCATGTGCTCTTTCTTTACATCTGAAAGTTTTTCAAACCACTCAACACCGTTATCAGTGTTCCAATCAGCGTTAAAGTGAACGGCTTTCATTTGCCCAAAAGCCATGTTACTACAAAGTACAGTCGTTATTAAAATTAATTTTTTCATTTGATTTTATCTTAGTCGATCTATTTTGTCTTCCATTCTTATCATTCGCTCTTCAAGTTTCTCAACGTTTTTCTCTGTATTCATAATACTTTGTCGAATATTTTCGTCTTTCATTTGAAACTCCATTCTACCAACTTCTGGTTTTGGTAGCTCTTTAGCGTCTGCAATGTCTGCCTGTAAAGCAAACCACATACCTATAATTGTAGATATAGCAGCCCCTATACCTATTAATGTTTTAATGCTTACGTTAAAACCTGTGTCTTCGTTTAGTTCTTTTGCCATTTTTAAAATATTACGTAATTTATTCCTAATTTAAAATCATACCACTCTCTGTTCCAATACTTATTGTATTTACCTTCAACAAAAGTACCTAAATGTTTATTATATTTGTAGCCGAATATAGTTCCACCAGAGTAGTCATACCACTGCTCGTTGTTATTGTACTTGTGATAAGTATAACTACCTCCATCATCATAATGGTAAGGCATTAAGCTTGCCCACGCGTGAAACCAAAAATCTTTTTTATAATGATAAAAATCAAAGCCTACAACAAGCGATTGTAGCATCTTGTTTTCTAGCTCGTTTCTTTTTCTTTCAGAGTAATCTGACAGAGCTTTAGGTATAATCACAGATTCCCAAACTTCTTTACTTGTAGCTACTAAATTTCCTGAAGGATCAAAATATTCACCGTTGTAAACATCAACGTTATATCCTTCTTGTAGCGCTAGATATGTATAGTGTATATCTCCGTTGCTTAAAACCCATTGCTCTAATGGATCGTAACCATACGGTTCTGACAACCTTTGAGCTAAACCCAAGTTCAAAGAGAATTTTTTACCAATTTTATACCTGTATCTCTCAGACGTTTCAAAGTATTTTATATCAGCAAAACCGTCTTCAAGGTACTCTCCTTTTATAATATAGTTATCACCCACGTATCTCAGGAAATGATGCTGATCTAGATACGTATCCCCTTGTTGTCTAGTGTAATCAACCTCAAATAAAAACTCTAAACCAGGCACTTTACCTATATTAGCGCCGTCAGACCAAGACTCCTCTGTGCCGTCATAAAAAGTGTTTGCCTTGTTTTCATAACCAAACCTAGCTATCTTACGTATACCCATAGCTAAGTTGTAGTCGTAAGGTGTTTTTACTATAGAAGTTTCAAGACCATTCTCTACGGAGAAAACATCTACATCTGAAACAGAAGTACCTCCGTTAGCAGCAATATAAAATGTTGAAAATTTAAAAGTCTTTTTACAAAACTCGTCAAAATTTGTTTGTGCTTTAGTACTAATTGATAGCACTAAAAATAATATTAGTATTTTACTGATGCGCATAGCATTTTCCATTTTTGTTTTCTGTTTTATTTTTACATCGAGGTCCTTTACCCTTTCTAATTCTAGCAGAACATTGAACCATTCGAGCTTCTTTTTTCTTTCTTTCTATCTCTTCAAGTCTTTTTTGTTCTTCTCTTTTAGCTTTTCTTTTTGCCTCTGATTTCTCTTTCTTAATTTTAGCTACTTCTTTTTCAGCCTCGTTAAACTCTTCATTTTCTACTCCAAGATCCCAAGTGTTCCAACCGAGAGATAAAGCTAGTTTCTGCCAAGCAGAGTTTCTTTGGTCAATAACTTCCTTTAAGTTGTTAACCTTATTTATAACTCTATCTAAAGGTATATTGGTTGTAGATGAAACAACGTTACCTATTGAGTTCCACATAGGATTATCGATGTCCAACTTATCCATGTACATTATTTCATCTTTCTTGTATTTAAACGTTTTACCCGCTGACAATATTTTTCTAGCCTTAGATCCAACTGGAGGAGATAGGTTAAGCATAGCTATCAAAGGTTCTGAATAGTCAAAGTCTCTACTATTGTTTTGTTCAGCAAAAGCCATTATCATATTCTTAGCGGTAGAAACAATAGCGCCACCAACACCCATACCTCTTAGTAGAGAGTCTACCATACCGTTTAAAACTTGAAGTTCTTTTCTTTTTTGCTTTTCTTTCTCTTCGTCAGTATCATCATCGAATGCAAACGCAAACATTGCTTTTTGCAAACTAGAAAATATAGCGTTTTGTATAGCTCCGTAGTAAAGTATTTTAGAAACATTAGTCTTAAAATCACCTCTACCGTTTGCTAGATCTAAAACAGATTTTTTAGTAAGTCTAGCGTACTGCATTGGTGTGTTTTGAAAAGCTAATATAAGCCTACCAAGTGGAGATGCTTGTTGTTGTGATATTAAATCAGGTCTTGATGACTGCTGTGTTTCTTCAGCTATTTCTTGAAAATCAATAAAAGCTTTTGATTCAGCATCCGCCTTGCTCATACCTTGATCCATATAAGTCTTTGTTCTATTTCTAAAGAAAGTAGCACCACCAGAAGCAATAGCAAAACTATCCGCAATTTGTGTTGGTAAAAATCCTTTTTTAAGCAAGTACGCCATAACAGCTTTTACTTTGTTACCACCTTTTCCAGCTGCTTGTGCAATTTCAGATTGTGATACATCGGTTCTTAAACCAGACCTTCTTTGTTTTAACATGTCTGAGTTAAATATTCTAGCGAAGTCAGACCAAAACTGAGGTTGGTTAGCAAATGCCTTAGCAGCTTTAAAAGCATTGTTATCTCCCCAGTTTATAAAGTTAACAGAAGATAAAGTTTGTAGCACAGCGGATCTAGCATTAAAGAACATAATAGCACCAACAGAGTTGTTTACCCAGTTAGCAAACTGATTTGTAAGTCTATTACTTCCAAAGTTTCTGTTACTACCGTTCTCCATTCTCCAGACCATATCTGTTAAAGCCTCTCTAAACCTACTTCCATACAAAGCCTCTATCTTATTCATGTTAGGTCCAACTAGCTTTCCACCAACCCACTTACCAAATACTTGCTCTCTGTTTTCTTTAAACTCTGTTAAGAATTGATCCTTACCAATAGTATTTGTTATGTCGTTAAGATCACTAGCTATACTCTCGGTTGTCCAAAAATCTCCAGGTTTAGAATATCCATTGTCTTGTTTTGAAACTAAACTAAGTGTGTTTGCAAACTGAACTGCATCCGGGTTGTTGTTAACAGCTTTTAATATTTCCGCTTTATCTGTTTTAGATAAACCAGGTATGTCAAAGCCGGCTCTATCCCATAACAAAACTCTAATACCTTGGTCTAAAGTATAATCACTTCCAGGCATCTTTTTGTTAAGATTTTTTGTAACTCCTTTAAAGTCTTTTTTCAACGCTTGGTAGTCGTTAGATATAGACTGCCTAGCGGAATCAAGTTCTCTTTGTGCCCTAGCAAAGGGTTGTATTAGTGTTTTCTGGAAAAAGTCCATGTGTGCTTCTCCTTTTTTACCTTTACCAAGAAAACTATATAACAGTCCTTTAAAGTCTTCTGCTGATGGTGGTATAAAGAATTTATACTTACCTTTTTCAGCACCGCGTATTTGGGCTTTTGCCTCTGAGTAAATTTTCTCACGACCTTCACCCATTGTTTCTTCAAGTATAACATTAAAAGCGTCAGAAGGGTTTTCACTTAACTTCGCTTGTTGTACTTTACGTTTAACATCAAATTGTTCTAACATGTTATCTACAGCTTGTACATTCTGCAAAGCATCGTCAGCAAAGTAAAAGTCATTATAACCTTCACCAACCTTATCCGCTATCCACAACGCCTTAGCTTCTGCTGTAGAGTTAGCTAAGCCAGTTATGTTCTCCATAGGTATGTTTAAACCGTTAGCACTTAAAAAATCAAATATAGCCTTAGCAGCTTGAGGTGGCCTAGCCGTTAATACAAACATATTTTCAGGACCAAACTTGCCTTGTAGTTTTAATGCTTTTTGAAACAATGGAGCTATTTTACCACCAACAACTTTGTTAAACTCTGAGAAATCCCACTTATAACCTAAGTCAGTTAACTCTTCATACGTCTTAGCGTACTGTTCTGCATTAAGCGTTCCTGTAGTTCCATCTGGTCTAGTAAACCTAATCAAAGAATTACTAGTAGCTAGTGTGTCATCAAAGTCTAATACGGTTATACCTCTAGTAGGATTTTCTGATGATCTAGCAACCTGTGTTGCTTTAGAAACTATTTCATTACCTATTCTAGCTTTTTGAGATAAAACCTGTAGCGTTTGAGTAGTTCTTGATTTTATAACATTATCAACCCCACCACCATCATTAGTGTTGTAGTAGTTTTTAATCTGATCAGAAACAGAAAAGTTTCTAGCCCAACCTAATCTACTAGTAGAACCAAGTTTACTATCTTGTATTTTAGAATCTATTATAGGTCCAAGAGACTGATCAAAGTTAGTTAAGATGTTATCCATCTTAGCTTGGTGTTCTCTTACTATTTTATCGTGATATTTTTCTGGTGTAGTTTTTAATATATCTGCTAATTCTAGTGTAGATGCAAATAGCTCTTGCATAACGTTAGCACTAGGATCTATATGTTCTCCTTTGTATTTTAGCAAACCAGCTGCTTTAGTTTCGTTACCGTCAGCAAGCTCTAACGCTCTTGTAAAGTCTGGATGGTTTCTATTTATATAACCACCGTTTTTGTTTGTAGGTTTTACATTAGTTGGTTTACCAGCTCTTGTTAGATAAGGAGCTTGAGATCCTTTCTGTAATTTTATCATACCAAGATTAGTGTAAGCTCTAAAACCCTTAACGTTATTAGTAGCTCCCTGCATTTGACCAGCAAGGCCAATTGCTAAATCTGGGTTTTTAGCTATAGCGATAGCATTTTGAGTTGCGTACCAAGTTAAAAACTTCTTATTGTTAGCATTAGCATCGTCTATTCTTGGCTGTAAAGCCTCTAGTCTTTTTTGCTTTTCTTCTACAGTTAAATCCATGTTTTGGATTTTTTGTATATCAACCATTAGTCCACTTCCAGAATTTAACATCTCAAGCTTTAAAGGATCAAAAGGTAGTTTTACATTAGTATCTTTTTTAGCCGCCTTACGTATAAGCTTATCGTCTAAGTATACGTACTTACCTTGCGTTCCATCTTGTTTATTTCTAGCTGCGTCTAGCTGTCTAGCGCTAGTCATGCCAAAAAACTCTTTACCTAAAACTCTAACAACCTGTGGAGGTAGTATATCTATCATAACCTCCGCTTGTTTAGCTTGTTGATCTTTCATGAATGTGCTCTGAGTACCGTTATCAGTGTATGCCGCTTTTTGGTTTTCAAAACTTAACCAATCCATAGCTTTGGTAGGCTTAACAAAACCTTGCTTAGTATCAGTGTTAAACATTTCAAATATACCCATAGACTCAAAAGCGTTTATCATCTCTGGAGAGTAGTTTGCTAAAGCAGCTTCTAATCCACCAAACTGTAAGTCTTTATTGTAGTTTTGTATAACTTCTTTAACTAAGTTGTTAGCCTCATCTACTATGACACTACCTCTAGTTATATTTAGCTCTGTCTCTGGATTTTCACTTAACTTAGCTGTACCTCTTTCCATTTGCCTAGATATTTCTTCAGCATAGTTTTCAGCTAAAACTCTATCAAACACATCTTGCCTTTGCTTAAACACTTCTGTTAAAGGGCCGTCAGCTTTAATATCTTTCTTGAAAAGCTCTAACCCTATTTCTTGAGCTATAGCTAACTGCAACTTAGTCAAACCATTACGATTTAATTCAGTCATAGTTTTACCTTTGACAAACTTACTTCTAAGATCAGCATTAGAAACTGTTTCTATAGCTTTTGGGTTTCTACGCACAACAGGCGGTCCAGCAGTGTTACCTCTATAAGGACCTTCGTCTTTAGCGTTCCATCTATCTATTTTCTGACCCTTCCAATCAGGTGTCCAGTTAGGTGTTAGTATAGTTGTTTTACCATCTTCACTATCTATTCTAGTTCCATTAACAGATTTTTCAACAGCAGCTGGAATGTTTTTAGACAACCAACCTGTTGGTAAAGCATCTAGTATCGCTTGTTTGTTAACGGGATCTGTTAAAAATCTATCTATTTCAGCTGGGGTTTTACCCATCATGTTTTGAACAGCAACGTGCAATGGTCCACCCTTAACGCCAAAAGCTTTTTTAAGCGCAGCTATAAACGGTGTTGTAAATTTATTTTTACTAACCTGAGCATCTATAGCTGGTAGCTCAGTACCAACGCTTAATAGTATAGAGTTATTAACGTTTTCAGCATCAGCGTTAGACATAACCATGTTGTCTGTTAGCGGGTATGTAGGGTTTTCAATTGTTTCAATATTCAAAACATCGTCTATACCTAAATCACCTTCTAAATCTTTAACTTCATTAGCATCTAAAGCTATTCCACCGCCACCTTCTTCTATAGAAGATTCTATACCTAGTGCCGTTGCCAAAGCGTTTGCTCTTAAATTTAACCTACTACTAACAAAGGCGTCTAGATCTTGTTTAGATGGATCGTATTCGTTTTTGATCATACTATAAGCGTCCATCAGTAAAGCCTCCTTATAATCATTCCTAGACACCGTGCGTTTTGCATCATCAGGTATGTTATCGTAAAGTCTTCTAGTTGTGTTCTCCATCATTCCACCTAACTGTTGACCTAACTCTGATTGAAGTAAACCTCCAGCCTCAACATAGTCACCGTTAGGCTTTAAACTTATCATTTCGTCAACCATTCTTCCAACGTCTCTTTTTGTCGGATTTTGTGATCTAGTGTCTAGTGTTCCTTGTAGATTACTAGACTCTCTGAAACCCTGATCATTTGTTTGTTGAGCTTGAGTGTTATCAAACTTTCTTTTTTGCAACTTACCTAGCTCACCATTTTCAAAACCAGTTAAATAACTACCAACCCAAGCAGCTGCATCGTTAGGTGATTTTATATTAAAATCAGCGTTAAACAAACTCATCACGTTTTTACCAACACCTCTACCTTGTTTTTGAACTTTTTTCTTGTATACAGCGTTTCTATCTTGCTGCAAAACGTCTTGCACTCTTTTAGTGTACTCATCTTTAACTGTAGGTGATTGACCTTCAAAAGGAACTCCACTCTCCCATTTAGCTGGACTATCATCAGCTAATCCTTCTAACAGATGTATAGCTTCTCTATCTATAGCTGGCATTTCAGATGCCATGTAAGCGTTTAGTTTGTTAGCATAATCCACTCTTTGAGGTTTTGTCATTACAGCATCATCTATAAAGTGACTTATCTCATGTGATAAAACAGTACCAGCTAAAAGATTACCGTTTTTCATTTGTTCTCTAGCTGCCTCAGGATTTAAAGCAATGTACTTATTGTTTACTATAACTCCATTTGTACTACCTTTTCTTAAGCCCTGTATTATTCTGTTTGCTTCAGCTGGATTATCAGAAAGTTCTTCCCTAATCTTCATTTCTATTTCTTCCTTAGTGAACTTACCGTCAGTATCACCATTGTCTGGATTTAATATTTGTAGTGACTTTAGTCTTTCGTCCCCAAGAATTGACTTAGCGTTATTGTTTTGCTCTGTAGCTGTTATTACAGCTTCTGTTTCATTTGCTAGTAAAGAGTTTGATCTTCTAGTGTATTCAGCATCTTCTTGTGCCTTTCTTCTGTTTTTCTTGTTATTTTTGTTTTTCCACTCTTCCCAAGTTAAACCATCATACACAGATTTTTCTACAGCTTCGACTTGAGCTTTGTTGTCTCTTATTCTTTTGTCGTTTGCTTTTACTTGTCTATTTTTTATTTCTTCTAAAACTAAACCAGCTTGCTCTCTGTTTGATAGCTTTTCAAACTTAGGATCTTTTTTAGCTAAGGCGTTACCTACTTCAATACCTAGACTTCCAAACATGTTATATATAATACCTCCGTTTACATCTCCAGTTTCTGGATTAACATCGTAATCCATAGCGGTACCTTCCTTACCATAGTCAACACTACTTTTTATTTTGTTGATGTTATCGTTTGCTAGTTTTAATCTATCCTCAAAGTTTGATTTTTCCTCACCCTTCAAACCTTCAACGTGATCTTTTATCTTAGCCTCTTTGGTAGCTTCAGAATCAGTAGGTTTTATATTAGCTTCAGAGTGTAACTGCGTTAAATTTATATTATTTTTAATTAAGTTTTTCAACTTATCAGAACCAAGATTTATAGCATCTGTTTCCATACCAGACTGTATAGGACCTAGTTTTTCCATTTCAGTTTTCCAAGCAACAGCTAACTGCTCTTTACCAACAACGTCCCCAGGTTTTAGATTCTTCATCATGTTCTCAATCTTACTAACATTCTGCATAACATCGTTGTAAACAGTTCTAGCCTGCTTTGTTTGTACATGACCAACAACGTTAGAATAAAGAACACCTGGTCCAGACATTGGTCCAGACATAATAACAGAGGTAACAAAAGTGTCGTCAAACTGTGACCAGTCAGCATCTTTTAAATTACCATTTAATATCATGTTTTGAGAAAACTCATTTCCAGCATATATTATTGTTTCCTCTAATACTTCACCTCCAATAGTGGTTGTAAGTCCTTTTGCTATATCGTAACCTAACCCCAACCTACCTCTTGTTACAACTCTACCTATATCATCTATGCTTCCAGAAAAATCTTTAACAAGTTTCATGGAGTTAGGTATAGTACCTAGCACAGCCATAACACCACCTTCTATAGCCGCAGCTGTCCAAGTTGCGCCTAAAAGTTGAGTTGGTGATATATCGCCTGCTGCAATTGTTTTTTGTAAAGCTAACTTAGATTCTCTGTACTGCTCGTAAGGTACACTTCCTGATTTATATTGTTCTTCTAGTTTAGTAAGCATTTCATCTGCCTCCTCACCCATTTTAACTCTGTTAGTAAGATCAGCTCTAGTTTGGCCACCAGCTGATAAACCAAAAGAAGTCGCTAGTAGCGCTGTGTTCCATACAGGTGGTATACCCAACATACTAGACCCGATAGCAACTATAGTGTTGGCACCTTGAGATGCTGTTGTTCTAAGAGCAAACTCTCCTTTTTCACCAAACTCCACGGCTTGATCATAAGTTAACGCTGTTTTTAAATTTGACTTAGAAGCATTGACCTCGTTAACCCTATCTATAGAGTAATCATTTCCAAAAATAGCTGGTATACTAAACGCCATAGATTCAAAACCATCAGTAAACTCTTGCCCTATTATCTTTCTAAAATCATACTCTTTAGAAGTAAACTCTTGAAGATCTTGGTTTGTCTTAAGATCTTGCATATTTTTTTTCATCCAACTATCGTGTTGGCCCATAACGCTTTCATACGTTGTTTTATACTCACTACTTATTGTCTTTTGACTTCTCTGATAGTCGTTTAGCTGAGCTTGTAGTTTTTTCTGAACCTCAGCGTCTGGGTGCGAAACAGTCATAACCATATTGTCTCCTTCACCAGTAACCGTTACGCCTGCTCCAGAATCTCTAATTGTTAGAGCTAAGTTTTCTTTAACAACATTAAGTCTTTTAACGTCTAATTTAAAAGACTCGTTCATTTTTTTAACCTTAATGCCTATGTCATTTTTTTCTCTGTTTAACTTTGCTAAGGTTTTGTTTACATTATCTTTTATTATAGACTTATTACCTTTGTCTAGCTGTCTTTCTGTCCATGACTTGCCACTATCTTCAGCCATTTTCAACTTAGTCTTATTCATGTTTTCAGTACCAAGTATATCTCCTTTGGATATGTACTCTTCAAATAAGGCATAATCTTTTGGTGAAAGCTTCTTTTTCATTTCAGACTTTATAACCTCGTACTTCTTTCTCTCCCAGTCCTCTACGGTTACCTCGCCCTCAACCAATGGTGGTTGCCCTGGTTTTTGTATAGGATTTGGTACCATCTTCTTTTCTTTCAGTGGTACCTCCATGTAGTTCTTAACAATAGCCATACCCTCTTGAGACATACCGCTGTGGTTGCCACTTTCTCCAAGGTCAAACATCATGGTTGGTAGTAATGAGTCTTTGTAAAACGTCTCTAAAACTTCTTCTCTTTCAAGGCTTTCGTACTTATCATCTACATAAGTTTCTCTTTCTTTTATTAAGCTTGTTTTTAATTTCAGCTCGTGAGCATGTATAGCTGCTACGTCTTCGCTAGACATGTTTTCGTATATAAAATTGTTTACCTCAGGTGCTGTTTCAAACCATTTTGTCTCACCTCCAGCAAAAACCTCATAACCAGCAATCATATCACCAGCGCCATCGTACTGAAACTTTTCTGTTACGCTTAAGTTTAAACCATCTATTTCTTTAGCCATATCATTAAACTTAACAACATCGCTCTCAACAAATGTATCACCCGTGCCTCTAGTGTTTAGTAATTGTGACAAAGAGTTATTTATCTTACCAGACTCTACTTCTTCTAAGTATCTTCTTTTAAAATTTCTTAACACCTTGTCTACCTCATCATTAGAACTACCAAACAAACCATCTTCTGGTTTTAAATCTACGTATATTTTTTTATCACTCCAAGGAACCGATATATAAGCAGCGTTTCCCGCTCCAGTTTGTTCTACAGAAATACCTGGGTAAGCATTTTCAATAGCAGATTCAAAAGCGCTTTCTTCCATGTTAACCCAAGTCTTGGTGTTTCTTATATCAAACTCATCATCATAACCTAACGATTTTATTCTAATAGATTCCCTGTTAGCATCATCACCACTCATTTGGGTGTGTAATGCTCCTTCCCAATCGTTTTTAGAAGTAACGTTTAAGTCTATATCGAGAGGCATTGGAGGTATCGGCGCATACAGGTAGCTAGACATATCACCCTCTTTTTTAATACCTATAGAAGAAGCTTGACCATCATTATGTAAAGAGTTTATTTGGCTTACTAGCTCTTCAGACACTTCATCTCCTTTTTGATTAACAGCCATTACAGGTATACCATGCTTAGGTTGTTTGTACCATTTCTGATCATTCTTATCAAAAACGTACCTAAAATCTCCCTGTAGTAAACTACCATCTAAATCTTTAGTCATACCTATATCAGCGAATGACGTAGGGTTTGATGTTCTTCTTTCCTCCTCTTCTTTTTGCTTTTCTATTTCTTTCTTTTGTTTGAAGTATGCGGACTTATCAAAATCAGCGTGCCCAAACTCACTAGCTATAGAAACTTCAGCCGCACTACCAGGTTGAGTTTCAGAAACGTTTATCCAGTCATTTTCACCTACCTTTCTAGTATAGTAAACACCTAAGCCATCTTTGTTTACATCAAACTTATATTCGTAACCACCATCTGTTATTGGGGTATTAGGCTGATAACCTTGAGGTTGTGATTCCGATGAACCATCTTCCGATGGTGATTCCGTACCTTCGGATACTATTTGAGGCTCTACAGTCGCATCGGTCGTCTGAGAGCCTTTTTCTTTTTTTGTTCCAAACTGTTCCTCTTCTATTTGGGCAACTGTTTTCCAAGTGCCATCTGAGTTTTTGTGAGGGTTTTCTTCTGCTTCTTTTGACTTCGCTATAACGCCCTGGTAATGAGCAGCGACTTTATCCATGTTTTCTTTTGGCTGTCCATCAGCAGCCATCTTTTGAAGTACCTCTCCTAATTGTTCTCTAGTCATATTTAATTTAGTTTGTTGGATACATAGCTAACAACTCTTCTGTTGTCATGTTTTTAAATTGATCGCTTGCTGGGCTCATCGGTGACATAGATCCATCACTATTTTTTTGATACATAGTTCCATCAGCCGCATTATCTACCTGTGTTGTTTGTTTACCTTTGTTTTTATTTTTTCCATATTGTTGCTTTACAGCCGTGCTAAAGTAGTTAGCCATAACGCCTCTAGTTCTTTCTTCATCAAAGTTAGGGTTGTCAGAGTTAATTAAAGCGTCAACAATCATATCCTTATGACCAAGCTCTAGCAATGTTTGAGCTTCATTTTCCTGTATCACACCATCGTTATTAGTATCAACCTTAGCAGCAATATCTTTTTGCGTTAATCCAAGAGACTCGTAAGTCATACCTTTTATCTCTGGATTTTCATATATAGCATCAACAAAAGGCTCTCCATTTTCTAAAACATCATCATACAACAAAGAGTTTAGTTTGCCCTTTTTTATTATAGTATTCATCTTAGAGGTAGTCCTAACCTCGTCATAATCATTGAACTCTTTTCCAGCTCTATTCTCATCATCAGCAGCATCTCCAGCTTGTATTATTAAATCCCTAACATCAGCTATAGATTCGTGGTCAGTTCTATTTTTCTCAAGTATGTTGCTAACATCGTCGTGTGTAACCCACTCTTTCTTACCATCAATCTCGACTTCATACTCAAACATCTGCATTCCATCATCGTTGGCACTAACTCTTTTTTTCGTAGAATCATCTAAAAAACTCGTGAGTATAGTATCTTCTCTTCCACCTGGCTTGCAATTAGCTGATAAATCGTTTTCTTTTTTAGCTAAAGCGACATCACTGTTAAGCTCTTTTAAACTACCTGTTGTAGCGCTAAACTCGTTTAGTTTCTGCATAGCCATAGCCATAGCTTTTTTATCGTTGTTTTTAACCGCTTCATCGTACTCAGCTTGAATAGACTCTACAGCTGGGTAACAACTATCAAAAGTACTTTTACCCAAAGAACCTCCCATATCTAAAGTAGCTTGAGCAACTTTATCTCCTTTTTCCTTGGCTAGTCTTACTCTTTCTTTTTCTTTGTCCCTAGCAGCGTTCTTATCTTGCCAAGCTTTGTCTACAACTCCACTAGCCATATCCATTATGGCATCCATTCCTTTACCCATAGCATCTCCACGTGGAACTTCAGACATCATAGCTTCTTTATAAGCGTTTACTAAACCAGAATCCATTTGTTTTAAAGGTGTTTTCTTTTTCATATCTTATATTTTATTATGATGTTGCTGGTTGTTGTTTCCAGAAAGGATTTTGGAAATCCATCTGAGGCATTCCACCAGCCCCGCCAGCTGCACCACCCATTCCACCAGTCAAAGCACCCGTAACAGCTCCGGCAGCCCCAGTTATACCCGACCACATTTTCTGATCAGCAGCAGCTACCTTTGCGTTAGCAGCACTAACATCTCCAGCTTCCATACCCATTAGTGTTGATATTTTGTTTCTTTCCATGTCACGAGACATTATATCACCTTGAGCTTTTTGGTTTTGTATTTGACTAGCCATACTTCTCTCTTGCATTTGGTTTTGAGACTCTTGCTTACCTATTGATATTGCAGACTTCTGAGCATCCATAGAACCTTGGTTAGCCATAGCCTGCGCTAAACCAGCAATACCAGAACTACCAGCAGACCCTTTCATGTTTTGCAATATGTTTGCTTGGTTTTGTTGTTGTTGTTGTGCCGCGAACTCAGCTTCCTGAGTGTTTACGGTTAGATCCTCCATAGTATTTTGAAGATCTTTATATGGGTTAGACGTGTCCAACTGCTTAAATTTTTCTTTTTGAGCGTTTAGCCTTGCCTTTGCGGCGGCAGCTTCTTTTCTTGCAGCTTTCTTGGCTTTACCACCAGATATAGCTTTAGCTACACCAGCGCCAACACCGACAGCCGCGGCACCTACTAGTAAAAAACTCATATCTTATTTGTTTTGATTAATGTATTCTTCATATTCTTTAAAATCTTTAGCTACTATTTCTTTTTCTAACCATTCTATATCTTGAGAATTAGTAGGGTTTTTATGTATATTTACAAATATACTTTCTTCATGCGCGTATATAACTCTTTTAGTTCCTGGTGTTGCAACAACGTAGCATGGTGATATATAATCTTCTGTAACCTCTTCTGTGACAACTGAAATATGCCCGGTTAACAAAAACCAAACATGTAAGTGTTTGTGTATTGCTCCAACAACTACAGATCCTGGGTTCATAGACATTTGTCTAACATATATCCCATCTGCAAACGTATGCTTTAATGGAAATATCTTTGAGTCTTGATGAGTAACAATGTTAACCTCATCAGCATCACTGATTAACATCGATTGAAAATCTAAGATTTTCTTTCTTGAAGATAACTTTATATCTTTATTCATATTTAATTTAATTATAACTAAATAATCACACTTTTTTATCGTTATTTACTACTTTCAAACGTATCTACAGCTATTGAAAACAACTCTTCCTCAACAGTTGAATTACTTTTAACCTTTGTTTCACAGTAATAACCTAACAAAGAACTTAGATTAGCTTTATTATCTTTACTAAATAATATAAAACCATTATTAATAGTACCGTTCGCAATTTGAGAGTTACCAACTGTTATTATCGGTGCATTTATGTTACTTATATCTATGGCTGAAATTATACCTATTTCAACAACCGCACTACTGTTTACTGTAAAATTACCACTAGAAGTTGTTGGAACGTAGTAAGCGGTGTCTCCTATTTGAACAGAAACGTTTAGTGGGTTAGAAAATGTCATTACTGATGCTGCCATATTAAGTTGATGTTATATAGTTAGGTTGAAGTGTTATATTTCCGTCTGGCGTGTTTTCTCCGTACGCATCTATTGTTATCTTACACACAGTAGTAACAACAGTGTTTGATCCATTTATAGTAGCTACAGCCTCGTCAACAGTGTAAGCATAGTCGGTATCAAACTGAAGCTTGTCACCAACTGGTATGCTAGCCACAAGACCTGGTGATATAGTTAATGTTCTACCGTTTATAGCTGTTATTTTTGTGTTGTTAGCGACCCTAATACCAGGGATAGCCTGTCCAGCAGCTGTAGTTGGTGTTCCAGATGTTCCATCTTTCCTCAATGTTCCAGGGAAATGTGTGTCAGATACCTTCATACCAACCTTTAAACCTATAGCGTTGTCTGTAGCCGCTAGTACTATGCTGGTTGCAAGTGCGTTTGCAGCTGTCGATAGAGTTGCAAGTTGATTCCAACCTCTAAAATCTCTATTAGTTAAGCCGAGTGCGGTTGATTGTTTATTGTTAGTGTAAGGTTGTCTTGTCAAACTTAAAGTCTTACCACCACTAGCGGTGTGTGTAAACGTTGCTGTTCTTTGAGCTCTACTTGCTGTCGGTAAAGGACCCGTCAACTGTCTTCCAGGTGGAAAACTAACAGCGCTACCACCATAAGTTGCGTTAGTAACGTTACGAGAGTCTATAGTAACCTTGTTTGCCGCGACAGCTGCTCTATGATGGAATATCATTTCACCGTGAGCGTCTGGAATATTAGATTGACCAGTCGGCACATCTAAATAAGGCGCGCCACCAGACGTTAGTTCATTTAAGTAAACAGAGTATATTTTATCGGTAGTAGTTTCTGGTATACGAACAGTCTCTAATATTCTGTTACCTGTCGCTGCTGTAAAGACTATATCCTTAGCAGCTGTTCCAACTTGAAAAGCACCAATAGTATCAGCGCTGTCATTATTAACTGTCGTGAAGTTATAATACTTTTGTATAGCATTACTAGCGTCTACCTCAACAACTATTAAACGAACTCTTCCAGGTTTATTAGCATTAATGGCTATAACCTGCTCAAAAGCTACAGAACCCTGTTCTTCCGCTTGTGATATCGAGACAGATGTAGCTGCAGCTGTAATATTCGCATTAGTCTTACTACCAGCTATAGTAGCAACCTCATAATCTATATACACTTCTTGACCCCAGTCACAAAAATCATTTGTTGGTGGATAAGGATCTGGATTTAAAGCTTCTTCCTGTGGAGGTGTATAGAAAGTTTTTACCTCAGTTACTGTTGTTTGTCCCTCTGCATTTTTAGTGTCATAAACTTGTATGCTCCAGTAATCTCTCCAAGGTAGATTTATATAACCACCTCTAGCAGCATCTTCTTTACCACCAATACTTCTGATTCTATAAAAAGCATTAGCAGCCTTACCATCTCTAGTTTTGTTAACTAAATAATAACCTGAATCAGCTGTTATTGTTGTTGTGCTAATATGAGTAGACACGTTATCATCTACAAAACCAGAATGACTAATAACCTGATGACCAGCATCTGCTAAGTGTGGTTTTGATGTTTCTGTTATACCAGCAATATCATGTGTTGCCACTGTAACGTGATCCGAACCACTAACTGCTGTTTGCGTTATAACATGAACCGGTCTTTTACCTGGGCCGTGACCAGGTGTTGCTACAGCATCAAAATCTACGTTAAGTATAACATCGGCAGTTGGCATAGTAAAAGAAGTGTGGTGAACTCTAGCATTTATAGTGTTAGAAGGATCACCAGGGGTTCCATTGTCACTTAGCTCTACCTTTAGTATACCAGAGCTAGCGTTCCAACTGTCACCCTCACCACTACCTTCAACTATAGTTCTTAAACCACCTGGGTTTGATATAGTAACGTCTCCACCAACAGTAAAATTAGAAGCCTCTAAGTCAAAACCAGAATACTCTAAAACACCGTTAACGCTATTAGCCACGTTTGTTATTGTTAAATCTTTAAAATCTGCTGGTATAGCAGACGCCTCGACGTGAGTTGAGGTAGCCTGCTGTACTATAAAGTCTGCCATATTATATTGTTTTTATTAATCCCAACCACCGCCACTGTAGTCTCTTATTGTAAATTCTCTTTTAGTTGAGTTTCTAACTCCAGATGTCACTATATTAGCTATACCTATACCTTGTGTATTAAACTCTGTTTCGTCTAAGTTACTTAATGTAGTGGCTTCTCCTTTTATAGTACTAAACCACTTGCCTTCTTTATTTTTAAACTCTAAATCATCTGTAGTTTGTAGGTTTGTTATCATACTATCAACATACCAACCTTGTTTAACGTTTAAATTATAATACTCCCTATCACCTATAGTAAAATTGTTACCAGCAGCGTCAGTGACGTTAGCGGTTACAAAAGGTGTTATACGAGCCTGGGTACCTTCATAGTTAATAGTGTTAAAACTTTTAACAGAACCTGGTTGATCATTAAATATCACGGTAAAATCAGAGTAGTACTGAAGACCGTAAAAGTTATTTCTAGGGTGAGCGTTTCCAAGTAGATCGTTTTCCATGTGGTGTTGATGCATCTCCCCTTCATACCAAGTGTAGTACTCGTTATTTAAGCTTATACCAACCTCCGGTTTAAAGCTCTTAAAACTAGACCAACCCTTAACCATTTCACTGTAACTAACTGTTTGTGAGGTAGGAGTAAACTGTGTTTTGTTATATTTTTTACCAAACGTTAAGTTATATTCATTTTTCTTACCATCATAAGTTCCAACAATAAACCAATTTGCACTTCCTCTTAACTCGTCGTTAAAGTAATCTTTCATGCCAATGTCAGATATAGACATAACACTCTTACCGTTTAACGCTAATACCTGGCCTCTCATTTGATCACACCAATAAGCTCCGCTTGGCGTTGCTGCAAAACTCATTGGGTTTGTAGATATTCCAAACTCTCCATTTATTGGTATAGCTTGACCTAAAACGTTGTTGCTAGCCGAAACATTAGAAGAGCCGTCAGCATTGAATAACGCGTCTTTGTTTGTAGATATAGTTAGCACTTTATCTTCACAGAAGCAAAGTGTATCTGTGTTTCTTGTAAAAAGCTTTTGTATAGTACCGTGATCTGGGTTTAAATCTTTAGTTATCGGTTCAGCTTGTATAAATTGGTTTAGTCTATTAACACCACTAGTAGAGTTGTATATTCCAGACCATATAAAACCACTACCTCTTCTTTCTGTTTCATAAGGTTCAGCTATTGTTGTAGAAGCCTTTACACCGTTATCTATTTGAGCTGCATTAAAATCATCTCTTATTCTATCAGACTCTATACCATTACCCCAGGCCCAGCAGTTAAACCACCCTAGAGAAAACTGTTGGTGGTGTGTGGCATACTGTGGCTTTGAAGTGTTGTTGTGTTTTTTTGGAAATCTACCCATATATATACCTGTTATCTGATCACCAATAGAAACACCACCACTTTTATTTATAACACCTGTTATCTTGGAGTTATCATATCTAGTTATAACTATAGAAGACTCGTCAGCAGCCGCTATGTTGGCTAAAGGTGTAAATGTTATGACGTCATCGTTTAAAGCTGAAATCGTGTGAACTGCTGAGTGACCAGGAAAACTAAACGTACTACCAATAGGTATTAACTCTTCATTTGTAACATGTGAAAAGTTTATAGGTATACATCCCGAAGCCTCGTAATATATGTCTAGACCCACATCTTCTTTAGGTTCTGTTTCCCATATTGCTGGATTGTCACTACTAAAAGTTTGACCACCCTCTGTGTCTGTTACTATAAATGGCTCTAAAAACTCTATAGTACTTATACACTTAGAATTGTCAGTCCAGCCATCTAAAAACCTACCCGTATAACCGCCAAAGTGATTACAACCAGTACCATAAGTTGTAGCTGTGTAAAGTTCGTTAGCAGCGTTCATATTATTAAATGTTGACTGATCAGATGCTAGCGGACACCAATTATGATTTGTTGGCGCGTTAGGACCTGTAGAAACATCAAGTCCACCGTGAAACCATGTGTTTGGACCACCGTTGAAAGAGCCTAAACGTATTCTGTAAGCAACTTTTTGATTATCATCGTCAGTAGTAGCGTTACTATAATTCCACTTTGTATCACCAGCACCACCAACTAAAGGCTTACTACTACTACCACTTTCACCGCCAAACAAATTCATTCCAGCACCTATAGTTGAAGCAATTTTACCACGTATACCATCTATTGTGTATATAGTTTGAGTTGGGTCTTGTGACCATCTTATTAATCCACCAACATTTTTAAGTCTATCGTAAGGTACTGTAAACTTACTACCCTGACTTGACACACCGCCACTATGATTAAAATTAGAATATCCTAATTCAAAATAACCAACACCACCACTGTTAAAACAACCTCCACGTTGAGAGCTATCATAGGTTTGTCCACTCTGTTGATCTTGAGAACCTTCACAATCATAGTACCACCTATTGTTTGTAGAGTACTGATCTCCTGTGTGATTGTTTCTCCATGATGTCCATGTGGATTCGTTTGAGCCACCGTGATCATTTCTATAACCAACCTGCATAGTGTCAACAACAGCATAAATCAACGTGTCGTTAAAAGCTGTTAAGAGTTCGTTTTCTAAAACTAAATCTTTATATATCTTAACAAAAAACCTTCCATCAAACTCTGGTTTATGTTTTATTTGATTTTCAACTATTTCTAATTTTATCTCATTGCTAGGGTCCATGCCAGCGGCAAATGCAACGTCGTTTTCAAACTTACCTTTTATGGTTATTTTAGCCCAAGTACCACCACCTAGAGCTATACCAGCTACATCGTAAAAGTTACTAGTAAAAACCGTACCACCATCAACACCACCAATTCTAAGTTCTAAATCGTCTTTATCAACAGCGTTACTAAAGTTTGCTTCAAAATCTGACCTTCTAACGATTATAAAGGTTTTATCTATTTCAGGTTTTCCAGCAGTAGTAAAATCAACCTGAGCCATACCATAAGATTTTCTATTCTTCTTTATAAATGTAGGCGGCTCGTTTTCAACAGCTATACATTTATATCTAGCTCTATCAAGAACAGCTGTTTGGTTGTCATGTTGTTTTTTAAGTATTAAATATGTATCTATTGCTATTTTATTTCTTTCAGCAGAAGGGAAACTAATCCAAACATTACCATCTTCAGCATCGTAAAAACGATCCATAGCAACGTTGTAATATTCGTTAGAGGTTTCTTTTATATACCACTTCATTTTTTCAGCCCAAGAAGGTGGATCTGATATCAAGCGAGCCCTTAGTTGGTTTGACGTAATACAAGCTCCTTTTGGTATAGCTACAGAACCACCTTTTTTAGGTACTTGTACTGGCGTTTCTCTTCCGTAAAAATCACTAAAAACAACTCCAACCTGATAGTTTCTAAGAGTCTTACAGGATAGTGTTGGTGTTTCTATACCATCAACGTTACCAGAGTTATCTATGTCAGTAGAAACGTAATCTACATCAATCTCTATAGCTTCATCTATATCGTAGTTCTGTACGTAGTTACCATACACAACTCTATTAGCTGTTATCTCTTGAGCTCTAGCGATTCTAGGGACATTATCCCAAGGTCTTAATAATTGGTTAGCAGGAACAGCGGCATGTATCAGCTCTGAAGATATAGTATATTCACCTCTATTATTCCAGTTGGCAGCCATGTCTGGCCAAAGGGGAGCTCCGTCTGATTTTTTTATTTCTTTAACCGTGTAACATACTGCTTTATTTGTTTCTTTATATAATAGCTCAACAGCCACTACATCACCAGGCACATTGCTGAACTCTTGAAAATATCTTTTAAGTTTTAACGATCTAACGTTATTGGTCATACCAAGGTTAAAACCTTTTTTAGGTAGGTAATCAAAATCTCCAGGTAAAAAAGCTATCTCTGACCAAGGTGCAAAAGTAGAGTATTCACCATCAACGTACTTCCATCTGTAAGAGAATCTAGGAAACTTGTACTCAAAAAGAGGTTTAGCTTGCTCTAATCTACAATACCAGTTTATATCTGTGTTACCAAGAGTTTGGTCAACGGCTTGCATCTCTATAGTATATGGGCCGGTTATACCACCGTTGGCAGGCCCACCAGTATTACCAGATGTAACAAGTGCTCTTACCAAAGCGTCTTCTGTTGGAAAATTTGAAGGATCGTTGTCGGGATCGTTTTGCACAAATATTAAAACATCACCTTCTCTAAAGTCAACTACAGAGTCAAAGGTAACTGTTAGCGTTTGGCCAACCGTGTATGGGTCGGTACCATCGTGAAAAGGAACACCCGATAAGTTAGCAAATATAGGATTAGCAGTACCACTGCTCTCTCTTGATATTTCAGTAGTTGACATTTCCAACTCTAAAGGCATTGTTGGATTTCTCTTTATAACAGTGATATCAGCTTCTTCTATATATCTAGCTTTGTTACCAGCCGGGTTAGTACAAACCTTGTATTGGAAATTTTCTTTGGTTACTAACCTAGTGTGAAAATGATCATTGTTATTTGCTATGTTAGACATAGTAGAGTCTGTTGGTGCACCAGCGGAAAAACCAGCTACACCACCATTGTGAAGGTATGCTATACCCCCAGTACCATGTAGAGAGCGTGTTATGTTTATTTTTCTAGGCTCATTTAAGTTATCTGTCCAAAACAACATATCATCTAACACATTTATAGCTGGTATAAAATTATTAGGACCAAACTTTAAAACCTTAGGAGCTACAAATCTAATTAAATCTCCTGTTGTAGCGGGAAGACCACTACCTAAGCTAGTCCATATTTCCCAACCAGCTGGGGCTCCTCCTTCTTGTTTTATGTCAGTAACAGTAACCCCATCAAAAGTACTTATAGAGTATGTAGCGCCGTTAGCTACAGCAGCACCAGTTATAGGGTGAGCTATATTACCACCGGTAGAGTTTGTGAAAGTACCAAAAACAGTCATACCTATTCTAACACCAGTAACATTGATGTTAGCGTTAGATAATTCGTCAATTATAAAGTGATTGTAAGGTGCGGGTGAGTTTTCTACAACAGATCCAACGACGCTATGTATGTCAACAAAAACATACTTACTAGATTTACTATTAGTGTTGTATTCTATAATATAATCTTTCATTATATTAGGCGTCAAATTAACATTACCATAATTGTTTCCACCTGAGAAAACAAAATAGTATATTAAATCAGACTCTGGTTTAGCAATAGCACCAACACATTTACTGTAATTATCGGGAACCACATCCCCCGACACGTCAATGTTACCAAGTAGTGATTGCGCTGTACCAACATTAGAACCGTCAGAAGTAGAAACCTGTATGTTATTCGCGTCTCTGTATTGCCCGGGCGGGACAATTCTCTCGTCAGAATCTTTATTCATAAATCCTTTCTGAGAAAATGTTCTTTTGATTTCAGCCATATTCTAGTGTTTTATAATTTTAGATTTACCTCTAAGTACCTGTGTAATCTCTTCAATTTTAATGTTTGATAATCTTATTTTTGCATTTCTAATAGCTGCAAACCTTTCTTTTTTTATCAACTGTAATGTTGGTGGTGAGCTGTCTTTTCTAGCTAACAAGCAAGCATAAAGTATATGTTTGTACATAGCCTCTTCTGCAAACTTATGAACAACAGCAGCCCCGTCCGTCATGTCACCATCAGTTTTAGATCCAGTACTAAGCCCATCGCTTATGTATTTTATAATCACAGTTTTTCCAGCAATATTAGATGAAAAGTGAACTTTTCCTGTAGCGTAGTCAATAAAAAACGAACCATTAACCTGAGCTTGCTGTGGGTCTAAACCAAACCTTTGACCATTTAATAAATCGTAATCATCATCATCTGAGTTGTTTTGATTGTCGACAGGTGTAGCTGACTTAAAGTTTGTAACAGTATCAGACACTTCGTCTGAGTTTAAAACGCTACCTGTAAAAGCATAAGTGTCGGTAGAAGCGGTATAGCCAATATCTGTTGGGTTTGAAGTTTTAGAAGTAGGATATATAACATGTTCAACTCCTCCAGAATCACTCCAAGTAAATTTAACATAGTTAACAAAGTCTCTTGGTAGTAACATTTGTAGTGAGGGTGGTATTTCTAACTCTTGAGATTTTATAGATCTTAAGGTATCGTAGCTTAATTCTTGCAAAGCTCTTGTAGCGTGGAAGTGCACGTCAGACACATTGACACCTTCACATATCTTGTCTTTACCTATATACGTCGCAACAAAAGCTTCAACTATATCTTCTAGTGTTAAATACTGGTATTCTCCATGCGCTCCATTAGCAACATAGTAAGCGCTATCATTAGCTCCTGGTAATCCTAATCCCATGTTTTATTGTTTTTTAATTTGTAATTCGTTTTGATCTCTACTAGCAAACGTACTAGCAAAACCAGCTTTGTTTATAACTATACCAGCCATCTCAGCAATTTTCATAACTAAATTTGTTTCTTCAGAGTCATGTAGGTTAAAGTTAACAGAAGTGTTCGCGTTGTAAAGAGCTTTTTCATTTACCACAACATAACCCCAAGCTACGTTGCCAGTAGGCGATGTTATAACTTCACAAGTAACACCTGTTGTTGCTTTGGCACCGTTTGTTGCGCCGTATACCTCTATGTCATCACCGTTCGTAAGAGACTCACAGTACATTGGATCTCTTTTTAATATAACATTATGTCTTACTGAATCAAGTATATTTCTTATTTCGTTTCTATCTGCTTTTTTACAAAGCCTATTGTTGAAAAATATTCTACCTATCATGTATGCAGCGGGGAATGTGTCACCACCAGTAACGGTAGCTACAGTAGTGAAAGGCTTTAGTTTTAAACCTATCAATTGGGATATATCAGATTCAGTAGTATGCGGGTCTCTCTCTACATCTACTCTTTCTCTTATGTTCATGTCATAAAAGTACATTTCAAATATTTCAAGTTCAGCTTGATTAGCTAGTAAGTTAAACTCTTGAGGGGTTATATAACCTCTCTGTTCTTTATTAGCTAACGCTAACACTCTTTGATATACTGTATCTACACTTATTGCCATGATGTTTTTTTAGTTTATTTCATAAAACCCCAGTGACTTTAAAATCACCGGGGAATATGAAAGGTAATTAATTTAACCTTTTTTCAATACTTTTGAATACTTCCATGCCTTCGTCAGTTTTAAACCAAGCGGCTAACGCTGAGTAAGGATGCTCATCAAAAGGAACTACAAATAGTTTTCTATCATTAGAACCCCAGTAAAAAGCTCTATTGTCTGGAGATAATCTTAGTATACCTCCCTCAACAGCTTTAACACCAATATTTCTCAAGTAAACGTTGTCGTCAGAGGCTAACTCTATAAACAGACGTGCGTTTTCTCTAGCAAATATAAGCAAATCTCTTTTAAGCTCCTTAGAACTCAACTTAGACACCATAGAACCTTTCTCAGCTCTAAGTATAGCTTCAGCGTCATCAATCTCCATGTCTCTAGCTATATTCATCGCATCTAACTGCAGGTCTAAATCTAGTATTTCTTCTCTAGCTGCTTCAACTTTATTTACTTCAAACCACAATCTATCTCTATCTGGGTGGTAAAGTGATAGTAACTTTTGTAGCGTTACTTTGTTTCTAGGCACAGCTAACACACCATTTCTAAATATAATGTGCTCTAACACTTGTCTAGATCCTTCTGGAAACTCATCAACAAAACAAGTTTTTTGATTTGTAGTGTGTTTCAATTCTCTTTCAAAACCTTTTTTCTCGTCAAAGTAATATATACTGTGAGTTTTAATAGCCTTCATTAACGGTCTAGCTCCTTTCAACTCGTATATACGATCTTTTACTTCCCATTCAGGTTTTATTTGTTTTTTAATAACAGGTGCAGGTTTTTCTACAACTGGTTTTGGTTTTTCTACAGTAACAGTTTCAGTTTCAACTTTTACCGATTCAACCTTTTCTTTTTTTGTTTCTTGTTTTTTTGCCATAATATAATATATAATAAAATTAATAAAATAAAAAGGACCGAGGCCGAAGCCCCGGTTCTTTTAAAAACTAACTATTAGTTTAACATAAAGAAGTTATTCGCTCCTTGTACAACTAAACATCTTTCAGATAAGAAGTGCATTTCCATCGCATCTAAATCAGAAGTAGTAGCGCCAACCGAACCAGTAGTCCAAGTTTTTAGCTTTCTGTCATCTGTTTGAGAAGCTCTGTATCTCACGTGTAAGAATGGACGTTTTAGGTTTTTACCTAATTGCTCATCGTATACAGAAGATACACCAGCAGGAATCATTACACCTCTAACGTTGTTGATAGCATCGTTTAAACCACCTCTTGTACCTTTGTCGTTAAGGTATTTAAAGTCAGACTTGTAGAAGTCATAAGAACCTCTTCTGAAACCAGAGAAACCTAAGTTTAAAGCCATGTCTTCAGAGTTGTTGAATACTCCAAAAGAAGTACCACCAGCACCATAAGAATTCATAGCAGCTAACATATCATCAACAGCTAAAGCAGTAGTTCTATCTAAGAACATCATGTTCTCTTCAATTGCACCGTTTTTGTCAAGCTCAGCTAACATTAAGTCAAACTCAGCTAAATCAGTTAACGGAACACCAGTAATACCTGAAGTTTGATTACCTCTAGTAGTTAAAGCAGAGAATAAACCTTCAGTACCAGATATAGTACCAGTAGCTCCAACCTGAGCAGCAGTGATAGTTTGTGCAGCTTTTTGAGACTCTAACATCGCCATTTCTAAGTAATCAGAAAAACGAGCTCTAGTATCTCCAGAAGCTTTTAAGTACCATAGGTATCCATTTTGACCATCTTCACCAGAAACCTCAACCCAACCGATCGCAGAAGCATCAGATCCAGACACGCTGTACTGATCTTTCAAGATGATTGGTTTGTTAGTTCTAGATTTGAATTGTGGCTCGTTAGATAAGCCTCTACCAACAGAACCTTTCACATATTCAGAACCATAAACTAAACAAGTTATTCCAGCAGTTCCTAATGTAGTAGCATTCATGTTTGCAGCAGCACCACCAGCCATAGTAGCATAAGGTTTAACTGTAATTTCAGCATAGTTACCAGCAGTTGGGTCTACGTTGATAACGTAAGCTCTAACCGTAGTGTTATTGTCAGAAAGTAAAACCATGTCACCTGCACGTACTGCGTGGTTTACACCAACAGCGTTTCCGTCAACATCGTTAACAATTGTAACAACATCAGCAGATCTTGTTGCTGTGTATGCTAAGTGTAATCTACCTTGCTCAGACCAAACAACTTGGTCAGCAGTCATAGATTCTTCAGCTCCTACTTGAGAAAGAAATCCTGAGATAGTTCTGTTTCCAAAAACCTCAGCTTCTTTTTCCATAAGATCTGGTAAGTATTGCTGTGCCCAACCATCTGACGCGCCTAATGTAGCGAAGTCAATATAGTTTTGGGTAACAGCGTGTTTGATTGGCGCTGGAGTATATCCAGTAGCCGGTACGCCTGTAATTGCCATTTTTTAATATTTTAATGGGTTAATAATTTATTTTTTACTTCTCATTTTTACTTTTAAAGAGTTTGAGTCATCGCCTAAAATTCTATATTTCATACCACCAACTTCAATCTCGTTGTGAGATCCTCTAGCACTAGTGTCTATGTTCTTGGCTTTTGATACACCATCTTTGATAGCATCAGCTCTACCTTGCTCATAGAAGTGGTTTGCAATAACATCAGGGTTCATAGCTGTAAATAGAGACTTATGATAACCTTCCGCGTTATCCATCATACCATCTTTGTTCAAAAACTTTTTGACAAAATTGTTGATGTCACTTTGGTTGTCTTTTACTTCGTTTCTATTGTTAACATTAAACCTATACTTTTTTTCACCGACGTTATATTCAAAACCTTTGAATTTGTCGTTAAAAAGATTATTAGTCTTATTTAAAAAAGTATCTACTTGACTTTGTTGAACTTCCATCGCTTGTTCAGACTCTTTTTCGTAACGGTTGAAAAAATCAATTGCTTTCTGTTGCTCGCCCGTAAGTTTGCTTCCAGCCTTGATTTCCTCATAGTATTTGGATTTACGCTCTTCCAAGTGAGCTTTAGCGTTGGCAACTTGCTCTTTTAACGCTATTTTTTTCTTTCTAATATCTTTGTCATCATCAGACTCTTCATCGAAAGAGAAGTTGTCTTCTAACAAAAAATTAATCTCCTCATCTTCCAAGTGAGGTTTTGTTTCTTTATAATAATTGTGTAAAACTTCCGAGTCGTCCATCTCATTGATGTCTTCGTTTAACTTAACGTAGTCTGTTAAATCACCACCAGTTTCCTCCATGAAGTTTACTAGTTTTTCTATATTCTCCGGTAAAGGTTTACCCGTTGCTTCTGCTTCAGCTACAACCTCCTCAATCTGCTCTTCTACTTCAGCAACTTCTTCTTCGGTAGAATCTTCTGATATCTCTTCTAAAACAGAATCAACTTCTGCTGTTTCTTCAATGACTTCTTCTTCAACAACCTCTTCTTTACTAGAAGGTGGTGGTTGACTTAAATCAATTTTAATAACACTGTCATCTCCAGCGCTATCAAACTTAGACTCATCAATCTTAGGAGTCTCTTCTGTTTGTTTTTCTTGTGTAGTTTCCTCAACTACGTTGTCTTTGTTTTCTTCCATAATATAAAATATAAATTAGTTATTTGTTAATCCTCCCATCTCAACTCCTCCACCCATACTATCATTACCTGCTGACTCAAAGTTTTTAGGTTCTTTTTCACCTTTTCTTTGATCAATAAGTTGACTCTGTTGAGAAGCTTGTATTTTTGTTCTTTGATCTTTTCTATTGTCCTTTTCTTTTTCTTTACTCATTGCTGATTGGTTGTCAGCTTGTCTAAGCTTCATGTTTATTTCGAACTCATGATCCATTAGCTCTCTTTTTAACATAGCCTCTTGTTTCATGTACTCTATTTTTAAGTGGTTTTTTGTTTTCTCTAACTCCATAGCTGACTTGTTCATCTCTTGTTGTTTTCCTATTTCAGCTTGAGCAGCAGCTTGTTGAGTTTCTTGTTGAGACTTACCTTGAGCTTCTATGTTCTGTTGTTGCATTTTCTGGTCTCTTTCAGCTTTCTTCTTTCTCTTTAGCTTTAAGAGTTGATTAGCTTGCTTTAAGTTTCTAACCTCTCTAAGATCTATAGCATCATCTAGATCTATTAGTTTTTGTGACAAAGCCATCTGTATATTGTTTTCTAAAACTTGTTTTTCTTCGTCATCAGGTTTTAACTCTAAAAATATACCAAAATCATATAAATGCAACTCTTTCATTTCTTCTAAAGTCGCTATGTTGTGAGCGCCGATAGCCTGTATGAATGCGTCCTTTGTTGGAGAGTATTCTAGTATGTCAGATATTCTAAGGGACAAGGCTTCGCAAGTTTCTGCTGTTAAGAATAGATTTGCTTGAAGTATATGCCTTGTAGCGGTGTTTGAGTTTGCGGCCGCCATCTTTTGTATGCCAACTAAAGAGTCTACAGCCGGTGTGTCGCTAGCAGCCTCACTAAGTCCGGTTACATCTCTTATCATCTGTAAGTAATAGTTGTAGTTACCTATAAGAGCCTGTAGTTTGTTACCAGCGCCTTGACCGTTATTAATTTCTTTTATAGGAACAGCTCCAGGATTTTGATCACCATCTTGAGTCATTGACCTACCTAGTATTGAACCTGTTTGAAAGAACATATTTAAAGCTTCTTGCGGGTTGTAGTTTGTTCCGTTACCAAGATCTATCTCAGCTAAACCATCTACATCTAAATAAACACCATCAGGAGTCATTCTAGATAATACCTGTTGTATTTTTAGGTGAGTAAGCTGTATCATATCAGCAAAACCTGTTATTCTGCTTACAAGTGATTCTATCTTACCATTATACATTCTAGGCGCAACTATAGAGTAGTTAGTTCTAACCTTGTTAAAATCACTCTTATCACGCATCATGTTTTTAGCTTTCTCCCATTTTATCAACTTGTTTGTACCAAGTATCATAGCGCCTTCGTATAAACACTCCATAACCTGTTGTATTCTAGAATAATCCGTAGCGTCTTTTGGTGGTTTAAAAGTATCCTCTTTAGCTATAGCTTTTTGACCACCAGCGTTGTTAGTCTTAACCTTATAAGTATCGTGCATGTACGTTTTATAATTAAAGTAAAGAACTTGAACTTTATTTATATCATTAGTAGATGTTGCAGCATACCTGTTAGTACCTCTTTTTGCTGTTTTGTTTATTTTTAATAAATCATCGTGGTTTAAGTGAGGAAACTCTTTAACTAACTCGTTTATAGGTATAGTCTTAACCTCACCAACATAATATATGTCTTCAAAATAAGGTGACTCAGTGTAAGAATAAACTAAATTAGCGGGATCAACATATTCTACTTTAGCACCTTCTGACCAGTTAAATGACGTTTTAGTTGCCCCTATGCCTAATACAGTTAAGTCTTGCAAAACTCTTCTGTTTATAAGCTCATGCCTACTACCTTCTAACAATGTATTTATAGCCTGCTCGTTAGCTAACTCAACCTGCTGTTTATATGTTAACTGCATGTGTAATGCTAGTTCTTCTTCTGTTTCTGGTAGTTTGTCTGGATCAGACTTATAAAGATCCATGTTTAACTGTTGCTTTGCTGTCTCGTTAAACTGCTTAGTTCTCATGTCTCGCATGATAGTCTCCATGTACTCAGTTCTTTTGCTAACACCATATTGATCTTGAGAATAACATTTCAAATCAAAAGTTCTTTGAGCCATACCATTCACAACTATATCTACAAATTTAGATATAATAGGTACTGGTGTCCAGTCTAAGTTTAAGTAGCTTAAGTCACCATTAATAGATAACTCATCTTTATATTTTTGTATTGATTGTTCTCCTCTAGCATAAAGTCTTAAATTGTGAAACTTGTTTTGAGAATGAAGATATTTATTTGAGTGAGCTCCGTGGAACCACTCATTCTGTATAGCTTTTGCTACCTTTAAACCATACTCCTTAGTTGATTTTTCTAGGTCGCTAACTACTTGTGAAGGAAAATTTGCATGTACTGACTCAGCCATATTATCGTTTAATTATTTTTGAATTTACTCCCTTGTTGTTATACTTAGAAATATTTAAGTTTAACTCTTGTTTTTCTAATCTTGGGTTAGGTCTGTACAAATGTCTGTTACAAGCCATTATAGCTAAACCAGAACTTATAGAAGCGTCATACTTGGTTCTTCTATTTATATCAAACCTACTCCAGTCGTTAAGTGTTACGTTAAAATACATACCACCATGTGTCCCATCTTGCTTCATACCAACGTGATCTTGTATATACATCTCGATAGCAGCGGCATGAGCCTGCTTAATGTCTTCACTAGAGTTTGGTATTCCACCTACTTCTTTTTCCGCTACAGATAGCTTGTTCCAAACTTTATCAGGTCTGTTCATACTAAAACCTCTATAACCTCTTCTTCTAAAGTAATACAATAATCTTGGTTTATTATTTTCAGCTAACAAAGGCATGCCATAAAAAACACAAGCCATTAAAACATCCTCAAAAAACATATCAGCTGTTTGCGGTCTAGCTAAGTATTCAAGAAAAAAACTATTAGCCGGAGCGTCTTCCATGGAGAATTTTGTTAATCCGTGTAGTGCTCCTTTTGAACCTTGACCATCTACAGTACCACTGATATCGTAACTATCACAACCAAAAGCACCAACATGCTCGTTTCCAGGGTATCGTATACCATTTTTTATAACTACATTGTTTTGTATTGGTTGAGGTGGAACCCAAGATATGTTAAACCTACCATTTATGTCTGGATAAAATATAACCCTAGAGTCCTTTACCCCGTTTACCCACTGAAAATTACCTTTTGTTATACCCAAACTTCTACCAAGCTCTTCGTTGTAATCTATCTGCTCGTATATTTTTGTTAAATTAAATATACTGTTTTTTGCCTCATCTCTAAAAGCGTGCTCTGTAGTTCGAGGAAATTGACGGTAAAACTCATTTAAAGCATCCGGATCACCCTTCAAACCATCAGCCTCGTTTTGCCAGTTATCTATTACGCCTACATCTATCAGTTCACCGTCTGGGGCAAACACGTCGACATCAGGAGTAGTGAAAACTGGAACTCCGTGCTCATCAATAAATCCTTCGTAGTTCCATTCCATTGGGATAAACAAAGAGTATAAACCAGACTTTGTCTGACCATTTCTATTTCTTTTTGAGACATCGCTTGCATTGTATAGTTTTTTAAAGTTATCGCCTCCTTTATCTAAAGCGTTAGATGTTGAACCCATCATGCACTTACCTATAATTCTACTACCTAATCGTAAACATGTTTTTGTAACTCTCCAGTTGTTTAATATATTGTCAGGTCTTTCCCACTTACCACTTTCATCATGTACTAGTAACGCTAGTTTTTCACCGTCATAACTATTGTCTCCAGTATTTTTCCAATCTATAGTTGTATCTAAGCCTTTTATATTCTCTAGCTTTTCGTTTGTTGTTATCTTTTTTCTAGTAAACTTACTAGCAGGTACACGATAAGCGAGCTCGGATTTAGGACGGTCCATACCATCTTGAATAGGTTTAAAGAAAAATGGATAGTTTATACTAATAGGTACTACCTTGTCTGTAAACATTTTTTTAGCATCAGCTCCACTTTTTGATAATATACCATATCTACTATCACTTGATATAGTGGCTTGATTAACCGCTTCGGCTGACGACATAAAAGAAAATCCAGAACGTCTGTTTTTAAGATAGCACATCCCATAACATCTTTTATCTGCTTTACAAGCTTCCCAAAATATAAAGAACAATCTATTTGCCTCTCTAAAATCCGGTGCGCCTACATCTATCTTACTCCACTGCAAATACATATAGTGAGCGCCTGTTATGTATGTTGGCTTACCATTGTTAGTAAACCAAAAACCTTCGTCTCTTCTCTTGAACTCTTCGTCTATGTAATCAAACCACTGCTCTTTTTGCTCTTCAGGATAACTTCTCCAGTCGAATATATTTTTTAACCTACTTAATTCTTGTGGTTGATCTAATTTTACCCATTTGTTTTTAGGGTGCACGTACACTGTTTTCGGTTCAAGCGGCAACCCAATTCGCAAATTTTGAATCTCCACCACTTGTCCAATTTTTCCAGTTTTAGAGATAACCACGATATCATGCTCTTTATTGTATCCATATTCCCATTTTTTGTTTTTATTAAGCCTGCTTATTGTTGTTTTTTTAACAGGATCTATCGTTTTTACTAGTGTTTGCTCGTACTTCATTTTGATCTACCTTCTGCGAAACCCTTAAAGACTTGCTCTTTGTTTTTCTCAGGTGATCTACCTTCAAGTAAGCTTTCTTCTTCTTGGATTCTGTTAAGTATTTCAAATGCATCAAATATAGCGAGTTTCTTTGTCGCAGCTGCATTTTTAAGTCTATCTGCTGATATATCATCGTCTGAATCAACGATTGCTTCTTTAGCTACTTTAATTAGCTCTTCAACTGCTTTCTGCCCAGCTAGGATTATATTCTTCTTCGTTTCCTTGATATTCATATTTTATTGTAATTAAATTTGATAAAACTCTATATAGTCTTTGTCCGTCCACAACAAACTCGTATTCAGAACCAGGGTGAAAACCAACTAAACAACCAATTAAACTTTTTTCTACAGAATACTTAACTATACCTATACAAGGTCTTTCACTGTTATTATCGTAGTTGTCTATGCTTTTGATTGGTTTTATAAAACAATATTCTTTTGGTGCTATCCAATCTTTATTTCTTTTGTACAAAAATATTTGATCTTCATTTACAAAATATTTATTTTCTTCAAAATAGCTTCTGCTGTTTTTCTCTTCACCATACTGATTTTCCCACCTTCTAAAAACATTGTGATGTAATATAACCTTATCACCAACTTTTATATTACTATTAGTTATTATAGGCGATGATAATACTTTGGCTTCTCTATTAACATACTTGTGATTGTACATTTCTGTGTTTAATATCAATTCAGAATCACCAACATTTTTAGTATTATTATATCTACCACCAATAGGCTCAACAACAAAGTTATAAACGCTTTTCATTATAAATCATGAGCTTCTACTTCTTTGGTTTTAACGTTCCAATTGTACTCAGTCTTATTATCAGATTTTGATCTAACAGCTTTCATCATTTCAGCGTCAGACATTTTATCCATGTTGTTTTTTATGAAAGTTTTTATTTCTTTCTTTCTAGCCTTATCATCTAGCTTTGTAAATGGAGACCACCCTGCTTGTTTATATGCCATAATTTTTAATATTGTAAGTTATACTCTACAGATACAGCCATGTTCTTGTTGAAGTCTTTCCAAGGTAAAACCTCTTTGTTTTTTGTTATGTAAACAGAAAACTTAGTTTCCTCTTCTACTATATCACATATTTTATGTCCACCGTATACTTCTTGACCAACAGCATAATGCATAGCATCATTTTTGTAGTCTTTACCTATACTAATCTTTCTTATTAGCTTCGTCATTTTCATTATATTTTATTTCACCAGTGTTTATGTCTATATCTAGAGTACCATACTCTTTCATTAGTTCATCTTGCATAACTGTTAATCTTTCGTTTATCGCAGCTAACTGGTGTATTAGACTATGTTTTTGGGCTTCAAGCGTTCCTATGCCCATTTTGTTTTCGTTTATAGCCCCAACTATTTCTCTTAATCTAGTTAATTCTTCTTTTTTGATAATTTCAGGTTTAATACCTTTAAGTTCTTTTATCATTTTACTTGTGTTTTTTGACATTATATTTAATTTAAGTTTATTTTGTAACTATATAGTTACACGTATTGTAGATAACTTATTAGAATGGTACGTTACCCGCTCCTGTTGTAACGTCACAGTTACCGTTTTTTGTAAAATTATGTGTTCCATGAGTTGACCCCGAGTGATCATCAGCACCATTAGCATCGTCCATGGGTAACCAAACTAACAAACCGTCTGCTTGTGTTTGTGTGTAAACTCCAGTTCCTTGATTACCTGCTAACGTTGGGTTTCTCATTGCTGTACCGCCGGCATACAGATATGTCGCTGCTGCTTGGTCTAACTCAATACCTTTCCAAGCCATGAACTGACACATCTTACCAGCTAAATCAGACAAGCCACTTGCTTTTCCAATATAAACAGCAGCAGCTGTATCAACCATTTCACCACCAGTACCACCCGTATTATTAGTGTCAGTTTGTAGAACTCCATTTATGTAAAGTTTCCAACCTGTAGGATTTCCATCGTGAACCCAAACGTGATGCTCCCAATTGGTGTTAAATTGATTTTCAATAACTCTTCTTTTGTAAGCACTACCAGACCCCTGATAAGTATCTAAGAATAAACCACCACTCCCACTGGTGTGGTAGAAATGTCTATAAGAATTATTAGCACCTCCGCTATATTTTGAAATTATACCATAAGTACCATTAGCCACGTTTCTCTTCATCCAAAAAGAAAAACTATGCTTCTCGTTATCGGTGCCAGTAGCACTGCCATCTATAAAATCCCAGTTATTATCATCTGCACGAGAGAGAAAATCACCCGCCCCATCAAACGAAAATGATTGAGTGTTAGTTGTGGTGTTGTGAAAGCCACCAAAAGCAAATGGATTTATAATTATATTACTCATTATAAAGTGTGATTACTTCTGTATCCTATTATCATTACTTTTAAACCTTTAGCAGCTGTTCCAGCGCCATCTATATTTACACCTACAACAGCATCCTCTGGTATATTTGCATCTGGATTTGTTCCACCGCCACTACCAAAAGTAGTAGTAGTTCCTAATACCGCGCCTGCAGTTATTGATATAGCCGCTGATGTTATGTTATTTGCAGCACCGTTTTCAGTAACCTGAACAGTAACATTACCACTAGTACTAGTCGCGCTTAGTGTTGCTTTTATTTCCTCTACGTGAAATGAGTAAGGCATTGTAAACCTAACTTTGTCATCTCCAGTTGTTATAGCTGTTGTTTCGTCTGACGCGCATATTATAAAAGACTCGTAACCTGTTATAGGTCTAGTTGGATGTCCTAACTCTAACTGGTCATAGTGACCTTCAGACCATCTTTTTATTGATGTTCCTATTTTACCCTCGCCGTCGGCTCTAGGTACTACACTTGGTGTTGCCATATCTTATTTTTTTATTTATTTTTATACGTAATTTCCATCTCCAATAGGGAAGTTTCCTACAGCTATTGGTGTCAACTCTGTATCACTATCCCCGTCTTGACCAACCCTCATGTCCTCAGCATCAGTCATCGCTAAGTTGTTTGCCTCTGTAACAACCCAATAACCTTCGTCATCAGAAAAGTAATTTGGGTTTGGGTCTGTTGCTGGCATCATGTGATTTCTTGAAGCAGTACTAAACATCCCTCCACCAGCGTCACCACCAGTGGAATTACCTACTTCGCCTATATCCCAAGCATCATTAAAGTCTTGAACATTGCTTAGTCTAACGTCACTAAATCTAGGTGTTATTTCGCCAGCTGTCACGGAAGACCATAAATAATCTTCTATAACTACGGCTGAAGAGCGTGAAGCTTGTCCATTTAAACTTAAGCCTAACATTAAACTCCGAAGTAACAGATTATACCACCATTTGCATCAGGTGTAGCTTTAACGCTTGTCCATCTACCATATATAGTTAAACCTTTTGGAAAAACAGCATTGTCAGTTTCTATACCACCGTGACCAGTGCCAAGAGGAGCTGAAAACTCCATGTTAGTACCATTAGAAAGTGCAACGTTTCTAGATAGTGTTAAAACTAAACCGTTAGCTGATATTGCTGTAATAAAAACAGGGTCAATACCTGTGGCATAATCGTGGTGAGATGGAAATGTAGCGCTTGGTGTTGCTGTTGTAACTCTTTGTCCTACTTTAACAGCTGCATTAGTACCAGTCATTGTTATTGTTGGCCCAACTGAATTACCATTACCACAAGCTTGACTAGCGTCACCAGCCGCATGAGCGACAGTTGTACTAATATACTTTGGTCCAGCGGCTACGCCAGCTGGGTGTTGTTCTGCTAGTAACTCAGTTAATATATTGTCTGCTAAAAATTGTATAGCTGTAATAACCATTCCCTGCGGCGGTATAACAGCGCTATTAGCGTCAGTATAAACGCTACCCATAGATCCTAACGGATCAAAGTTGTAATTTGTTGCCATAATTTATTTTTTTACTTTTTCAAGTGAACGTCCTCCGAAGTAGGCACCGATCACGGTTATTAATACTAATTGTAATAAGTCTACCCAAGAAGCTTTAACTTCAAAAGCTATAACACCAGCGTCTATAAAAACTAATAACACTGTTGATACTACTAAAAAAATTAATACTAATGGTCTTATATTTTTGGACAGCCAAGAGTCTGACTGCATGTCCATCTTCCATCTTTCTGTAACTTGTTTTTGCATTTCAGCCTCGTAACTAGCTATAAGCTCTTTAACCTTAAGTTCAGCAGCTAGCTTTTCTTCCTTCGACGTGTGTAGATTGTCTATAACACCACCAACACCCTTTATAAGCTCTGTTGCTCCAGAAGAAAATATTTTTGTTAATATACTCATTACTTTTGTTTTTTATCTGGCTTTCTGTTTCTAATAATATCAGCCTCGTGTTGAAGTTTTTTAGCATTAGCCAAGTGTTTCTTCTTTTCTTTGCCCTCAGCACCTTCAGCATCGCTTGAAGCAAACTCAGCTCTATCTTCTAAATCAATAATTCTTTCGTTTTTATCTTTACCCTTGTAAACCCACGTTCCTTCCATTTCACCTTTCATTAAATCTGGATTTTTTTCAGGTATAGGTCCTTGTTGTTTTAACGGGGATTTCCCTGGGTATAAAAACCCTTTCATTTTAAACGTCATATTATTTTGTTTTTATATTGTAAGATCTAGGTCCTTTCTTTCTTTTTTTACTACTTTTAGTTTCCGTAGCGTCATAATCTCCACCCTCTATATAACCATAGCTAGTTGGTATCTTGTAATCAGGAGCAAATATAGTGTCACCTTTATTTATACCATCAGCTTGGTCATACATGTTTAATGCATAGCTATTACCTTTTTTATCTCTTTTTAACTCATCAGTGTTTTCACCTACAACTGTTTTTTTCTTTTGTTTTAAAGGTGATTTTTTAGAGTACATACAGCCTTTCATTTTATATCCCATGTTACTATTTTTTATAAGCAGCTTTTTCCCAAGGAAACGCTTTGCTCCCCTCTTCGTGCCACTTTCCGTTATACTTTATTTTACCGTTCTTTCTGTGGTAAGTTTTTCCACTATATCTGACGTGATCATCTCCATAGTCTAACTTACCGCTTTTCATTTCTTTTGCATGAACCTTTTCGTGGTTTATAACCTCTGATTCAAGTTTACTACCCTTAGGTATATCTTTAGATAAAAATATACTACCATCTTTATTAGCTTCACCTAGAATTCCACCTTCAAGCTTCTTTCTATATATAGGTGTAGTTTCTGAAGACTTAATATTTCTTTTTTCTGATCCTAGTTTAAAACCCATTATCTATCTTTATCTTTAATCATATCATCTATAGCTTTGTTGTAAACTTTATCTGTATATGATTTGTTATTATAAAATATACTTCTTTGTGATGTAGGTACATCTTCTTCACCTAATAGTATTCTATATATTCTACTTATTAGTTGAGAGCATTTAAAAGATGTTTTAAAGACAGAATACTTTATAGTAGTTCTATTTCTATGCCTCCAAACCTCTATCCAGCCTGAAGCCCTAAGTTTATCCCATCTCTGCTTATCCCAGCTCATAGTGTAAGTACCATCTATAAACTCTTGTCGTGTAAATCTTTCTTTACAATCTAAATAAATTAATAGTTCTAAATCCGCGTCTGTCAATCCGTGAGTCTTACAAGCCCACTTTCTAGTGAGCCTGTAATACTTCAGGATTTGTAATTCTCGCAGATCTTGCGCTGATAACCTCAATTACGCTACTCCGTAAACAATTGAGTCAACAGCAGTGATAAGATTTAAAGCAGGATCACCAACAGCAATCTTAGCAACAAACGTGTTAGTAGAACCACCTACAGCAAGCTTTTGTATAACTTGATCCATAGCAGCGATCTCGTCAGCATTACAAGAGAAGATAATCTCATCATAAGCTATAGCTCCAGCAGTTATAGAAGCACCAACAGCCGCTACAGCAGAAGAAACACTACCAGCAGCACCTGCTAAATCTACAGGTATAGGATCGCCGTTTGAGTCATTAAAGTTTGTAGATAATGATTGAGCTGGTACAGCAGCTGTTTTAGGATCTATTAATCTTTGAGACAAAGGCTTTGAGCTTTTAAATCTCATTTTTAATTTTGCATTACCTTCGCAAGTAACTGATAAAAGCGACTCTAAAGGATACATTGCAGCTGAATTTACAGCTACATTTATTTGAACGTATTTTGTTAACATTTTTTTAATTTTTTAAAGTTATACAATCGTTACACCTATTATACCTAGTCCAGGTGAAAGTAATGTAAATTGAGGTTGAACGCCATCGTAGATTCTAGTCATACCAGCGTAAGGTTTTGAGTTCGTAATTAAAGCAGTAGCTTCTTCTAACAATTGTTTTCCCTTACCTGTTGCATGAGTAAATGTTACAGTATCTCTATCGTAAGTACCATCTGGCGATTTAAAGTAAAGAGCTGTTGAAGTTGCAGACGTGATTTGGCCTCCTAAGAAACAATCTTCAGGATAAACAGTACATATACCGCTTAAACCCTTACCTCTATCTATACCCGTACCTGTTGAACCGTCTCCGTCTCCATCAGTACCAAAGTTAAATGTTCCAGCTCCACCAACAGCCGTTGGCTTGATTGGGTGACCGTATGTATCTACGCCAGTACCATCTGTAGCTGCACCACCTTTAACAGTTATAATTATTTTATCACCAGCTTTACCACTTATACCGTGAGCAGTATCACCAGATTCACCAGATTGAAATACTAAAACTGGGTCTTCTGAATTATTTGCCCAAGTAAGAGTCTCAGGTTGTGATAATAAGTATTTTCTACCAGCAACACAATTTTTAGTGCCTAGTAAACCGTGAGCAGCGTAATCTGTACCAAAGTAATTAGTTACACTATTAGCAGGTATAACCTCTACCTTAACGTTACCAGGAACTAATGCTGTTCTTAATGCAGCGCCACCTAAATCGCCTTTTCCCGCGTCAGCAGAAGCGCTAGTGTCTATTGTAAGGTTACCAGTCATGTTTTGAGCTATGTCGTAGTGACCTTGATTGTTTATTCCAAAATATATATAGTTTTTCATTTTTTTTATTTTTAGTCTTGAACGTTAATAGTACAAGCTCCGGTTAATGCTGGTGTGCATACTACTCCTGTGTTTGCATCACATACTGTCGTTACTCCACCTCCTGGTTTTTGTATCGCTTGAACTATTTCATTGATTACGTGTGGTAATCCGAACTTAGTTATATCGTATGTCACATCTACAGAGTCTTCTGTTGAATCTCCTTTAACTGATTGAAAAACTATTTTAATAGCAGCTGCACCAGCATCTCCTCCTATAGCTAGTATAGTGTTTGTTGGTATAACTAAATCTGTATAATTATTCGCTCCAGTTTTTGTTTTATTTCCTGCTGTATCGCAGAATCTTAGGTAGCTAACTACCTCTGTGTTTAAACTATTATTTGCCATTTTTTTATTTTTTTTATGTTATGAGTCAAATGCTATTGTTGTTCCAACTTCAATTGTCCCGTTTAATGTTAATGGTGCGTTGTTACCAGCGTCAAGATTTCCAGTTACTAAATTGTCATCAGCAACAGTAGTCATCATAACGCTACCACCTTTTCTACTTAAAGCAGCACAAACCGTTTCTACAACTTCAACAAACATATCGTTTTGGTGAGTTATAGTAACAACATCATCAGCATTGTTATCATGTGTCATTCCTTGAAAATGCAAGGTTGTCGTAGTTCTACTAAGAGGTCTAGCTCCTAAAAATGTGCTAGCCTTAAAGCAAGCAGCGTGATTAGCAGCTTCAGCGTCCGCAAAGTAAACATAGTGTTCTTCGTTTCCGTAATTCATCTTTTTAAATTGTTTAGTTAATAAATGTTTGTTTTAGGTTTTTTTGGTTAAGGTTTTAGGTTTGGGTTTATTCTACTAAAACAACGTCATGACTTCTTATAACATAATAAAAATCATCTTTCCACGTTATACCGTGTCCAGCGTGTTTGTCGTAAAATATAATATCACCGCTTTTAAGTCCTTCAACTTTATTACCAACGGATAATACTTTTGCTTTTATAAACCTATTGTCAACATCAGTGTCTTCTGTCATTATTAGACCACCAATCTTTTTAGGTTCTATTTTTATATTATCTACTACTATGTAATTATTTATTGCTTTCATCTCTCATATTTGAAATTACACAATCAGCAGATATAATTGTTGATACTACTCTTACTGCATTTTTAAGTGCTGACTTAGTCACAAGTACTGGATCAATGATACCAGACTTAATCATGTCAACTGATTCACCAGTTACAACATCTACACCTAAACCTTTTTGTGGTCTCGGCGCTACCTGCTCTAAACCAGCATTTTCTAATATAGTATTAAATGGAGATTTTATAGCTTTGAATAATAGTTCTTCTCCAATATTATCTGGTGTTAGATTTTGTGATGCATTAAGCAAAGCAACACCACCACCAGAAACTATACCTTCTTTCAAAGCAGCTTTTGTAGCGTAAATAGCGTCTTCAACTCTATCTTTCTTTTCTTTCATCTCTACCTTAGAACTAGCACCAACTCTAACTATACCCACTGATCCTGATAGCATAGCTAATCTTTGTTCTAACTTCTTTTTTAAGAAACCATTTTTTTCAGACTTTATCTTTTTCTTTACATCTAGTATTCTTTCTTCAAGCTCAGTCTGTTCGTTTTCTAAAAGTGTTATAACAGTGCTTTTGTCATCTGTAGAGCAAAAACTAGCAACACCTAATACACTAGGATCTATAAGGTCTAAATCATCTCCTAACTCTTCGTTTATAACCGTACAACCTGTTAGTATAGCTAAATCGTCTGTTGTGTCTTTTTTAGTTGGTCCAAAACCAGGTAGGTCTATTATATTAACGCTTATATTGCCTTTTACCTTGTTCATCATTAACGCGGCCTTAACTTGTTGATCTACGGAAGCAACTATCAATAATGATCTTTTATTTTTTATAACATACTCTAATATGCTTTGTATTTTTCTTACTGTTTTTATTTCAGAATAAACTATTAGAATTAAAGGGTCTTCTAGTTCACATTTTAACTTCTCGGTGTTAGTTATAAAATGCTGTGATGTTAAACCGCATTGATCTAACTGAACACCATCAACCACATCGACATAAGTAATATCAGCTTCAGCTTCTTCCATCAAAACAACACCATCTTTACCAACTTTATCATAAGCTTCCGCTATAATCTTACCTAACTCATCATCGTTGTTACATGAGATTGAGCTTACGGATTTCAGCATATCGCCCTCGATCTTGACAGAATTCTTATTTAGATAGTCGTTTATTTTTACAAGACCAGTTTTTATACCGTCTTTTATTTCTCTAATATTAAAATTAGTATGATTGTTAACATGTTTAAGTAGTGATTCAGCAAGGACAGTAGCTGTAGTAGTACCATCACCTGCTTCTCTCACTGTGTTCCTAGCAGCTTCTTTAATAAGGGTTGCTCCCATATTTTCAACCGGATCAAATAAGACAACAGATTCTGCTACTGTTACTCCGTCTTTTGTTATGACCGGTTTACCTCTGTCGTCTTCGTAAACTACACACTTACCCGAAGCGCCTAAGGTTGATTTCACTGCTTTAGCTAGTTTTTCAACACCAGCTACTATTTTAGTTTTAGCCTCACTGCCAAAGTTTAAATCTTTGACAATTTGAGACGGTAAATTGTACTCCATATTAAATTAAATTTTATTAAATTGTTACTCGAATGTTTTAACTACTTTAGGTCCTTTTGTTGCTTCTAGCTTTTTATTAAAATGCTCGATGCTACCATCAATAGCCGCTTCAGCGCCTTCTATTGTTTCGCGTCTAGTTACGTCCTGCCAAATCTTTGGATTGTCAGGGTCACTACACTCTGTTTGGTAAAAGCCACTAGGTAGCTGTGTTATTCTCCAATTTGATTTAGAAGCCAAATGCTCCCAATGCTTTATAGTTATTGGATTTGGTTTTAGGTTGCCAGTTGTACTGGTCTTGTAATACAAATAAGTCATAATTTTGGTTTTTGGTTAATACTGACTTGGTGTAGGGTCTTTCCCTATATATTTTTTAGAACATACCCATTTTACTTCCTATAGCTCCAAGTGGGTTTATAGCTCCTAATGCTCCTTTTCCTTTAGCTAAGTCTCCTAAAAATCCTTTTACTGGACTTGGCTTTTTTGTATTAGAAGCCATTTTAGCTTTCATCTCAGGTGTTAGCTTCTTTAGTCCACCTTTACTTCTTTTACCTTTATTTTTATCTGAAGGTCTTACATCCATTGGATTTTTCTTGAAAGATTTAGGATTAGCTCTTTTTCTATTTTCAATCATTCTCTTGTTACCTTCGATTTCCGCTTTTCTAACTGCTGGATCAGTGTAATCTTTTTTTGGATCTCTTAAGCCTTGCTTCATTGGACTAACTTTTCCTTTTTTAGCTGCTCTTTCCACGGCTTTTGATTGAGCTGTTTCAGTGCTAACTTTTTGCTCGCTAAGCTGTCTTTTCTTATAGTCCATTCTTTTAGCATGGTCTTTTGATTCCTGGTTGTTTGCTAGCGCTTTAGCTGGTGAAGCTCCTTTTACTGTTTTGTTACCCTTTTGGTTTATACCTGGAAGAGTATGTCCTTTCATTTTAAACGGTGTGTATGCCATGATTTTATGTTTTATATTACTATTATTACTTGTTTTATTAATAAGTTAAGCTGTTTGTGTTTTAGGTGCTGTGACTTTTTGGTTCTTGCCTATTTTTTTCGTTGACTTAGTGGTGTTCATAGTCATGTTGGATTTATTCTTTTTTGTAGAGCCTTTGGTAATTATTTTTTCTCCTTCACTAATTCCTTTTGCAACTCCAGTCTTAACTCCTTTTTTAACACCTTTCTTAACCACTGCTTTAGCTAGCTCTTTACCTCCTTGTTTTAAAACTTCCTTACCACCAGCGTATGCTAATTTAGCACCAGCAACTCCTTGGCCAACAACAGGAATCATCATAGCCGCATTGGTACCAGCGTTGATCATATGGTCTTTAACACCTTGCGTGTCTCCAGTAGCTTTAGCGTAACCAGCTCTACCTAATGATGTAGCCGTGTTTATACCGTCAGCAATCATACCAAAACCAGGAATTGTTCCAGCGGCTGTTAAACCAGTTTGAGCATAGTCAAGCGCACTTTTCCAATCAAAGTGTAATGGTGATCTACCAGTACCACCTAAGGTTTGTCCTTTTCTAGCTTTGAATGGTGGTTGTTTCTTAGGTGCTTTAGTTCCTTGATCTTTTAGTTCAGTTTGTTTTTCAGTTAAAGCTGTGGGTCTTTTCGACGCTTTGTTCTTAGATCTAGCAACCTCTCTTTTTGCTATACGTCCGCTAGCGTCAGGGTCGTTAGTAGACTTTCCAGGCTCGTCACTACCAGGTTTGTTAGTGTAATTGTTATATTCAGCTTTACTAACATTCTTACCATTTATCTTATAATAGTAAGATTGTTTAACTGGTGAAACTCCTCCTGTGTTTTTATAGTTCATTATCTTAGTTTATTATTTTTACCAGTAACTAGGTTTTTAACAGTTCTACCCCTTGGACGTCTTTTTATTTTTGGTATCTTACTAACTACATTTTTAACAGCGTCGGTTACTTTTTTAGTAACTGGACGGTTTTTCTTTCTTTCAGCGGCTGCTTTCTTTTTATTAGCTAGCTCTTCTCTTCTATCGTATTCCGCTTGATCTTCAGCATCCAATACTACCTCTTGTTCAGGAAAATCTGGCATTGGTAGGGGTTTGATCAGTTTTGGTGTGTTTCTCTTTGTTCTAATCTTTTTGATTCTCTTTTTACGCATCTTCTTTGGCATAAAGTTCTGATCAACCATTTTACCGTCTTCATACCTATTAAAATGACTCGAACCATCAGCATACTTGATTTGTTGTACTTGAACTCTACCATCAGAACCCTTGACTGTTTTAACAGGTTTTACTCTAGTAGTACCATCAGAGTTATCAACCTTAATATCTTTTCTACGTTTCTTTTGTTTTTGTAAAAAAGGTGATTTTTTTAGGTTTGGCTGGTTGTCTGCCTTTGCTTGTGCGTTGACTTGTCTTCCATGCTCTTGATTGTTAAGTCTAGCCTTGCTCATAGCTAAGGCATCTGCACCAGCACTTTTCACTGGAGACTTTCCAGGATACTCAAAACCTTTCATTTTATATGCCATGTTATTTAGATTTTTTAACAGCGTACTTACCTCTCTTGTGAAATCTATCTGCTTTATCGTTAGCAGCATCTTGTGAGGCTTTCTTTTGAGCAGGTGTCATTTTAGCGTATGCCGCTTTCTTTGCATCTACTTTCTTTTGGAAATCAGATTTAACAGCTTTGGGATTAGTCCAATTATCTGTACCTTTTCTAGTACCTTTTTTATCAGTTATAGTATAGCCTGTTTTAGGCCCATCATTCATTACTTTTCTTTTCCTTACCTTTTTATTCATTCCTTTTAACTCAGGATTAGGAACGTTTCCTTTTCTAGGTCCAAAACCACCTTTCTTAACCGGCATGTCAGCTCCTTTGTCAAGGTCTACGTACTTGTCTTTTTTTCTAAGATCTTTTAACTGCTTCATAGGAGACTTACCTTGCTTTTTAGCTATAGCATTTACTATTGTTTTAGGTAACTTTGCTTTTTGCTTAGCTGTTTGCTTAGCAGGTGACTTCTTATACTTCATACCAGAGGCCATTTTTAACCCTTTACTAACATTACCAGCTAAAGAAGTTAAAGCGTCACCAGAGTTTTTGCTCATTTTAATAGAAGCGTCGGCGCTAGATTTGCTAGCAGAGTTAACAGATTTAACTAAATCCTTATCCATTTGCTTCATAGGAGATCTACTAGCTGTTAATTTAGACTTTTTATCAGCTGCTGAGCCTTTTTTAACATTAAGAGTTTGTTTTTTGATATTTTTCTTCTTTTTCATCGCTCCACCTGCTAAAACACCAGAAACAGCGCCATCAGCCATCATTTTATCAGCATCTTTTTGGCTAAAACCTAAAGCCATGTAATCTTCTTTAGTTTTTGCTTGTTTTAAAGGTGATTTTTTACCTTTTTTAATACCTCTTTCTTTAAATTCTTTTTTAGGTATGTCTTTTTCTTTTCTATACTCATCAGTTCCCTCGTAAGTAGGTTGTTTTCTCTCTCCTTTGTAAGGAACGTCTTTTTTCTTTTTAGCTTTAGCTTTTTTAGCTTTTATATCGTTAGCTTTTTCAGTTTCGTAGTCACTTACCTGCCCAGTATGTAGCGTACCATCAGAAGCTTTATAGAACTTCTTGCCGTCTTTGTATACTATTTCACCTTTTTGCTTTAAAGCAGACTTTGAGTTTAGTTTACCCACTTTCTTTTTCATAGATTTAGCATCTATTTTCCCTATCTTAATAGGTTTTTCCGGTTGCTGTGGTAAAGGCTGTAAAGGCTTCCCCTCACGTATCATCATTTTTTGTTTTAAAGCTGAACGATGCCCTGATGTACCTGCTATTATTGATCTGTTTTGTTTGTATGCCATTTTTAATTATTTTAACATGTTATTTAACAATTCCATCTACGTCTAGCAGCTTTTCCTCTAGGACCGTCCCAACTTGCTGATCTAGCACAAAATGATTTTCTTCTTCCAGATGCTTTACTACCCTTTTTTAATTTAGAAGGATCTGTAGTTACAGCTGTTTTTAAATTACTACCTGGGTTTTTAGCTTTATAAGAGTTAACACCTTTCTGTGTCATACCTCCTCCAGCCTCAGCACCAGTACCTGTTGATTTTGCTTTATTAAAGTTTTTACCTGGTCCTATTGTTTTTTTTACATCTGCCTTCATAGGAGAACAAGACTTCTTTTTAACGGGAGAATGAGTGTAACCCTTCTTCTTAAGCTCTAAATGCTCCTTATGTGTTTCCGCTTTCTTTTTGTCATACATATTGTGAGCGACAAAACCCTTCATTTTAAAAGCCATTAGTCTTTCTTACAACTACCTTTAGCACAAGGCTTCGTGCCAGGAACTCTACTGTGACCCGCCCAACAATTACAGTCTTTCTTTTTTAATGGAGTTTCTAATACCGCTTTATCTCCAGGAAACTTATAATCTTTACCAGGCTTCATTACCTTAGTTTTACCTGTTGTCATTCCCTTTCCTTTTATAGAACCTTTTTTAAGAGGTTTACCATTCTCCTCTTTCATAGATATGGTGTTACCAGGTATTATGTTTTGTTTATTGTTAACGTCAGGACTATTACTTCTGTATCCAGAACTAGTTACCTTAGTATTTCTATATAGGGACGGACCCTTCATTTTAAATGACATATTCTTGTTATTAGTTAAACTAATAATTACACGGTAAAATAATAATTTACATAAAGTGTGACACTTGCCTGTTACTATACCTTGTTAATAGGCTTATGTCACAAAAAAGTTATTATAAATATAGAAGCACTGCATAGCCCCTCCTCCATAAGGCCACCCACCCCCACCAAAAACAGCTTTTTTTGGCCGCCCCCGCCGACTTTCTATTGATATTATCATCTTTTTCTCGTGTTTACTTTGTATCGATCAATAATTATATAATTATATTAATGCAAACTAAATACGATGCGACAATGATAATAATAACGTAAACAGAAACGATCAACAACAACGAAATTGAAATGAAATAATAATAATTGCACAGTAAATACGACCAACAAATGATAATATAAATGTAAACAGTAAAACAAATATAATTTGTGCACAGTGAAACGGCGGGCAGTAGCAGTAGTGTACAATAATACAACTAAACAAAGTATATACTTTTACAATGTCAATACGACTAGCAATAGATAATATAAATACAAACAAACTAAATAAAATAAATTAATAATAACTAAATAAATAAATTATGTCAAAGTTAAACAAAGTTGAAGAACTTAAAACTAAAAGATTTGTAATCAGAAAGTCATTAATCGGTAAAAATACTGTAATTACTTTCACTAATAAAAAACAAGAAGTTGTTTCTTATAATCATGATGAAGTATATAATACTCATAAAGAAAAATTCGAGTCAATGAATTGTTTTCAAAAGTATAAAAGTTATACTAACTCAAATGCAGTACCAGCATTCTGTAGAAATCTTCAAACAATTACTGAATAATAGTAAGTAATTTTCTTGAGCCAAAAGTGGTAGTTGAGTACGTTTCCCACTATAAAATATGAATGACCAAGTATTTGGAGTACACTGTAGTAATGGTAATACCGCCGAGGTATGTGAGTTCGATTCTCATACTACAACTAATGTTTAATAATAAAATATATAACTATGTCAAAAAATATAGATAAAGTGAGAGCACACAGAGAAGCACTAAAGACTGCTTGGTTTAACTTCGATCACTCTAAAACACCAGAAGTAAAACAAATAATAGTAGACTATAATAACAATCCTTGGTGGGAAGGTTATGGTGAAGTCAAAGTATTAAGAAGTGGACCAGATGGCTACTGTTCTTTTAGTAGTCACGAAGAAAATCCTTTCTTAAGAGTAAGTGAGCTTAAAGAGTTTAACTCAGGTGAATATGAATTAATAGTAAAATAATACAATATCAATACGAATATAGTAAGATAATAATAATATGAGAATAATATATAACAATAAATACAAAATATGGACAGTGACTACAAATCACACTAACAAGATCGTTTTCTCTCACGAGGATAGAAAGACTTGCTACGAGTGGATATTCGCTAAAGTATCATACGCTTAAAATAAATAATATGAAGAAAATAACTATGAGTGTAGCAGCACTATTAATTGCGGGAATGAGCTATGCTCAATGTGTAAACGATAAATACGAGAAAGAAGTGGAGACATTCAAGTCGATCGAGTATCAAATAGACGATATTATAGACGCTATAAGAATGGATATGTACTATGGTTTTCTAACAGACGAAAAAGGTATGTACTATATCAACCAAGTGTTAGCGATCAAGTCAAAGAATAGAGATATAATGTCAGATTTATACGCTAAAAGATTTAATGAAATAAAAGAAAACTAATATGAAAATAAAACTACAAACATACTCAGGTAACACGGTTTACTCGATATATACAGAGAAATATGGTAAAGAATATCATTTAGGTTATATTCACGCTGATAAAATCAACGATTTACTCAACGATCTAGAATTAGAAAAGCAATTTGAAGAGATAAAAGAGCCATGCCCTGAAGCGGAAAGGTTAGCGGCTTGTATCGGTGCAATGGTGAAAGCAGATAAAACACACTTCACAGGTCACTTAGGTGGTCACAGAGATGGGTTAGACTAATGAAACTAAATAACAAACAGAAGAGTAAGATCAGGCGTGAAGTAGATCAGGAACTAGGACATTTGCCTTATAAGTCTAAGATACATAAGAATAAAAAGAAGTATACAAGAAAGGCAAAACACAAAACAAATACGAATAAAGTAGGATAATATATATATGAAATGTAAATGTAATAAACAAATCCCAGAAGGTCGACTACGTCTCGGCTTCAAAGTATGTGTCTCCTGCTCTTCAGTCGAAGCGTATGGTTGTGCACCAGTAATTAATCACAAAACAGGTAACTCAATACAAATAATGTCTAGTGAAGACGCTAAACGTATTGCTAAATTAACTCGCCGTAAAGGATATGGCACAATGCTAGGATAATGAAAGATAAAGGTTATGAACATGAGTTAACACTCAACGATGGAGAATTGTACTATGTAGTATCTACTACGTTTTACATAAACAAAGAAGATAGAGAGTACTTAGTTGAACAAACTATTGATTTAAACGAAGTAAAATCAGTTAGAAGCTATAAATTATGAAAGAAATAGATCAAATGCTCGATCAGTGGATACATAGTAGTATTATAAGAGCGAAATTAAGAGAATTAATAACAAAAGAAATAAATAAATGAAGAGAAAGTGGATCACCGTATTAGATTACGAAACAAGTAGGGTATATCAATACCAAGTGTCAATAAACAAGCATGCTGAAGAATATATTACCTTCAAAGGTCATAGATTAAGCAATGTAGAGTGGATGGAGCACCAATTCCACGCAATAATTACAAAATAAACACGAACACTAACAGATAATATAATCAAATAAATAATATAATATGCAAACAATCAAATTCCTAAAACCAGACAATGCTGGTAAACAAAAAATCAAGCTTAACGGCATAACTTATAAACCATACTCAGTATGTAACTTACCTGCTAACTTCGGTTGTCTAGAATTTAACAACAAAGAAGGTATCAGTGAATGGTTCAACTACAAAGGTTTAACTTATATACTAGATAACTAATGAGTCCGTGGGATATGGTTGCTGCACTCGGTATATATACTGACGAGCAGATCGATGAAATGACATGGGCAGAGTGTGAAGAAATTTTAAATCAAGAAGAATAATATGAAATTTAATATACAAGATAGGATAGTGCTAGACGAAATGGTAGACACTTTCACAACAGAAATGATCAAGCAACACCACGAGTATGATCTAGATGGTAAAAAACCAATAATAACTAAAGAATACTGGTTAGCAATGATAGAAGAAGTACAAAATAAAATAGACAACTTTACGACTAAAAAAGCGTTAAGTCACAGTAAAAAATATAGATAATATGAGTAAATACGGAGCATTATTAAGAAAACCACCATTGTTAGATGTGTATGGTAAACCAAGAGAGATGAAGATCGATCTAGTGAGTTGCATGTGTGACAATAGGTACAGGTGGACAATCAAAGAAAACGAGGACGGTGACTACAAGATCTTTACCCATGGATTTGCTTACAGTAACTTCCAAATTAAACACGGTAAAGATGATATCGAGTGGGTTGCTGATGATGGCAATTGGCAAGAGGTTTTTGACATGATAAATACAGGAACAAGTAAAATAGAATCAATAAAATATAGATAATATGAATAGAAAACAATACAATAGCGATCCAAGATATGCTAAAGTGCTAGAAAAGATGGATTTATTAGGAATAATGGATATCACTACAACTAGACAACACAAAAACGGTACAATAGTATGGAAATTACCGATCAAGAACAACCACAGACCTACAAGTTATATCGAAGTAGCTAGTTTCAGTACAGGTTATGTACGTAATCAAAACAGTGGTTACAGTAACTATCAACTAAATAAAAGATGTGAAGGTGAACCAGAATTCTTCGATTCAGGTAAAAAAGACAGTATAGGTAGAACTTTATACACTCAATTTACTACAAGAAGCTGCGTGCTGATACCTATCGAGATCGATAGACTAGAGTATTTAATAAGCTATTGTCTCAAAAACTATTACATCAAAAGAGCTAATCAAGTAGTTGAAGGTAAATATGTTAGTCAATGGTATCACGATTGGAGTTTAGAAAGAGCTAATGAAACTTATAGTGAAAACACAGGTGCGATGGCTAGAATAAGTGAATTAGAAGATAGAATATATGAGTTAGAATCACAAGTTGACGTTGCAGATAATAAATTAAGTAACGCTATTAGTCCTACTAAATACGAAGTTCAAAAAACTTACTCTAAAAATTTAGAACAAACGGTACATGACTTAAAAGCTAAGTTAAATGCTATCCACTGGCACGCACAAAGAATAGCGGATCATGGTTAGATTTTTTAAGAAAAAAGTGTGCCAAAACCAAAAGTTGTTAGACAACATGGCTAAATTACAAAATAAAAACGATAAAAGAAAGATAATAAATACAAATAATAACAAATATGACAAAAGAACAATTAGAAACAAACCTAGCAGCGCTAAAGTTACTGCAAGGTGAAACAAGCGATAAGCTAGAAAGCTTTAAGCAACAAGTGCAAGACACTGAAAAGAAATTAGAAGACATTAACAAACCAGAGTTAACTCCTTTACAGTTTGACAAAATACAAGAAGCTATCGAAGAAGGTGTAGGTAACTTTAGCTTTGACGAGCAAGATAACTATGACAAAGAGTTCGGTATGGAATATGATGGTAAAGTATACCTTGAAAGCTTAGACTTAACTTGTACTTACGAACTAGTTGAAATGATAACTAAAGAAGTTCACAAGTTATTCACCGAGGCTGAATGTCCTGAAGAATTAGATACAACAGAGCCTGACCATCACAAAGTTACTCACGTAGAAAAAGTAATATAATATACGAGGTGAGGGTGGTAAAGCAAGTGGCGAGAGATTAGTAGCGAAGTCAGTGAAAGTCGCGGTCAACTTGTGATAACGGCAGGATAAAGCAAAAATGGTGAATTGGCTCGACTAGTGATAGCAACGAAACCATAGAACCACACCTGCCCGACCTCGTTTTAATAAATCTCTTATTGGTATTATGATGATACCTCTGACACACCGCAATCATAGTGGTAAGAGATTGGACAACTAGAGCTGGCTCACCAAGGTGGTAAACAACACAAGTGTGCTGATCGACGGATTAAAAGGTTCGAATCCTTTTCTAGTTACAATATAAATACGAATACTAATAGATAATAATAATATGAAATTAATAGACAAAATCAAACCGGAGGTGCTAGATGCGCTAGAAGGTCACAAGATTAAATACGGTTCTAGTTACAGAGCTATATTTGCTTCTTTATCTTCTGTAAACGATTACAGAGAGCTAACAATAGATCAGATTAACACGCTAACATGCTTTTTACCGCATGAACTTAAACCAAAAACAGACATTGGTTGGATGTACGGTGATAATATACTTGCTAAAAAATACAGATTATGAGAAGATTAATATATGATATGTACTACGCTGATGAGATCAGCAAGGAAATTGCAGGAAAACTACTAGATAAATTAACACAAATAAGAGATAAAAGAAGATCAAGATGGTAAAAGAACAAGAACTGCCTAAATGGTTCGATGGAACTGTTTATGACAAAGGTGATGAAGTACAAAATAGATTCACAGGAGAGAAAATAGAATTAACAGCAAAAGAGTTATCAATGTATGACTTCGTTATGGGTGCTACAATGGTTTACGAACGAGTTGGTTTTAACGCTAACCCTAAAATAGTTAGTCAACTTAGAAAAGGTTTGGACTGGTTTAGAAAGAATAACGCTCGCGCTTACATGGTATTATTAGATTAAATATAAATTATGACAGGAAAACAAGTAGAAAAATATATTATGAGAGATCTTGGTATGATTCCAAGACACGATTGCTACGCATTAGCATATGCTATAACAGATATGGCAGAAGAGTTAGATTACGACGAGTGTGAGTTGATGTATCTATTACTAGAGAATAGACCAATAGATGCTTTGCACACACATAGTTATGGTTTTCACACAGCTAATGGAAGAAGAATTATTAACAAAATAAAAGATTATTATTATGAGTACGAGAGCGCAAGTTAGATTTGCAACAAGAGAAGAAGGTGTGACATTTAGCAGTCACCCAGACAAAATAAACGCACAGTTTTATGTGCATAGTGATGGTTATCCTGAAGGATTAGGTTTAGATATAGCTATGTCTATTCTAAAAAATGATAAGGTTAATAACTGGGAAATAGAGCATGTGCAGACTTTACACGGTGACGTAGAATATATATACTATATATGGTCAGACTATGATAAAGAAACGTGGATAAGTATATTTGAAACAGGGTTTTTAAATTTGTGTAACACATGTCACCAAGAATTAGCACGTAAAAGCGAATGTATCTTCGTAGGATTACCAACACAATTAATAACTAAATATGGATCACAAGATCATATTACAAAATAAATACGGATGACCGAGGATAATAAAAACAAAAATACAATGACCGAAATAGAATTAAACGCGTTGGCTACAAAGATAGTTAACAAGATGTTAAAGCTAAAAGCTATGGAGACTTGGTTTAACCACGTTAGCAAAACAGATACAGCTTGGAATCAAGCATATGAAGGCATAGAGATGACAGAGGAAGAAGACGCTATAAGTGAAGCGGCAAAACTAATGACATTACTAAATTTATTTCAAGACAAAGAACAATACGAAAAATGTGCTATTGTAAAAAATAGACTAGACGAAATAAACAATATACTTAAAAAATACTAAAATGTATGATGAGAAAAAAACCAATGCTAGCATACCCTGTTAGCGCAAAACCAATAGACTATAGTAAACCAACATTTATACAACCAAAGCTTGACGGCGTTCGCTGTGTTATACAGTATGAAGGAAAATCTTCAGTAGATCCTCGTGTAGTTGCATATTCACGTACGGGTAAACAGTGGAAAAACATAGAGCATATATGTATGCAACTAAGACCATTCTTTGCAAAATACCCTGATGTTATACTAGACGGCGAATTGTATAATCACGATTTTAAAGACAATTTTGAAAAGATTATATCTATGGTCAGAAAAACAAAACCAACGCCAGAGGCACGTGTAGAATCAGCTGAGAACGTACAATTTCATTGTTACGATATCATAGATGAAGAGCTACCATTTGATCAGCGTATAGAATTTGTAAATCAATCGCTAATGTTATTAGGAGATAGTGTACATATTGTGGATACTGATTGGATTGATAGTGAAATCGAAGCTAAAATAAGACATCAAACTAATTTGAACCATGGTTACGAAGGTTCTATTGTTAGAACTAATGATACTTATGCGTGCAAGCGTTCTCATAACCTTAGAAAGTTCAAAGACTTTCACGATACAGAAGCTACTATAACCGGTTGGGTTGAAGGTAAAGGCAAGCGTATCGGTACTATCGGCAAGTTCTTAGCTGTTGACAGTGAAGGTAATGAGTTCGGTATGCCTGTTATGGATAAGTTTAAGTATCTACAAGATAACTTCGAGCTCATGCAAGGTTATGTAGGTAAGACAGCTACATTCACATACTTCGAAAGAACTAAAGCAAATAGTTACAGACATCCACTTTTTAAATGTATTAGAAATTATGAATAGAGAGCAGTGGGATTTACACCAAGACGTAAAACGATTGGCTATTGCCATGGAAAAATTAGTAAAATTAATAACTAAAATGGCAAAAGAACAAAATGACTAGAATAAATGTAGGAATACAACCGGTTGAATTAACCGATCAGCATTTAATAGCTGAACACAGAGAAATAAAACGTATACCAAATTGTGTTGCTAAAGGTAAATACAATATGGAAGGTATACCTGATAAATTTAAGTTGGGAACGGGTCATGTTAAGTTCTTCTATAACAAGCTGTTATACCTTAAGTTTAGATATGCTAACTTATACGCAGAGTGTATTAGACGAGGTTTTAATGTGCAGAATTACATAGGTGCATGGAATAATGTTCCAGAAGAATTAATGAATGATTATAAACCAACTTATATAGACAGATTAATAGTACAAGAAAGAATTTACGAAAAATTAAACAAATGACAGAGGAATTAATAAAAAGAATAAGACAATTTAATGAAATTAAATATGGTAATAATGATAATGAAACAAGAATTGTTTTTGCAACATTAAAACCTGAGGGGACTGTGACAACAGCCCCTAAAGTATAAGAGTAATAGGCTAATGTCACGCAACTTAACATATTTTAATAATAATCGCATCGTCTATAAAAGAGATCCGATAACAGATAAACCTACTAATGAGACTAAACAGTACATGTTCTTCGAACAAGGTACCTATGAGTGTTATCATCTATTTACTAGTAAAGCTAAAATTACTACCTTTAAATCTCTTAAATGGCACCTGCTTGTTTTATGGTATTTAAACCCTCAGCTTGATCAAGACCAGTTTATGGTAGTTGCAGAAATAATAGCTCACAAACCAAATGGATTCACATCATTTGCTATACATGAAGACTTGCTTCGAAAAATAGTATATGAAGTATCCATGCTAGATTTAGACCAGCCACCAAGAAATAAACTACGTAAAGTTATATTTAAGTATGGTAGCGGTTTAAATAAAGAAGAAAAGCTACGTATTGTAGGTGAGTTAATAGGTAGATCAAAACGTATACATGAAGATGATATCTATCAATGTATGCTTGACCTGCACGACTCAGGTAGAAAAATTGTAATAGCACAGCTAGCTCTATGGTTAGAGTGTTCAGCTAGAACGATACACAGAAACATGAGCGAGGAATTAAAAAGAGAAAAAGAATTATTAAATAAACAATTATGAGAAAACCATATCAAGATACAAAGCATTACTATAATAATGTAGAAAAAGTATTAAACCACGATTATAAACACAAGATAACAGCTGTAACAGGCCAACCTGGTTCAGGTAAATCAGTGTCAAAACTATTCTTAACGCATAAATTAGTTAAAGAAGGTAAAACTGTATTCACATACGTTAAAGGTGGATATTCAGAACCAGAGTTTCAAGATAAATGGTACAGTGAAGAAGATTATAAATATATAACTGAAGCAGACCCAGTGTCATGTGGAAATGAAAAAGGAACTATCACTTGGATTAACTTTAAAACTTGGTTTGAAAACGTTATAAAACTAGAACCTGATTGGTTTGTTTTTGATGAGCCAGAAAAGTTCTTAACAACAAATGAAGATATTGTGAATTTTATGAAACTTATAAAATCAAACAATGATAGTAAATTTTTTATAATAAGTCACAGAAAGAGTTGCTTAGAGCTTTGTGACGATGGCATACTATTTACTATGAACGCTAAAACACACTATTCAAAGATAGCAAAAGACTCAGAATATAAATCTTGGGTAGATAATATTAAACAATAAACTATGAAAAACTATAATGTACAGAACTATATAAGATACAAGAAAGATCTTGAATCAACCTTGAACAGATTAGAAGGAAAGATGTGGGACGAATATACTAGAGACGAGTTAATAGTTAAATTTATGCCTCTTGTGGAAAACCTAGCTAGAAAGTTTGCAACATCACAACAAGCTTCGGGTGTTATGAGTATTAACGATTTAATACAAGAAGGTAACTTAAACTTAATAAAAGCAGTTGATCGTATTGACTGGGAAAAGATAAACGAATCTGAAGATCAAGAAAAAACCTTAAAAAGCTTTTTATCTAAACGTATAAAAGGAGGTATACGTAGAGCTATAGATATAAACAGAGGACAAATGAGATTACCAGAACATGTAACCAACAGCATACGTAAAAACTTTGGTAAAGACAAGAAAATGGTTGCAATGTTTTTCAACTCTATATTTTTAAGTCTAGACGGATCAAGAGACGATGACGATTTGCTTTATCAAATAGAGGATCCTTCAGAGCCTTACAACAAAGAGTTTTTAAACATATACTTGATGTCGTTATTAAAACAACACTTAGGTATAAAAGAATACGAAGTGTTAAGAATGAGTTATGGTTTAGACTGTGACAAGCAATCAGCAAAACAAATTGCAAAGCATTTAGGCATAGAAGGTAGCAGCGCTTACGTTAGAATATCTCAGTTAAAAAAGCAAGCTGTAGCTAAACTTGTAGAAAACGTAGACCACTCACAAGTGATTGACTATCTGTAGGTTGCGCTTCAAAAATGATGTAAAAATGAATATAAACGTGTGATTATATATATACACCAAAATACCAAATTATGAAAGAATTAAACCAAAAATTAGCCGTCGTACAGACAGAGCTAAAAGCGAAAAAGTCTTCGTACAATTCGTTCGGTAAGTACTACTTCCGTAAATCAGAAGACATCCTAGAGGCTATAAA
>Ga0181389_1000009_pt1 | contig 62781 bp, 83 predicted proteins | sample 12SPOviralmetaG_FD_130121 | JGI IMG/M metagenome (GOLD analysis project Ga0181389, IMG submission 130121) | Marine viral communities from the oligotrophic San Pedro Time Series (SPOT) site, San Pedro Channel, CA, USA - 12 SPOT_SRF_2010-06-29 | ecosystem: Environmental > Aquatic > Marine > Strait...
GTGCTGACCGTATAGGACTAAATAAATAGTCAAGCAAAGCACCATATACAGGTATAGGTTCAGCCCATGCTGTATAAAACGTATAAGTAATACAATCATCATCTATCTCAAAGGTAGCATCAATACTGTTCCATTTAGTACCCCAGTTGTCTATAGCCCAGTCATACCACCAAAGAAAGTTATGCTCTCTGACATACCTACTGAGAGTAAACTCATCTATACAGTTATCTTTTACCCACTCTGTAGAAGGATATTCTTGACCAGACTCTTCTAGTTTTTTCCTAGAGTAATAGTAATTCTTACCTTCAACTTTTGGGTACTTGATAAATATTTGCTGAGTATCTGCTAACTCATCAGGCATTTTAATTAACGAGTTAAAATCAAAACAATTTTCAGTCGAATAGTTTCTAAGATGCTCTTTAATTTTACTTATGTTTTGTGAATCAGCGGTAATTGTTACCACGTTTTTGCAAAGATTTGCCATATGTGTCTCCTTTTATTAGTTATAAATAAGTATAAGTTTGATGTTAGTGTGTCCCTACTGATTATGTAAATCTTCAGCCCGTTGTCTTAATATTGCTATAATATTTAATATAGCGTTTCTTCTTTTATGTTTATTAATCATCTTTACGTTGTTTTTACCGTAATAATACTCAGAACTTTTATGTCCAGAGCTTGCATGAAAAGTGCCATCACTATACCGAGCTTGAGGTATTTCTTCTAAACAGCTTCTAAGGTATGCCTCACTTTCATAGGTATATGGTGCAAGGTCGATAATTGCTGAAGGATTTTTAGCTTCAACAATATTAATATTACATTTGCCATAGTGTCCTTCATGCCATTTGTTCCCAGTATCAAAAGGAGCTACAGGAGTAGGTCTTTTACGATCATCTAATCTAACTAAGTTGCTGCATTGAGTACTACAATATAATGTTTGATTGCCTGTAAGTTCATTATCACAAACCACACATTTTAATTCTTTATTTTCCTCACGAAGTCTAGCTAATTCTTTATCTAGTTTATCTATACGATTTTTTCGATTTGCTTTACGTGCATTATATTTTGTCTCTTCTTCACGACATTTAGGTGCACAATATTTACGTTTATGACCACGAAAGTTATCTCCGCACCATTCACACTCATACGGTCTATCGGCTTTATCTTCTAATAAGTGGTATTGTAATACGAAATTAACCATCGGCTCTCAGTGATAAATTAACTCTTTTATAAGGAGTATTACCTACTCCCGCATGACTCAGAGTGTCACACACATTTATCTCGATCTACGACACCTGAGAGCACGCACCGTTTCGGACGCCATGCCTAATTTAATCTTCATACTTAATGTCATCTTTTAATGTGCCGTCTTTACTGACTATATAAGCATGAGCACCTTCGCTTTCTCTTTTAAACTCTCGTAAAAGAAAGTCTTGGTTAGCTTCAAAGTATTCACTTTTATCAAGAACTTCATGTTCTCCGTACATTTCTTTTTCAAGTAGATACGCATGATACATATTATCTAAAAATATGTCGTAAGGTCTACGATCGTCTTTCCAAGAAAAATTATATTCTTCCATCATTTTTTTAATATCCATAATTTTCTCCTAATAAAGTGGCGAAGGTTGGGTACGCAATTGCTTTTAGCCTTCATTAAGTGTGCGTGTAGCTACTATACCCTCACACACCACGTGTTTTTTTACTACCCTAATATAGTAATTTAGAAGTAAAGTAGAGTAAAGTAGATTATTTACATTAATTAGATTCTTCGTATTCGCCTTCTATCACCTTACCTGCAGGTAAAATGCCATCCGTTTGATAATACAATTCTTTCATTCTCTCCAGTACTTCTTCTTTTGACATCGTGTCAACCCTGTTCACAGTAAGTTCAGACCTTGTAACATACAGACCTGCTGCTTTACCTCTCGCCACTTCAGCAGTTACCGCAGCAGACCACGCACCATTACGCACAGCACCTTCACGAATATCTTTTAAATCTTCTAAATGGTTTTTAAGAGTAAGAACAGCTTTATCTGCAGCTTTTGTTTGTAACTCATTAATTCTTTCTTGAACTACGGGGTTAGCTTTACTCGTAAGCACTGTACCAGCACGGTCAGCGTTCTTTTCACTATAACCAGCTTGTTTTGCAGCTTCTGTTTTCTTCATACCCTTCGCTACGTTTTGGGCAAATTTTTCTTGTTTGGGTGTGAGTTTTTTACTCATTCCGTTCTCCAAACACGTAGCACATCAATACCTTCTTCATTAGTTTTACGAGTGGTAAACTGTTTATTATTTCTACGACTATAGTTACAGATCGCTACTCTAAGTTTTTGAGCTTTTTCTGGATCGTAAAAAATAGTAAAGCTATCGCCTTCTTGCATTTTATGAAGATTGTATTTATTATTTCTTGGTACTATTTCAGGTATAGGGACGTCCGTGTCAAACATCAATGTACACCCCCTATATTTTCAGTTGGGTCTTCAACTCTTGGGAAAGAAGCCCATAAATGCATATCGCAATCAATAATAACGTCTTCACCTAACGTCATTAAATGCATACAGACCCTCATGTGTGGTTCGCATTTTTCACCTGCCTTGTGTTCATGTACAAGTAGTGGTGATATTGGCCAAACAACCTCATCTAAACTTTCAAAACCTAATTGATGTATTTCTTTTTCTAAATGTTTACGTAAACTTTTTACATCAACCCTTCGGTTAAAGCCGTGTTTCTTTGCAAGTTCATTTATAACTTCAAGATCAACAAACTTTATCATTCTAACATCTTCTCTAGACATAGTTACTCCTTCCAGTAATATTGTTCAATGGGGTCATCCCCATAAACGTGATTAGTATCATAACCCACAACTAAAATCCAGTCAGGGTTCTCCACATCGTCAACTAACATACACCAAGCTTCTACATCATGCTTATTACCGCATTTAGTAGGTATGATATCTGTTGCTGCGATAACCTTTTCATCATTAGAACCATGGTACACGTACCAATATGGCTCAACAACTTCAGCTTTTACATCTGTCATATCGACTCCTTAATTTAAAACTATACTTTAGTTTACTTCTAAAACAAAATAAATATATGATCTTATTATTGTTAAGTGTTTTTACACCTGTCTCGGAGCTCTGTAGAAGAAAAACTGTGCCTTCTTTTATTAAAGTAACATTTATCTTTAGAAAGTTCTTTACCTGTGAAATCAATATTTTTGTATTCTTCACCAATAATTCTAATGTCCCATGGATAACTGTCAAGTATATGAATAACATCTTCTTCTGTATCATAGACAAAAGTTTTATCAACAAACCTACAAGCATCGATTTGAATCTGTCTTTCTAAAATATTTTGCACAGGAGCATTTTTTTCAGGTCTGTCTATACTTGGGTCGGTTTGTATAAAAACTGTTAGATGATCACATGCATTATATGCTTCTTCTAACATCAATACATGACCTGCATGAAATAAATCAAAGGTTCCAAAAGTAATGCCTTTAATCATCTTTAGGAGCTTTTAACCAAAACACAAGTAAATATCTATCGCCTTCACCTACAGCTAGACCACGGTGCAGGTGCGTAAAACTAGGGAAAAATAAAGCGTGACCACGAGGTAGAGGGTCAACAGTACCACGATTAAAAAACTCTGTGCCACCGCCTTCATAGTCACCAGTATTTAATGGGACAACGACGCTTATATCTGCACTTGCGTCATGATGCCAAGCTCCCTGTTTTTTATTCTCTAAATTGTAGTTTGCTATCTGTATACTACTGGCTGTTTCAGCAAACCTTTGCCAGACTGACATAAAAATAGGGTTCATTATATTAAAAACCACGCCAAGCATCGAGTTATATAACTCAGGGCATCTTTCCGCTAAAACTATTTCAGGTATTTGCCTTAGTTCGTCTTCTTCAAGGTTCGGTGTAAAATCAAAATGTTTTTTCATATTTTCTATTTCATCTAACATCATGTCACAAAACTCTTCGGTAAACAAACCTACAGAATATACGTCTTTACAATGTTCTTTTGGATAATTTTGTAGGATATTCTTAATACCTTCTTTGCCGTCGCTATCTGCAAATTTTTTTATAGGTTCTTTTGCGTCTTTAACTAAAGTAAGAGTAGTCTGGTTTAACATCCACTCAGCCCTAATCGTAAGTAAAAAGTTTTTAACTAAATACGGTGGGGTTGTAGGGCTATCCATTATACGGTCCACCAGTTTTTCATAGGGTTATAGGGGGTTAGTACCTTTTTATAAAGAAAAAAGGTCCAAGGGGCTGCATTTAAGTGATAATTTTTGCGTATCCACATTTTATATCGTATTTTATATCAGCTTGAGTCAAACCCATATATAATGTTTTATGGGTAAGGACAGATACTTTACTACCGTCATAATGTTCTTGACGTTTTTTATTTTTTTCTGATTTAGGTATTTTATCTGTTTTTAAAATCTTAGCGTCAGGGCTAAGTATTATGTTATCTCTTTCTTTAGTCACTACTTTTTTTGGTTTAGGTTTAGATTTAGGTACAGTTGTATCCCCTAGTTTATGTTCTAAAAAGCTGTTTGAGTAGTCTTCTTCCTTAACTTCTCTAGCTAGTGGTAACAAAAGTTTCCACAATAATAAAAGCTCTTTCTTTTCACTAACTTTTTCACTGATATCTATTTTAGTTTTTTTACTTTTATTGTACAGATCGTGAAGCATAAGCATTTTATCTGGTGTTAGCCAAGGGGGACGACTAATATCACTAGGGTCTCTAAACACAGCTGAGCCACCTTTAAGTCTACCAACGTGATATGAATCTGTTCTGACAATGTTTTTGTAATTTACACCTTGCGGTGTGTCTGCTAAAAATACTATAGCATCTATTTTATTATAAGGTTCCATAGTTTAAACTCTAATAAACATGTAAGTGTAAGTAAATGATTGGTCGAAAAAATGCCTGCTGGGTATCGAAACGGTCAACCCAGCAGGACTTTGAGGTATCTATGCTACGTTTGCGTATTCAATAGCTTTGTCCACAGCTTTTTGTTTTAAGCTGGCACGACCACCAAACCATGCGTTATGTAGCGAAGCGTCACGGTCATAACCCCACTTATGATCGACTACAAAAGTAACAGCATTCATAGCCCCCCACCAAGTACCTTTAGAGGATTTAAGGTTAGCTCCTGGTTGCTCTTCTAGAGCTTGGTGAACCATAGACGGTATGCGTTTAAACTCATCAACCATTGACTGACGAGTAGCTATCGCACGTATGTCGCTCATTTTTTCTATCTCAGCTTGAGCAGTTAAAAGCTCTGGTTGAAATAAATCTGCTATGTAGTTAACTACGCTGTCAGAGTTATACTGTTTTGTACTGAGAAACTCAGCACTCTCCTTAAACTCATCCATTTTATTACTAGCTAACCCTAGTGCTTCTTCTGCAGCAAAAAATACTTCTGTATCTAATGCTTTAGTATGAGGCATTTTAAAGGAGTTAGCAGTTTTAGTGCTAAGAGCCATAGTCAAAGTGTTATTACAAACCACACGTATAGGTGTGAACCTTATCTCATTAGATTTACCCCACTTATGCGAGATACTTACTAATAAGTAACCTAGTACACGGTCATCTCCTGGAAGCGTAAAGTCTTCGCTAATATTAGCTAAACCCCACACCTGCTCGCCACCTTTTAGTGACCCAGCAGTTTCCATTTTCATATGCCCTGCGTCAGTGAATTTTTTGAAAAACTCAAAAGCATCACCGTTTTGGCTAGGTATAAACCTCGGACCACACGGACCAAAGGTTTTGTTATCGCTATCACGAACCAAGACAGAGTAGTTGTCTACTGCTACTAAATCATTAGAAGCGTTTATGTCTGGTTCAGCGTGAGTGAATAGTTGTCTTTTACTTACTGTCCAATCAAGTCCAGCAGCAACAACCATCTCCTGCGGTGTGAGAGTATCGTCTACTTTTACACCGAGACCGTGCCAGGGAACTTCCCCAGCGTAAGCCATTGTTTCTACAGCATCTGCCATATTTATCTCCGTTATGTATTGGTTTAATTACCTAATACTGATATTAGTTTAAATTAACCACTAAAAGATAATAGTTATGTTGCTAAAGATTATTAACAACAAGGGCAAGCCAATCTTCAAACTTTATAACAGCAGTTTTTAAATTATTACCTTTATATAAAGTAGGGTTTAAGTAATACATCGGTACACATACTCTTATTGGTTGATGATTATATTTCCATATAAGTATAGGTGTTGTATCACCACACGACTTAATTACCTGCTCCCACCAAGAATCTTTATACCAGTTGCCATCTGCGTACCTTTTACATTCAATAGTGTGTTTAGGTAGTTGTAGGTCTCCTTGATCTTTTACTTGGTATTGTTCTAAATTTCTTCTTACAGTTATATCAATATCTTCTTTTTCAAACAATGTATTCAAGTGTTTAGCAACTTCTCTTTCAAAAGATGCGCCTTTGTTTCTAGAATTTATTTTACCCATGAACGACTTTATTATTTTTTATTGTTCTAATGTTTTTTAGTTTGAGCCATTCTCTAAGTCTATAGTTTGCTGACTTTCTATCTTGTGTCTCATCAAGAAAACTTCTATAAACTTTGTTGTACTCAGCTAAACCTCTATAATAATCACCATTACCTAATTTACAAAAACGTATAATTTGCCAAACTCTTTGTTTTGTAATCCCATACTGCATACCTATATCTTCTAAAGTTAGGTCAGTGTTGTTATATGTCATAAAGACATTAAAGTACAGCTTTTTTAAATCAGTTCTAGAGCTCATTGAAATATTCATTATAGTGTCTTATGTCCCCCCAATTTTTACCTATTTCTCCATCTACCTTATTAGGAACTTTTAATTCAACACAGTCTTTCATAATTTCCATAACTTTTTCACACTCAGGTTTGTCAGTAACAGATATGTTAAGTTCATCATGTACTTGTGTGTGAGAAAGTATGCCCTCTTTGTGTAATTCTAACATAGCTTTTTTAGTCATGTCTGCTGCTGACCCTTGTATCAAACGGTTCATAGCTTTGTATGTGTAGGCTCTTTTTAATTTACCGCCATATTCATCCATAGCTTTTTCCATAGGCAAAGGTAGAGCTCTTTTATCTATAGGCTCATATAAATTAAACCTACACTTACGACCTAAAATTGTTTTTACATAACCTCTATTAGCCCCCATACGTGCGGCAGAGTCTCTTAGACCACGGATAAAAGGTACTCTTTCATGATATTGATTAAAAAGCGATTCAGCTTCTTCCACACTGATACCTAGTTGAGAAGTCAATTTATCCTTACCCATACCATAACTAAGCCCAAGGTTTATAATCTTAGCCTCTTTACGACTTATATTAGCCATGTCTGCTACTATCTGGTGAAAGTCAGCGTCGTCATCTTCATACTCAAGTGCTGCTTCTTCTGCCCCTTCTTGATGTGTAAGTAAAGAATAGTGTACTGTAAGTCTAGGTTCTTGTTGAGAATAATCAAAACAACCCCAATGCTGTCCTTCTTCTGGTATAAATACACTTCGTATGAGTGGACCAATTATAGGGTCACGTGCAGGGACTTGTTGTAAATTAGGGTTAGAACAACTAAACCTACCCGTTACTGTACCACCGTCATCAGACTTTAAAGGGTGAAGTTCTCCATGTATTCTACCGTCTACTAAATGACCTAATATCATTTTATCTATGAATGTAGTTCTAGCTTTATTTAATTTTCTTGCTTTAGCTACAGCTATTGGTAATTTATGCTCATGACCTTCTAACCAAGAAGCAACAAAACTAGGTGCATCTGTTTTAGGTGTCCTAGGATACGCAAGACCTGCTCTATCAAACACTTGCGATAATGATTGTGCTGCCCATAGGTCAGGTTCTACTCCGTACCAATCTTTTATTTGTTTTACTATTTTATTTTCTTCAGTAAGTAATTGTTTTTTAACTTGTTGTGCTCTGTCTGTATCAATTAAAACACCACGCATACGCATATCGATTAGCACGGGTAAGACAGAACTTTCAAGCTCATATATCTCACTCACTTCTTCTTTTACTATACCTTCCTTTAATATTTGCCAGAGCCTGTATGTTAAGTCTGCATCTTGTTCACAATAAGGACCAACATACTCAGGTGCAAGTTTATACATTTCAGATTTAGGATCAATCCCAAATATTTGTGCAGCTTCTTTAAGTAAAGACTCATCTTTCTCTTCGTTTAGGTATCGCTTACCTACTCTATTAAGAGAATAGCCATACTCGTTTTCATTTAACAAAGGTGCAGCTATAGATGTGTCGTGTATTTTACCGTTTATCGTAAAGCCTTCTCGTTTAAGCCAACCTACGTCATACTGTGCGTTATGAAATATTTTACTATTAGAAGCGTCGAGTTGTTTTTGTAGCCAACGATAGACTACAGATTTATCTAAATTTGCACCTGTGTCATGAGCTACAGGAAAATAACCTTTCCAACCATCAGTTGCTATACCTATACCTATTATGTGTCCTCTGTCTTTTGCTGCCCAACCTGGACCATGAGTCATGAGCCAAGGGTCACAGGTTTCTAAATCAATCGCTATCTCTTTCTGTTGAGTTAGGTCAGGGAAAGTAGCGGGAGGAACCCAATCACTTTCTGGATGGAAAAAAGTTAATTGCATTATACAGCAGATTCCCTACACATATTTTGTTTACCGAAATAACACCACTTACAGCCAAACGTGCTTGGTTTAGCAGGAAACTCTTCAGCTGTTGTCATAGCCACAGCTCTTGCATTTATTCTCTTTTGTTTTATTTCTATTGTTTTAGGTGTATAGATATAACGGTCTATTTTACCATGGTCTAAATACCACATCTCAGTAGTTATTCTTTCTAGTTCAGGATAACGACTCAAAGCTACAGCTCCGTAAAGCTCACACTGTTCTCTATGACTTTCTTGATTACCGTCATACCTACCTGTTTTAAAATCTATTACTCTAGCTTCTTTTGATTCACCTTCTTCGTATACAAAAGCATCTACTTTTGCTCGCCCCCAAGTATCATCTTCGAACCAGCCTGTTTTATTCCAATCTTTATCTATAGCCCAATCACTTTCGCAAAGCACATGACCATATAAATACATTTCTCTTAATAAGTTAAAAGCGTCTTCAAAGTCTTGTATTTGTTTAGGCATCTCTTCTAGGGTGCCTCTAATATAGTCTTCACACATTTTATGTATTTCTTTACCCCTATCCATTGCTGGGCTTCCTGGCTCTTTTATCTTTTTAATAAATTTAAACTCAGCTTGTTTAGGACATTTTTCGTAACAAGTTAGCCTACTGTAAGACCATTGATATATCATTACATCCTCCTTGACAACCATTCATAGCAGGCTTTACGCCAATCACTTGCGGCACAGTTTTGTATTTCAATCATAGCTTCTTCTGTTTCTCCCATTTTATGTAAACGAAAGGCATCCTGCATAGGTGCTGCCACCTCTGTAAAGAATTTATCATAAAACTTACAATCTTTAAAAGGTTCTCTTTCCATAAAAATATCTAAGTCTCTTTCCCATTCATTTATTTCTGTATCGTTAAACATACTGTATGGGGTTACTTTACCTTTTTCGTAAGGATTACCCACCATAGGATATTTTATACTATAAAAATCTAGTGCGTCTTTATCATTGAGTTTTTTTAGCAACTTTCTAAAAATATCAACATAAGCATGGTAATTATTACTCACTTGATAGTATCTTCCTACAGGTCTACCGATAGCGTAGGCAATATATTCTTGCAGCATTGACATATGTACAGCATTAGCACCATACGCTCCCCAAATAATATCATTCGATCTATTACTTACACTCATCTCTAAACGACCTGTGCAGTCTTCACTAAAGTATATACTTGTATTACAAGGTACATCTTTACCATCTCTGTTTAAATCTTCGTTAGCGTCCCACATTTGAAGTACACATCTTCTATCTTCTGGCTCTTTTTTAAGCCTATTGATTATTATTTGTAGTTGGTCTTTACCGAAATAACTACGCCATCTCCAACCGTATGCTCCCCATAAAGTTTCACCGTCATCGCTGTAGTTTTTCATGTTTTTAGCATATCTTTTTACAAACTCTAAATCATTACGACCAGTTAGCATCCACAAACCTTCCATAAAATGAAAGAAAGGGTTAGCATCTCTTTCTTCCCAAAATAAAACTCTTTCTTTAGGTTTTTCATAAACTGTAGTAACAGGAGTTTTAGACCTGTAAACTTCTCCGTTTCTTGTTTGCTCTCTAAAGTTTTCTGCCTCTAATAAATCTACACCACGTATCAACGCATCATGTACGTTTCTTACTTCAAGAACTTGCATTTTCTACCCCCTCTTTGTAAGCTTTTTTCCAACCCACTATTACGTCTTTACGAGGCAAACCATTCCAAGCTGTTTTAGTTTGCTTCTCTACTACTTTTACACAAGTTGGATGCAGATCAGCTAACAACTGTGCACCCTCATTATGAACATCAATAGTACGCCATTCACTACAACCGCCCTTAGCATTAGAACTTTTTTGACCCTGAGCATAGTAATAACTTACCTTACAAGCTTTGCCTTTTTTTAAAAGTTGTAAAGACATATCAAAGTCTTCCATGATTTTAGTTCTACCCCATTCGATATTATCAGGAAAAGCATCTAAGTTATAAGCGAGCACTCGCATGTAACGAGTATTATCTACAGATAAATCTTCTACTCTGTTATTACCCTCCCTAGCACTAATACCACAATGAGCATAACCTTGTTTCATCCACTCTTCTAATAAACCAAACATAGCAGGATACTCTTCTTTTTCTAGATAACGTAAATGCCAGTCTGTAGGACTTTTACGAATGTAAAAACGCAAGTCATCATCAAGCATAATTATATGTGGGTCGTCTGTATTATCTACAATATACTTACGTTTAGGACCAATACCTACACAATCTTCTGGTACTACCATCTTAGCTTGGTCATCGTGATAAAATTTATATTTATCTTCTTCATCTTTATCTATCACCAAAACCACTTTCTTTTTAAGTTCTTCAGGAAAAAAACTTAAAGTGACTTGGTCAAAGGGTCTGCCCCTAGTTGGAATATATATCTTCACGCTTCGTATTCCTCTTCTATACCTGTTTCATACGGTTCTGGTTTAGCTGTCATGTATTCTTCTACAAGTAGAAGGTATCTTCTTAAGTCTCGTATGTCATCTAGTATACCAGAAGCACTAGGATCATTAGAAATAGCAGTAAAAATATCGTAACCCACCTTAGTAGATTGGTTTTCTATTCTATCCCACTTACGAGCTAGCATCATAAATGCTCCTACTCCTCCTCTTTTTTTCCAGCTGTCTCCGTAGGTTGTTTCCGCTACTTCTAACGCTTTTACATCGGCATCTGTCAACGTAATCATTTTATTAAATTTATCAGTCATTATATTCCTCCATATTGTTTAATTAATTGACCTAAAAGTAACGAGCCACGTTCGTTAAGTCTTTGACTCGCTAAAAATTCTACACCCTTACTAAATACTTTATTCATATTTGTATTACCCATCCTTCTTTGTTTCATACAGAAAAATAAAAGTTCAAACATGTCTGCTTGTTTATAAAGTATTTTTTCTTCATCAGAAATAATATTGTACTGATCTATACCTAAGACTTGTTCATACTCTTCTTCTACTTTATTTAATATTTCTTTAAACTCTGGATGAGACCATTTTATAGGTGAGGGCATATCACCTGTATATGCTTCAGTAACGTCATGAGTAAGAGCTTTCATAATTAAATCTTTACTTACGTTAGGTTCTAGATATTCTAAGATAATTGCTACACCCCAAGAATGAGAAGCAATAGATTGTTCACCTATCGTATCTAATGTGTGGTATCGTTTTACAACGCCACAGTCCATTATTTCAAATATACTATCTATCATATTTATACTTTGCTCTTGGTCTACCTTGACCAAGTCTTACTCTTTCATATTTATCAAACTCACACAAACAGTGCTCAATATCTCTCATTTCTAAAGAAGGTACATGAGGCTCTAGATATTTAGGGCTTTCAGATAATAAATCTTTCATCTCACAGTTCCACCCTATGTAACCTACGTGTCCTCTAGTAGGACGCCAAGTTAGTTCTCTACCGTGTATTCTATTTAGCCCACGTTTAGCTCCTGGACCTGGATTAGCCCAAGTATAGATATCACGAGCGTTGCCTAAATATTTTGTATGACGTAAGTCTGTAACTACTTCATATGCCATAAAACCACTAAACCCAGCGTACCGTAAGTATCCAGACCAAGTTTTTTGTAAACTATCGGGATGTATCTCAGGTTGATTCTCATAAAGTGGTGTAAGTATTTTATCAATAGTTTGTTCTACTTTTGTACCACCTAACGTACCTGTTAACATGTAAGCACCTGTGTAAACTTTTTCTCCTTTATCCATTCTACCTTGCATAATAGCTTTGACACGGTCAGGGTTCCACTCTTCAGGGAAACCAATCTCTTGTAAAGTGTCTGGCCAATTTATTTGTCTAGCTACCGACATAGCAAACGGTAGATTAGGGTGGTCAGCATAAGGTTCTTTCCAGTTTTTCCTTAACCATATGGTGACGCTATCTAGTTCACGAAATACATTACAGAAACTAAACTCTTTGATTATAGGGTCTTCTGTCCAAGGGGCTTGTATACCTGCTTGCCTACGACAATATATTTGATGCCTTTCATTTATATATTTAAAAAATCCATCTATTTGTTCAAGAACCATTGTGGTACCTCCCTTTTAGTCCATGTAGCAAACCTGCTTTTTTCACCCATGTAATACCTACGATACGCAGTAATTGGGTCATTAGTGACTTTATACTCATCTGGCATACATTGAGGAAGTTGTTGTAATCCTTTACTTCTTATAAGCGGAGGACATAGCTCGTCTACTACGTCTATCGAACGATGAGGTAAGTTTCTATCATACCTCCAGCAAAATTCTTCATTTAAACAAATAGCTAATTGTTTTAACCATAGCCAATTATCAAGGCTGTCTCCAGCCCATAGAGTACAAGGGTGTTTAGCGTGTACAGGTAAATATGGAGCGGTTTGACCATTTGACCAAAGCACAGTACATAACATTTGAGTAGACTCTAGTATCATTTTTGATACATGTTTATCGCAGTGCTGTTGAGCACAGTCTTCTACAGTTTCGTCTAGTTTAAATATATTCACGTTAATATTTTACTTTACTTGTAAAGTAAAAGTATAGGAATATTGGCAAAATTGCAATCATATACCCGTTCTAAAGGTTAAGTTTACTCGCTGACCACCGCCAACTACGTTGAGCACCGAATGGGTAGCCTTCATTTGTGAATGTCCATCAAATATAAAAGCATCGCCATCTTCCATTAAATAATTAGTTAGTTCTTTCTTAGCTATGTAGTGAGTATTAATCATACTTGTAGAAGTTTCTTTTTTAATATGTCTTCTATATTCTTGCCACTGAAATATTCTAGGAGACCAAAAAGATATAGAAACAACTAAATCATCTAGTGTGGGTACGGTGTCAGAATGATGCGGTATACCCACACCATCTTCAGCATAATAACCACACAACAAAAAATTAAACTCAACGTGTCTGCCCAGCTCTTTTAAAACTAACTTTTCTGCTTTTATCTTAAATGTTTTTATATGCTCGTTCCACGGTTTAGGTTTATATAACCTACCTGCATAATTAAAATCAGAATCACCATACGCTTGAGTGTACCTACCTTTAATTTTTTTACCATCGTATATTCTATTAACAGGTTCTTCCCACTCTACTATGTGGGGGCAATCTCCAGCAAAAGCTCCTTTAATAAATTTAATCATGAAAACAAAAACTCCTTTCTAGTTTTTCCTCGCACTATATGTAGATTACTCTTAGTTCTAGTGACACCCACATAAAATGCTCTACATTCGTTATCAGGGTTCATATACAAGTCTTCCCATGTTTTATTAGCTAAGTCTGTAAGCAACACTACGTTTTCAGATTCACCACCCTTTGCTGCATGTATTGTATTGAGCTTAATTTTTGATACGTCTAGTTTTTCTCCTTTACGTAAACAAGAGATAAGATATTCTCTTTGTGTATTACCTATAAGATCAAAACACTCGTGCCATATTTTATCTACCATTAAACCATGGTGTTTAGTAAGTTCTTCTATATTTAATATTGTATCTTCCCTTACTGTTTTAAGGGTTTTATATCCTGTTTTTACTCCCTTACCTGCTTTCATATACCCGTATATCTTTTTTATTCTTTCCGCCTCCATAGACTCTCCTTTTCGTAATGCTTCCCAATCTTTTATTGCATTAATTAAATTTTGAGACACAGAAGGTTTGTTATTCTTTTGGTAAACCCTACCGTTTAGTTTTAGATATTCTTCTACACCATTTAACAGGTAATTGTTTCTGGCTAAAAATAACCATTCACCTTGATCAATATCTACGTGTTCATAATTAGTGTGATAAGTTACACTGCCTTCTTCTACTTTAGGTTCCCAAACTTTTTCTTTTCTATTACTTATACGTTTTACGACACCTAAAGCTGTATCGTGTACTTTTCTAGGCACACGGTAAGATTGTTTTAAATAAGTAGTTTTACCATTAAGTTTTATAAATTGATCTACGTCTGCTCCTGCCCACCTATAGATAGCTTGGTCATCATCTCCTGCTATGTAAACATGTTTTACATCTTTTGCTAGTTTTTCTACACACTTCCACTGAAGCGTAGATAAATCTTGAGCTTCATCGACTATCAAAACGTCTAAACTAGGTGATCCGCTTGTATTAATAAACATTTCTAGCATGTCTGTGTAGTCTATTAAAAAATTAGCGTCTTTGTATTTAGAATAGTTTTTGATAAACCAATTGTAGTGCATCCAAGATATATCAAACCCAGAATAGTTCCACTGTTCTTTATAGCCTACACATTTATTACGAGCCATATTTTCTAGGAACAGCATATTGTCCCCCTTACTATTAAGCGACATTAAGTTTTCACCATCCCAAGCTGAGTTAATTCTTTCTCCTATTGTTTTACTAAACTCTCTTAAATTTGTCCTAGACATAACATCTGTTCTATTTAAACCTAACCAATGATAACACAATGAGTGAAGAGTTCTAAAGTAATTTAATTCTTTAGGGTCATAACCAAACTTCTCTACAGCCCGAGTAAGTGCTTCGTTTGCAGCTTTCTTAGTAAAAGCTACATAACCTATTTTATTCGGCTGTATGCCAGAATCTAAAAATTCTTCTGACTTATTCAGTAAATAAGTAGTCTTACCAGTGCCAGGAGGACCAAGGACAATATTCCACATTATATGTCTTTTTCCGTAAAGTCTTGGGTATCTAATAAGTCGTCATTATTATTGTATTCAAACTCATCAATAAACCACACATTAGTTCCTCTACCCTTTATATTAAAAAACTTATGATTAGCTTTGAGGTCTCTTAGTTTTGATGCTATACGGTTAGTTTCCATGTCTGTAAACCTATGTTTACTTAGATAGTCTTTTAAATCTTTAATTCTAAAATATGTTTTACCTTCTTCAGTAAAAGGCTTACCTAATAATATTTCATCTCTAGTATTTGCCTGTGCCATATCTGTACAGAAAGATTCAAGCAGTTCCATAAACTGACCTTCTATAGTAACATCATCACTTACCTCTATAATTTCCATACCAGAGTCCATTAGACTTTGTATTAAGTTTTGCCAAGAACGGTCTTGCATACGGGGTGGCATAATATTTAAAATTTCCATACAAGCTCTTTGAAACTTTATTTGGTTTTGTAGCTGTTCTGTGTTAAGTTCCAACCTTTTATCATCTATAGATAAAAACCATAAAGGTGGCTTAGTGTCTAACTTAGATAAACTAGAAAAAGTAGGTGTAGTATTACCTCCACCAACACCATACTTACAACCACGACAACGTGATACATCACAATATGATTTTATAGGTTCATCAGAACATTTATAGTTGTATTCTTTTTTCTTTAACGTGCCTATTAGTGTTAGCACCTCTTGAGCAGGCAGAGGAGGATGCACATACTTCCTATTATATTCTTCTATTTCTGTTTCCCAAGACTCAGGTTTAGATTTTTTCAAATAAACGCCAACATTGAACAGACCGTTATTACGTGTACCTTCTGGAAACCCTTGTTTTAATAATACTTGTAAGCAAGGAGGACCGTCTTTTATGTCATCTAGTGTAGGTACTTCTAATTCTATTAAATCTTGATGAGATATAGACCTACCTTCTACAAACTCTATGAACTTTTCTACAGAAAGGGCTTTAGCTTCTGCATCAAAAGCATAACGCAGTGATTCATCCCCCTGAAAATATGGCATGTTTAGCCAAGAGCCGATGTCTCCTCTATCAACTAATATTTCTCTTTGTTTAGGAAATATCTCTACTCCTCCGTAACCTAGTCCTGCTGATATTTCTCTAAGTTTATCTTGCATGTCTCCAGCAGGTACGTTTTCTTGTAGAAAACAAAACACATGAGCTCCTCCACTTTTACTACGACAAACAACTAACGGAAGTTTAAACTCTTCTATTTTTAATACTAATTTTTCTAGGTTAAGAGAATATATATCAATATCGATAGCTCCCCATTTAACAGAATTTTCTTCATCAATAGGTATTATTCCTAAACCTTTTTCTCCAGATAAATGGTCTGACCAATGATTAACACTTGCTCCTACGGTTTTTATAGTTTTAGCTTGTCCTTGGGTTTTTTGACCTAATGAACCATTTTCTACTACAAAACTACCATGTGCTCTGGCTGATCCATGAAAAATGTTGTACAGTTTTTGTGCAGTTTCCAACTGTTATACTCCATCTGCGGAGCGAGGGTTAACTCGCTCCACGGTTTTAAATTAAAATGGAGCTTCTGTATTAGCTTCGCTTGTGTTATAACTATTCTCAAAATTAATTGAACTTGCAAACTCTTTAGCAGCAGTATAGAGATAAGTCTCAGTTTCAGTAAGAGGACTATCTAGCTCTATGTTCCAACTAAACCAATTACCTTTATCGTTTGATTCAGCTACAGTGCTCAGTTTATATTTATGGCTATAAGAAGGAGGAGTAAACACGTTACCGCTCGCAGATTTAATTTTAATACTAGCCATAACAGAGTTCCAAGTTCTAGACCTTTTTAGTTGTGTTCCCGCCATAGGTATCATAACCTGTTGGAAAGAGTCACCGCTTATAACTAAACAATAATGGTTAGCTGAAGTTTGTATGTAGTTACCATTCGGTAATACATCTTGTCCAGAACTATCTTTTTTAGTTTGTCCTAAAATATTTGTATCTGTGTGTTGATTGATTAGTCCACCCCCGTTCTCTCTGGGTTGCCACTCTAAAAACATTCTTTTGTAAGCTACGGGAATTACTAAACAACCTGTCTCTTCTGTAAATAAGTCTTTAGTTACAGTATTAGTAATATCCCCAGAAGCAGCACCTTCTATATACTTACCATCGTTTTTATTTACTTCTGGGCTTAACGCTTGAAGTATTTTTAAACGAGGAATAGTAAGGTCTTCTGCTGTGACGTTTTCTAAACCACTACCTGCGTCTTCTTCAAACATCGAAGTTGCAGCTATAGCGGTAGATTTTTTCTCAGCTATTTCTTTATTTTCAGTTATTGGTTCTTCTTTAGTCTCAACTACTGGTCCATTGTTATCTGTCATTTTTTCACCTTTATTTTTTGACCCACATATACGTTAAAGGTTTCCAGAGGGAGGTCATTGCCTCTTTCTACCTGCTCTTTTACTACAGCTTTTAAAGTCATAGGTTCTACCCACTTTTTTTGTTGAAGCGAGTGTCCTTCAGTCTCTAGCTGAAGCATGAGTTCCTCAGCCTGCTCGTCTTGGCCTCTTCCGAAGTTAGCCGATACAGTATTTTTTATAACATCCCCTAGTCCGTTTGCCTCTAGCCAATTAAAGCAAAGGTCACGGTTTTCAGGAGTTATTCTCGCAGAGTAGTATTGTTGTATTGACATACTTGTACCATCTGCTAGTTTAAATTCACTAACTCCCAGCTCTCTAAGTTTATTAGGAAGTAAGTCTTCACTAATTTCTTTGTGGCTTTCTTTTAGTTTCTTTAAATGTTCTTCTTGGGTTTCTATTTCTTCTTCTAGATTTGATAACCTTCTACCCATCTCACTTATATTACTTAGGTCATCTCCTTTTATATCTACTTCACTATCTTTTTCCATAGCTTCGTACAGTTTATTAGTCATAGTTTATACTCTCCAGTTTTTTATATTTATCAAGCTTCTCGATTTTATACTTTATCTGTAAAAAAATAAATAAATATTTACACAACAAGTTGGCTATGTGTCTTTTATGGTTCAAGACTCTAGGCAGCACAGCCACTACCTCTACTACTACCCTATTATTATAGGGCGAAATAAATTTTATAAAAGGAAGCGTCCTAAATATTTAAGTTTATCTAATAACTTAATAGGCAAGAGTCGCATAACCGTAGGGTAATTAACTATGCTTTAAATATTACCAACCCTATTAGCGACCTATTAGCTATTAGCAGTTATGCTAAAACATGTATAAGAACTTACCGTTTTTAAATTATAATATTGACAAACACCTATTATTAATGGACTTTTTATTCAAAACTAAACCCTACGACCACCAATTAGAAGCTTTAGAAAAATCTTTTAATAAAGAAGAGTTTGCTTTATTTATGGAGATGGGTTGTGGTAAATCAAAAGTAGTTATAGATAACTTTGTACATTTACACAGAGAAGGAAAAATAAACGGTGTGTTGATTATAGCTCCTAAAGGAGTTTATGATACATGGTATAGTAAAGAAATACCGAACCACGTACCAGAAGAAATAAATTATTACTGTGTAAAGTGGTCAAACGCTAATACAAAAAAGAAACAAAAAGAAATAGAAGGTCTCTACGAAAATGAAGAAACATTAAATATATTTATTATGAATGTTGAGGCTCTAAGCACAAAAGTAGGAACTCAAAGAGCTACAGATTTTCTATTTAAACGAAAGTGTATGTTTATTATAGATGAAAGCACTACTATAAAAAACCATATGGCTAAACGTACACAAAATACTGTACGGATAGGAAAGTATGCATACTATAAAAGGATCCTTACAGGCTCTCCAGTTACAAAAAGTCCTCTTGACCTATATAGCCAGTCATATTTTTTAGACCCTTCTCTGCTGGGCTTTAGTAGTTACTTTGCATTTAGAAATAGATACGCTGATTTAATCGATAGAACACTCGGTAACGGTAGAACATTTAAACATATAGTAGGTTATAAAAACTTGACAGAACTAAATGAGAAACTAAACTCTTTTAGTTATCGTGTGTTAAAAAAAGATTGTTTAGATTTACCAGATAAAGTTTATCTTAAAAGAAAGATAGCTATGACAGATGAACAAAAACGTGTGTATAAAGATATACAGAAAAAAGCCAATGCTGTATTAACTCAAGGAACAGTTACAATCAATCACATAATAACACAGATTATACGTCTTCATCAAATATCTTGTGGGTTTGTAGGTTTAGATGGAGGAGGGATTACGGAACTTAAATCTCAAAGGTTGCCTGAGCTTTTAGAAATACTAGAAGAAACAGACGGTAAAGTAATTATCTGGGCAAATTATAGACACGATATACAAAAAATAGAAGCAGAACTTACTAGAATATACGGACAAGGAACGGTAGGAACTTATTACGGAGATGTACCACAGGAAAGAAGAGAAGAAGTAATTAATTTATTCCAAGATCCAGAAAGTAGTCTTAGGTTTTTTGTAGGTAACACTCAAACGGGTGGTTATGGTATAACACTTACTGAAGCAAGCACCGTAATTTACTACAGTAACAACTATGATTTAGAAAAACGTCTGCAGTCAGAAGACCGTGCTCATCGTATAGGTCAAAAAAATAAAGTAACCTACATAGATATAGTTTGTGAACGCACCGTAGATGAAAAAATAGTAACAGCTTTACGTAGAAAACAAAATATAGCTCAAACTGTTCTAGGTGAAGACCACTGGAAAAACTGGCTTTTGTAATTAACCTCTACCTAGCTGGGAAAAGTCCATTTCACCAAGGTTTCCAATATCTATACCTAGTGGGTTCATACCTAATGGGCTTAAACCTAAGGTTGGTATTCCCATGAGTGGTATTTGACCATACGTTTCTGATGGTTCTATGTTTAACATAGCAGAAGGTGGAAGAGTCACTTCACCCATATTATTAATATATGATACTGCTCCTGGCTCTTGTAAAAATCTAGAAAATGTGTCTCTTTGCATGTCCATAAGATCTCTTGTGTTTTTATCGCTTAGTGAAGCTATACCACCCATTTCTTCTATAGCATTAACTATTGGTGAGTATTGTACCATAGCGGGAGCATTATTCAATAAACCTAAACTACCAGCCCCGTTTTGAATTAAGTTTTTAGCGTTATTGAGTATACCAAATTTCCCAGCACCACTTTGAATTAAGTCTTCAGCGTTATTGAGTACACCAAATTTCCCAGCACCACTTTGAATTAAGTCTTCAGCGTTATTAAGTAAGCCAAGTTTTCCAATACCTTCTTGAAGCATGCTAGGAGCATTACCGAGCAGACCTCCTTTAGTCTTAGAATCAATAAGCTCTTTAACTGAAAGTTGAGGAGAATTACCTCTAAAACCAAATATATCGTCTACACCTAGATCTCCTATACCTCCACCAGCAATAATTTTTTTATTAACAGCTTTAGTATAGTCTCCTGGGAATCTACCTAATATTTTTCCTATAAGACCACTTATCATTACGCACCAAACCTGTATTTAAGTGGCATGCCTAGTTTTTTCTGCACGTGACCCCCTCTGTTTAATTGTTCTTGAAATCCCGGACCAAAGAGTGTAGTTTCTTCTTTTGTAACATCTGACTGTAAATCTGCGTCAAAGGTTCCTGAAGTATCTCCATAGATTCTACCTAAGAATCTAACAAGTCCTCTAACCACTGGATTTTTTTGCCATCTGTTTTCTATCATAGCCTTATATAATAACTCGGGTTCTCTTAAATATTGTAATTTTTTTCTACCAAGTTCAGCTCCACCTATGGTTTTCGCTGCAGTTAGTACACGTCCTGGAGTTGTAAATAAACCAACATAAGCACGTGCTAAAGAATTAGTAGCCTGTAACACAGCATTATCTTCTTTAGTCAGTGCTTTACCACTTCTGTTATCAAAAGGAGATAATTTTTTACTGATATTACCTAAGTTTTCTACAAACTCCTCACCAAACCAAAGAGACATGGCGTCACCATATTCATCAACATACTTAGCTATTGCTTTTCCACTAAAAGCATCACGACCGAAAGTACCCGAACTGGTTGTTTTATCAATAAAGTCTTTATATATGTAGGCTTTGTATGAATCTTTTAGACCTTCATCACCTACCTCAGAAACAGCATTAAATAAAGCACGAGTTGGTGTAATTTTACCAGCTTTCCATGTTGTAGTAAAAACATCCTCAGGGTTGGTAAGGTCAACGACTATTCCTAGATTTTGTAAATCAGGGTCTCTTGCAGCTTTTTGTTGTGCTTCTTTGAGTGATAGTTCTCTGGCTTTAAATTTTCTAATAAAATTTTCAGCATTATTAAACTGAAGTAGTTCATCTTCGTCAAAGAATTTTTTTACTATATCTCCGTTTTGTTTTAACCAATTATTTAAGGCTTCTTCACCTTTAGGGCTAATTTGACCGCCTTGTTCTTTTAAAACTTTATTATAAAAATCATTTATCACACCTTTTTTTAAACCTTGAAGACCCGACTCATTTATTGGGTCTAATAAAATTTTGTCAATAAATTCAGGGCTACTCAATGTGCCGTCTGTACTTTTAGTAATATTGCCTCTTAAAAAATTCAACACACTGTCGTACGCTTGTTTATCTCCTTTTTTAAATAAATTAGTACTCGCTTCTTGTAAACTGAAAAACCTTGAAGTAAGATCATTATTAAAATCATCATTAAACTGTCTATACTCTAGTTCTGCTTCTTTAAAAACCTTACTACCTTCTGTGTTTTTCCCTAGTGCGTTTTTACGAACTTTTAATAATTCATCTCGTACACTAATAAGAGGTCCAAGGTCTCTGCCTTTATTTGCAGCATCAGTAATTAAACTTCGTATACTAGACAGATCACTATCGTAGGCTTTTTTACTTTGTTTAGGATTGTCAGATATTTTTTTCAAAAGGTTTGTCACTATTTTTCTTTGATCTCTATCGGGTAATGCTTGGTCTAAAAGTCTTCTATCAAATGTTTTTAAAAAAGAAGTCATACTAGATAAGTCAAAAGGTTTACCTCTGTTTAAATTAGCGATTTTTGCAGATTCTTCAAACTTAGCGTCTACTTTTTTATACGCAGCATCTTTTACCTTCATAGACCCTTCTCTAATTTGCCTACCTGCTGTATTAAAATCTAATTTACCTTCGGTAAGGTCTCTAAACAGAGTATCTGTTTCGTCAGAAAATTTAATTATTTCATCGTCAGCTTGTTTTAAAAGAGGATCTAAACCTATACCTTCGTATGCAACTGCTTGAAACTCTCTACCTTGTGTTTGTTTTTCAAAACTACCACTTTCATAATCTGCTGTTTCTCTGTTTGTTCCTGCCCCTTCGAACTCACCTTCTATTTTTTGTCTGCCTTCAAGTTCTTGTTTAGCATATTTTTCTCTTAGTGCTGCTCCTGAAGGACTATCTCCTTCAGCGACTTTTCTTAAACTTTCTTCTACTTCTTCTGCGGGGCTTTTTATAATTTTATTTGGGTCTTCTGCAGCAGCAGCGATCACCACCTGAGGAGAAGTAAGGTCGTTTATTTCTCCACCTTCTTTTTTTACCGCATCAAAAGATTCAATAAACTCATCTTCATCTAGTGGAAAGTTTTTTCCAGGGTTTCTTACACCAAAAGCAACTTTTGCTAACTTAAATGCTGCTGTTCCTCCGATACCTGCAAGAGCGGTAAAACCAGCGTCTTTCATTGCTTGAACGTTTTTATTGTAGCCTTCTGGTAAATAACCCTCTTCGTCAAGATAGTCTAAATTTTGTAGTCGCCAAAGATAAGTAGCTAAGACTTCTGAAGCAATACCCACTGAAACAGGATTAAGTACTCCTCCAGTAAGTGGTGCGGTAAAAACACCACCATAACCACCAGCTAGGGCTGCACTTATTTCTACAGCAAGAGGCTCAGCGAAAGCAAAAAAGTCTCCTGAGTTAATTCCTGGAGGATTAATCAAAGTTGGTTTATTATCATTTTGTGGATCATTAAAAATCAACCTGTTTGTGTTAGGTTCTACTCTTACATTATAGTCGTAAGTTCTAGGTATATCATAGTCGTTTGAATAATTTTTTTGCAAAATTTTTGTAACAGAATCTAAGTTTCCACGGACATCGTTCGGTAGTAATTCTAACTGACGTATTACATCTCCTTTAGCACCACCAGTAACATCTACACCACTGTACTCGGCTCTTACTTCAGGAGGAGCAGTGTTTAAATAGTTCTCTATAAAATATGGGTCATCTGCTAAAATACCTTTACGTATAGCCTCTTGAAGATTTCCTTGAGCTGTAGGATCGATTTGATCAAATTGAACTCTTGGGTTACTCAAACCCAAGTTTCCAGCAAAATCCCTGTATCCATATTTACTTAAATTTTGTATTTCTATTTCTCTAGCAGATTTTGCATCTTGATTAATAGCTAAAGAACCACTCTCATAATCTTCAAGCAGTTGATCTAAGTCTATGATATCGTTAGTTGCCATCTTGTATATATTTTGCTAACTCTATGTATTCAGGACTGTCTGCTCCTAAATTGTTTCTTATTTTAGCCAGATATGCTGCTGCTTTTGATGTGTCGTCTGGGTCAAATAGACCTTTAAATTGTTGGGCTATTTCATCAATCGTAGCTGTTCCATAACCTGATTGTTTTTTACCTATGTCAGAAACAACTCTAAGAGTTGCGTCTTGTGTATTTTTAACAGCACCAGCGTTCAGGTTTAGCCCATACTGACCACTATTAACTAATCTTTCTCTATAGTTACCTAGTGTTTCATCTGTTCCAACAAAAGCAGTTTGATTTAAAAAACCGTCTCTTTTATTAGGGAAAGCAGCAGCAAGAACACCCACTGTATTTCCTTCAGGATTATCTCCTAAAACTGTATCATTGTCAAATTGAGATTTAATAATTGTTGAGCCATAATCTATAGCATCTACTGCAAGGTCATTTAATAATATTCTAAATTCTTTTTCTGAAGTAGCGTTAGCTCCTGCTCTGTTTAAAAATCTTTCAATATCTTTGTCAGAAATGTCTCGACCTTTTTGATTATTTAACGCAGCACTTTGTAAGGCAAGTGTAAAAACTAAATTATTTATTCTTTTTTTACTTAAACCAGACTCTTGTAAAAATTTACCAAAAGGTGTATCACTGATTGAATCAGAAAACTGTTTTTCAAATGCAGCAAAATTCATTAGTCCTTCATTGGAGTCTCTTTTTCCATTACCGTTTGCATCATTAAAAAATTGATAGCCACTATCTGCTACAGAAAAACCTGTTTTTATTTGTGTTATTTCATCATCTATCCTTTTAGCAAAACCTAAAGCTTTACCTGTAGTACCAAAAAGCACTGGACTTCCTGCAGCTACTGCTTCGTCTAGTATGCCTGTTATTTTATTATGAGTCCTTAAAATATTACCTACCTTAACATCAGTTTCTGCAAATAAATCTCTACTTGAAGCAATCATTGCACTCCTTTTACCGTCATTTAATATACCACCAGCGTCTCCTTTGACTATAATTGGCATTCCTTTTGAATCAAAAATAACTTCTGCTTGTGGTCCAGCAGGCACGTATTTTTCTCTGCCAGAAACAGTTAGTAAAAAACTTTTAGGAACAAACTCAAGTTCTCCAGTAAATCTGTTTTTAGCTTGTACTACATTAGCTGTGCCAACTTTATTAACTTGTGCTCCAGGATTTTTCGATATAATACCAGAGAATTCTTCAGGGTTATACATTCCACCAACACCATTAACAGTATAATATGCTTTATTTTTTAATTGATTACCTGAACGTATTAAGGCACCATCTTTTTGAAGTTTAAGTATTTCTTCTTCAGCTAATAATTGTACTTTTCCAGGAGCGTTATCATCAGGAACACCGTCACCGTTTATATCTTGATAAATTGTGTACTCACTTACTTTACTGTTGGCTTCTGTGTATGGCGTAATATTGTACATACTTTGATATTCACCAAGTTGTGCATCTGTTAAGAAAGTTACCCCATCTCGACCTTCCACTTTATAAGGTTTCCTGTCTGCTTTTAGCAAAGCTGTTTGTAAAGTTTGTTGACTTTTTCTATCAGAAATATACATATTTGCTGAGAAATTTTGTATATCTTGTTGCCTTTTAATATCAATACCGCTTAAAGTTTTTTCGTAAGCTTTTTTCTCTTTAGCTGTTTGACCCGCATAACCTAAAAAGGCTTTTGACAAAGCGGTACTCCAAGACTCATCTTTTTCACCTGATTGTATTAGAGAAGCACCAGCGATTAAAAACGGTAATGTTTTATCTGGTTCTGGAACTAATTTTTTTAAATCGTCTGTGTTATAAAATAATTTTGCAGCATCTTTATAAACTTCTATTTGATCTTTAGGGTCAAGGTTTTCTGATATAGAAAGCGAAGTCTGTATAGTGTCACTACTATCTTTATCATCATCAGCATCATTTGCAGAACCTGCGACACTAGCTAAAGTAAGTTTAGTTAATAAATCATCGGCTTCTTCTAAAGCTACTGTATCTGCATCTACACCTAATTTATTAAGTTTTTCAGCTATGTTAAGCTCTAAATTTCTGTCTGTTAAATTTAATTCTGGTGGACCACCAAGGCTTTTTACTGTCTCGTTTGCTACTTGTGTAAGATTCATTCCTCTATCAACCAAGTTTTCTATTTCTGTATTTTGCTCCTCCAGTAAAGAAGTTAAGCCCACGCCTTGTGGAGATATATCTGGCGTAGCAGGTCTTTGAGTCAATTGACTAATTTGATCTGCAGTCAAACCTGTCTGAGCTACTATGATATCTAGAGGAGCACCCTGAGAAATAAGATCTAAAGCTGTTTGAAATGGATTCATTTCAGCACTTGTTGTCAGAGGCACATTACCTCTTTTTAAAAGATCCATTGGTATAAATGTATCTTTTATATTATAGTCCATTATGTTTTACCTGAATTAAGAGCACCATAGGCACTAAGTCCTGTACCAAGAAGTTCCATACCTCTATTAGTAGAAGGCACACCAGTAGATTGTTGTTGTATTTGTGTTTGACCTAATTGCGGAGCAAATCCTGCAGCTAAACCACCAATACCACTCAGTGTTTGTAATGGTAAATTGTATTGACCAACAAAGTCTCCGTATTGTTCATTTAGTCCTCTTTGAACTAAATCTTGTTGCATAGCACCCATGCCTAATAACGTATTCATATCTACACCTTGCATACCTTGTAGACCTTGACCTAAGTTAGCAAACTGTGCACCACCTGCTAAACCGCTTCTTGCTGCTTGACCACCGATATTAGTCATATCTCTAGCAGCACCGCCATAAATATTAGCTAAGTTACCAGATAAAGAACCTACTCCGCCAGCAGTTGTACCTAGTGTTCCTGCTAAGTTTTGCCCTAGCCCTGCTTGAGAAACTCCTATATTCCCCAACCTAGCTCCTATGTCAGATTGTTGCTTACCTAGTCCAGCAAGTAAACTTGCTTGTTGTAATTGTCTAGTTTGAGCGTCTCTAAAACCGCCTGAACGTATAGCCCCTAACTGTTTTGCTGCTCCTCTCGCTGAAGCTTCCATTAATTCTTCACCTAAGAGCCTACTACGAGAACCGCCAAAAGCTCCTGAGCCTATAGCCTGTGCTCTTCTATTGATATCTCCTTTGGCAAAACTTTCTTGCATATCTTGAAGAGTTTGTTGAACTACTTGATCTTCGTAAGGGTTATAAAAACTAGAAACATTACTAGGGTCTAAAGACCCTGCTGCTTGGTTTAACCTATCAAGTGCACCTGATTGTGTGCCTAAACCAGCAAGCAAAGATTGAAGACCTGTTTCAGTTGACGCTTCAGCTATGCCTGGCACTCTTCCTAATATATCTCTTGCATCTTGAGTACCTTCTCTACCTGTAGTAATAGCGTCTTGTAAATAATTAGCAGAAGTGCCTAAAGCTAGGTCAGAATCTGTAAGAGCTCTACCTGTAGTGGCTGTTGCTTTATCTAAGTAAGGACTATAAGACCCTACTCCAGCTGTGCCTAACCTAAAGGCTTGTTGTTGTGCTGGACTAAATCCCGCTATACGGTTGCCTTCGTATGTATAAGGGTTAGCCCCTTCTACACCAAAACCAGATATTCTATTAACAAGTTCTTGGTTTAATAGTGGCATAATTCCAGGAACGTTTGCTCCTGGTCTACCTGCAAAAAACTCAGCTAAATAATTTGGTGGTAATTGTTCGGTAACTACATTAGTATTGTCTGCCATTATGCTCTACCTATCCCCATATTTTTTGCTTTATTTTCGTTTTTGTCCATCATAGCATATAAAGTTTCTATACCTTTATCATGATCTCCATCACCTATACCTTTAACAGCTTGTTTAGTTACTACAAACTCACCATCTGCAAGTATAGCGTTTACTGTATCTTTATCACCAGAACCTTCTGGGTCTTCTATATCTCCACCTGTGTTTCTTAAGTCAAGTGCTTCTCCACCAGAGTTTAAATTAGCACGGGCAAACTCAGGAAACATTAGTTTAATATAATCTTCATCACCAAGTGCGTTTCTTATATAAGCATCTGTGGCTGGGTCAAGCCCAGTAGAAGTATTATTTGTTGAACCTTGACCGCTAAACCCTGTGTATGGACCGCTAGTACCTCCAGAAGAACCAGTTATCATTCCATCACCAGGAACGGAAGGCACTACTGCTTCACCTAATGGATTTTGTAAGTAACCACTTAAAGCACCAGATGGTCCTGGCATTTCTGCAGGTTCTTCTGGCTGAGCTTCTAGTACACCACTAGCATATAAAGGTAAACCTATAGCTGCTGCTTTTTCTAAAGTATTAAGAGTTTTAAAAGAATCTGATATTCCTGGAACACCTCTCATACCAGCACCTACATCTTGGAAGAAACCACTTATGCCACCAGCACCTGCTGCTGCTGGACCTATATTAGCAGGGTTAAGAAAAAACGTACTTTTTTGTAAACCTACAGATCCGCCAGTTCCTGGTACTAGAGCTTCTGTGCCGAATGGGTTTAAACTCGATAAACCCTGATTAGGTTGTATTCCCATCCCTACAGCTACATTTGCTAAAACCATACCAGTTGCTGCACCTTTTAAAGCTCCGTCAAGACTACCAGTTTGCACACCGCCCCCAATACCGCCACCTATCGTAGCACCCATTGGTCCACCTACAGCAAAACCTACTACCGTGCCGATAGTACCTGCTGCTTTTTTAAGACTTTTAGTAATTTTTTTAAGTTTAAAACCAAACTCAGGAACACCAGTGATTGGGTTAAGTGAGTTTTCGTAATGACCTACACTGTATTGATTAGGGTTTAAGTCGTGACGCTCAAAAGCATTAAATAATTCTCTTTTTAATATAGGGTCATTAGCTATAGGTCTAGGTAAGACCATTTCACCTGTACTCAAGTGACCAATCAATGTGTCGCCATAACGACCATGTATAGCTATACTTTCTAAACCTTGAGGATTCATATACTTATAATACTCCTATTATGAATAATACCTTTTTTAAGATCATAATACTATCCTTGTGTTTCCGTTAGTTTGAACTGTTACTGAACCTACACTTAACATACCTTGTACGCCATGGTCCTCAACAGGGTCTGTTAAAGCTACCCAACGGTTACCAATATAGACTTCTAAAGATTGATTGTTCGTGTTCCAAATTAAACTACCTACGTTAAATCTAGCTCGGTTTTTATCGCTATCGTTTATTTGTCTAGTATTATCAGGGTCAAACTGACCTAGATTAAGTTCTAATAACCTAACTAATTTATTAAATGTGTCTGCTTCTACTGTTCCTTCGTAAGCTAATGGTAAGGTTGAAACTAATAATTTACTCATCGTCTGCCGTCAGGTTTTACATCAAAACGAGTAGCACCTAATCGCCAACCTGTGTCAGTGTTTTCAGGTATTGCGTCATCGTTTGATTCTAACCTAAGCACCATTTGTCTAGCTCTAGCTCTTACATGAGACTGTTTTGTTGTACTTGTGATTATATTCGTACTATTGGTCGTTAATGAGTCTCCTGGAAAATTTCGAGTTTTTAAAACCATGTTTACTTGTCCTGCATCGCTGTTATCTAAAAACTTTAAATCAGGTATTACTCTATTTACAAAAGCAAACTGTTCACCGTCTCCTAAATCAAAATCTGAGCTTTCTATAAAAACATTTGTCATAGGGTTTCCATCATCATTAAAACCTGTTTCATGTTGGTATAAATAGTTATCTTTTGCAGCAACAGGGAAAGCTTGTACTCCTGTATCTAACCATGCTGTTCTTTCTAATTGTCCGTAAGACCATACATTTTCTGCGTAATTGTAAGTAACATATCGATCAATTTCAGTACTAGAAGCTGAAGCATAGTACCAACCTACTTCATCAAATTGTGTGTTAGAAAAAGCAAAAACTTTAAAACCTTGACCTGAATTAAAATCGTCAAACACATAACTTAATACTGAACAAGGTACTTTTTTCACAGCTCCTGTATAGACATAAAAATTATCGTAACTCATCCAAAAAACTCCAGTAGGAGCAGTAATTGCTGCGTTTGGTCCGATTAAACCTGTGCTTTCATTTATTAAATTTATACCAAAAGTAAAAGGTGGTCCAATAAACTGCATACTATATAGAGCTGTGTCGGTCCAAACTAAAATTTCTTGTCTAGCTTTTACACTACCGATAATTTGACTACCAGAAGATAATCTTAAACTACCTGCTGTATTTGTACTTAAAGGTTCAAATTGTAAAGGATCTTCTTGGTCACTAAAAGCTATAAGCATAGGATCAATACTTCCAGTTCTTGAATTACCAGATATTGGGTCTGCCCCTAACACAATCAAATGCCTGTCTTTTTCTGAAGTTAAAATTTGTAAACCAACAGTAGGAACTAAATTTGCACCAGAAGTAGTAGCTAATTCAACAGCACGTGTTGCTGTACCGTCATTTTCTACCCATCTATAAATACCTCCAGCTCTAACATTCATAATTAAATCTTCACCGTAATTATCATGTGACCATAAACGTAGTTGGTTTACATTTAAAAGAGGAGTAGCACTTCCCCAAGTGTTTGCCCCCCAAGTGCCTACTCCCCAACCTGTAGAAGAAACATAAACATCAAGACCAACATTTATTTGATAAGCTCCGTCAACGCTTGAGCCTCCATTACCTGTATCACTACTGTTTGCTGTAACTGCTACTCCTGAAGTATTTTTAGCAGATATAGTGTATGTATTGACGCTAGGGACAGTAAGTATTTGATATTCTTGGTTTAAAACATTAGAATTTATATTACCGCCTAAACCTACTGCTCCTGACAAAGTTACAAAATCTTCAGTTACAGCACCGTGATTAGAGTCTGTTACAGTTATCGTGCTTGAGCCATCAGTTGCAGAAAAAGTTACAGTATTATTGCTAGTTTTTCTTATAGGTGTAACGTCATTAAATTCTGTTCCTTCTAAAACATAGTATTTTAAATTTGTCCCTATGCCTAAATATTTAGAACCAGATAAAGATATCCAATTTTTTAAAGCTCTTGCTGTACCTAAATATGTTTCATTTATTAATTTTTCCCATCCCCCTATTTTTTGAGGTCGACCGTTTTTAAACCTAACTAAATTAACATCAAACCAACCACCTTCGTTATCGTAATCTGTTCCTTCTCTATTAATCCCAGGTCTAAATACAAACTTAGTTAAAGGCATTTAAACATTCTCCCAAGGTTTATTTTCAAACAACAATGCTTCTGCTTTTCTTCTTTTTACTAAACCCTCTAACACTTCTCCGTTTGATTTATTCCATCTTTTTATCTGTGTAGGAACACCTTCATAGTCTTTACTATTCAATACTTCTAAAAGTGTAGAAGTTATTAAGTTAGTTGGTCCTAGATTATACACCCAAGAACACAAAGAATCAAACTGATATTGTTCAAGATCGACTTTAACTAAACCATTTACATAATCTTCATACTCACACATTTCACCAATCAACATATCGTTGGCTTCTTCTTGTGTAATAGTGTCTCCTTCTTTTACATTTTTTGTATGTCCGTAACCAATAGTTAAGACACCAGCAGGACAGACATAAGCATTAAGTTCACAGCCTTCGTATTTTTTAATTAATGCTAACCCCTCTTGAGATATTTTCATTTTATTTTTGTTCAGTTGTTGTAACTTTCCTATAATAAACTACAACTTCTTTAAGTTCATTTATGTATCTTTTTAGTTCTTGCATATTATAAGCCATCAATTCATAATCTGGGACAGACATTGCTAGAAAAACTACTTGTCCTTGATCTTTTTCAACCCTAGCTAAAAACTCTTCTATATTTTTATCAGAAACAACATACCAATATGGTTCTTTTAAATCAATACTTCTAGGCAAAATAGGTTGAGCTATGTTTCGCTCAATCGGTTTGCTTACTATATCTACTTGCTTAGGAATCAGGCTGCAACTGCAGACCATCATCAAGGCTATCGATATTAGTACTGTCTTTTTCAATACTTTCAAATACATCTTTTGTACCTTTATTTACTCTTGTTTCAATTAGTCCAGGTTTTGCTGCAGCTAATCTTGTTAAATCATGTCGTTTAAATATATCAAGGTATCTGTTCATTTCAGCTTCTATTTCTTGATTACGTAACTGTATCTCTAATAAACCTTCTGTTTGTAAAGTAAAATCTTTCTGTAGTGATTCGATAGCTTCTTTTTGTTCTTGGTCTCTTAGTTCAAAAGCTTGGTTTAGTTTAGATAAATTAGCGTTTTGTACCCACAAAAAACTACAGAGCATTCCTAATACAACTATGATCCCTATAAATATTCTACTCATATGTATATATTTTTAATTCTTCGGTTTTACCCTTCACTTTAATTGGTTTTAATAATTGTAACTTATAATTAGATTTTTGTTTAGTGTTTTCACCAATTAATAAATCAGTGCCCACTTCTTTTGTAGCCGATTCTAATCTTGCTGCGGTATTTACTGCGTCTCCGATTGCGGTATAATCAAACCTAGATGAAGAACCCATATTACCGATTACTGCTTCTCCTGTGTTTATTCCTATTCCTATGGCTATCGCAGGTAAACCCTCTGCCTGGAGTTCTACATTAAGGTCTGACATATTTTGCCAAATATCTTGAGCACAGTTAATTGCTGCGTCTTCATGATTTTTTAAGTTTAGTGGTGCGTTAAATATAGCCATCATTGCATCACCTATGTATTTATCTACCATACCACCGTGTTTTTGTACTGCGGTTTGTTGGGCAGTTAATGCTTTATTCATTATATACGTTACTTCTTCTGGAGTTACTGATTCAGACAAAGCTGTAAACCCCCGTACATCAGTAAATAAAAACGTAGCGTACCTTTTTTCACCACCTAGTTTTAATAGTTCAGGATTTTTTTGTAGTTGTTCTACTTGCCTAGGGTCAAGGTAATGTTCAAATTGTTTTTTAATTTGTTGTCGTAATTTATATTGCTCTCTAAAACGAAAATAAAATATTATAGACCCTACAGTAAACTGACTTATAATGCTCCAAGAAACGTCAATTAATAGCCCTTGTTTTATGATATAGTATCCTAAAAGCGAAGTTCCTATCATAAGGAAACTAAAACTTGTAACTCCTGCAGTGACGCCAAAGTTGCTCAATACAACCCAAACTAAAAGCAGGGATATAACTAAAATTAAAACTTCAATGGCTATGCTATAGTCAGGAATAAATGGACTATTTTCTATCAATATTGATTCTGCTAGTGCTACTTGTACCTTGTGTGGTTCAAGTAACCCAACTGGGGTAGCTAGTTGAGGCATTATACCTTTAGCTGTAACGCCAATAAAAACAAACTTATTTTCTACGTTTAATTCTTTGAGTGTAGTTTCGGGAGTATTTACCCAACTTATCCATTTTCTACCAAGTGAGTCTACTTTTACAGGAGGTAGTCCTTTTACTGTTACTTCTTCTATACCGTTTTCATTTGTTTTAATTATATAAGTCTTAGCTCCTGTAAGAGCTTTTAAAACCTGTGTACCAAAACTTGCTATCCATCCTTCAGGAGTTCTATATAAAAGGGGAATTCTTCTTACAAGGTTATCAACATCTACAGGAGCAGATGCTATCCCTTCTAAAGCATTTAATCCATCGATGTTTTTTACTATCCCTTGTGATAAATAACCTCCTCTGCCTTCTCCTAAAATTACTGTGCCTTCTGTTTTAGGGTATACCTGATTGTCATTTTCAAACATAGCTATAACAGAAGGAGAATATGAAAGAGCTTGTTTAAAATACTCGTCTCCGCCTAACCTATCTTTATGAGGAAAAGCTAAAACCCAACCTACTCCTAGTGCTCCTTTATTGAGAATGTCTATGTGTATGTTTGCTAAAGTTTCTCTGGGGAAAGGGTAGCCCCCAGCTTTATCTACATCTTCTTCTGTAAGATTTAATATCACAAAATTACCAGAAGGGTCAGGTGTATCTACTAAAACATCAAAAAGTTTTAATTTTAAAATATTTAAAGCTACTGGTTGAAAAACCAAAGGAAGGGTGAATATGAAAATTAAAATAAATAAAATTCTTAGCTTCATAAACTTTGTGTAATTTGTATAATAGAATCACTACCACCATTAACTTTGATAGTATTGGTAACTCCATTTTGAATTAAAACTATAGTGTAGCTATTTGAGGTATCTAGGTCTAGTCTGCTGGTACTACTTACGTTTCTTATAAAGGTAAGTTGTTGACCTGTAACAAATGTAGTTATCTGTGTTTCTTTATCTTGGCCAAAATCAGTACCTGTTATCTTTACACCACTAGCGTCTTGCTCTAAGGCATCTTCTTCTTCTGATACAGCTAATGCATCAAGTACATTTAACATATCTTCTAAAAAATTAACATCTAATGAATCAATATCTAATTCTGTAAACTCAAGTTCTCTTTCTGATTCTAAAAAATCTTCTGCTAAATAATCTATATCTAAATCATTAAAGTCTAAGATAGAAACTTTCTTATTTGTTTTTTGATTTTTTTCTTCAATCACAACTTTTTTCTTAGGTGGTGTAACTATTAACATGTTATCTATAATATCGAGCGTAAGGTCTAAAATTACTGGTTTACTAGGGGATGACTCAAACACAGATACAGTGGTTGCTTGAAAAGGTTTATTTAACAAAACTGTGCCTGTAGCTGTAACCACTTCTATTTCACCACTAGATAAACCTAGTTCGTCGGGTAATAATATTATTAAACTTCTTCCAAGCTCATCAACAGTTGTAGTAAAATCTGTGCCTCTTATAGCAATATTAGCTGTAGGTGTTTTTAAGTTTATATTTTGTTTGTCTATTTTATTAAAAGTTCCTGTTATAAATCGTGCTGTACCTAAACCAAAAGTTAAAGCCATTTTAGACTTACTTGGGTTAGGATCAAATATATATTCGTCTATTGTAAGTTGAGAGTGTTCTGTAAGTTTTACTTGAGAATCATCTAAAAAACGTATAGCCATTCTACCATCAGTAGTAATAGCTTCGTCATTAGATTGTATATTAAATTTTAACTTTGCGTTATAAGTTTTGTCTCTTAATATCTGAGCATTGCCATAAACTTCAGATACATCTCCAATATTAGCAACCGACTGCTGTGCCTTGATCGTTTTGGTTGACGCAGAAAGTAGAAGCAGCATTACCGCCAGATGATATAATTTTGAGCCAGTCATTGTTTTGAGTACTTAATTGGTTTATCGTAAAGTTTCTTTGTCCGCCTGTGTGATCTAACCAAAAGTAACCACCTGAAGAAGCTGTGACACCTGTTCCAGTATACGTCACAGTATTATCACTACCGTCTATATCCATGTAATTAGTAGCTCCGTCAATATTTATACTTGATGTTACTGTGTTATTAGAACCCTGAATAATCCAATCTAGATCTAAAGTAGCAGCAAGAGCAGAAGTAGCTTGGTTTAGTGTAAGTGCATTAGAAGCTCCAGTTACTTGAACATTTACATTTGAGTTATTAGCACCATAGGTATTAGTAGGATCTGTTTGCATAGTGAAATTGTTTGAGTTTCCAGAAAAGTTGAAATAACCTGTATAGCTATCTGCGGTAATATCTCCTCTGAATATGTTACTACCACCTATTTGATTTATATCAAGAGTCATAGAAGTACCGTCTAAATCAAGAGGGGTCATATTTGATGCACCAGTAGCAGCAGTTAAACCACCTATGAGGTTTCCTCCCCCCATTTGCTCTATATCAAGATTAGCTCCTGTTCCTGATTGATCGATATATATCTCATTATCAGAAAAAACCGTAGTCGTAAACAGAAGCGATAAAATAAATAATCCCTTTTTCATACAATCACCAAAGAATATTGTAACTCATAATTTATTTTTTTAAAACCCAATATTCTTTTTCGTACCCTATTTTAATTAATTCTAATACTGCTCCTTCTATAGCTTTTTGTAGAGCTATAGTTGAACTTTCATTATACGCATTACCAAGTTCTAATTCAAGTAGTTCGGTGCCTAATTCAATAAATCTAAATACATCTTGAGACTGACCATAACTTAATATAGTTTTTTCAGTCATTACTTCTATAAGTATTTCACCAGTAGCTACTGATACCATCCTAAGACTTATAGTTACAACATCTTCTTTATATTGTGTACTTGCCCCTATACCAAGATACCTTGCCCCTACACCTCCTGTTCTTACATTTGAATCATAAGAAACAACAGCTCCTTGCATTATAACACCAGCAAATAATAAAGGCATTAATTTTTTACTTTCTTTTTCTTCGTTGTTTGAAGCCTGTCGTGTAGAGCGTATTAACTGTCTTTCTTTAGTTAAGTTATCTAAACCGACCCTTTCTACTACTCTAAAAAATTTACCGTTTGAAGCGTGTTTTAAGGCTCTTATAAGTAAGGCATTAGGTGCTTGAGTTACTGCTGTGCTAAATAAAGCAAACTCACCGTTACTCTTTCTTTGCCCTGTTTGATCAGTAAAACTCGTAGGATATACTGCAACTACTGGTTGAGTTTTTGGTGGAGTTACGTTTGCAAGATCTTTTGACTGTAAAGATAATATACTTGAAAAACTGTGTTCTTCTGTTTCTGCATATTCATGAAGAACCGAAGTAGTTTTAAATAAACTACAACTAGAAAGTAAAAGAATTGATAGGAAGAGTAATACTGGTTTCAGTTCCATCTTGTTCTATTACCGTAAGAGTTATAAATTGTCCGTCGCTAGAATAGGATATATTATTCCCTTCGAGACTAATTGTTCCAGAAGTGTTGCTATCTTCACCAAATAAATTATTTACTAGTTGTCTAGAAAGTTCAGCGTACACTCTGCTTTCAAGATTTCGTATAAACCTAGCTACCGTAGAGCTTTCTTTTTCTCTTTCAAGATCTTCGATTTGTTGTTGTAAAGCTTCTTCAATAGCTTTTTTTCTACTTGCCTCTTGATTTTCTATAGTTAAATAATGAGAAGAAGTTTGTTCTCCAGAAAAACTTGGTGATTTAAAATTAAAAGTTATTTCTTCTGCAGCAAGATTTTGTACATGACTGAATGCTACAGCAAAAAGTATAAAGACAATACCGATTATACCAAACCAATATTCAATTTTTCTTTCTATTTCTGTTTTCTTTCTTTTCATCATCTTTTAATTCAAGTACAGTGTTTACTTTTTCTTGTAATCTTATCATATCTTGATCTAAAAGACGTAATTGATCTGTAAGCCTAATAATAGTACTTTTCATTTCTTCTACTGCAGGGTCTATAGTATTAGTTATTGTTTGCCAAACATAGTAAACAAAATAACCTAACCCCACAACCATAACTACAGGAAAACCAAAATCGGCAACTATTTGAACTATGTCCATTAGTCTCTCCTAGCATCAATTTTACCATCTTCTACAAAGTTTTCTGCTCTTGCTATTCTATCTAAATCTGGTTTTAAATCTAATGCACTTGAAACACTTGTGTCAATTCTAATAATATCATTATTCATAATAGAAGCTCTAGTGATTAGCATTTTAGTTATTCCTTGTACGGTTTTTATTTCACTTACTAAACCTTCCATAAGTTGTTTCATAACTAAAAATATAAAATAAGCCATAACTAATGCACCAGCTATAGGAACACCTACCTCAGCAATGAGGTTAAATATTTCCATTAGTTTTCGCCTTTAAATTTTTTGCTTTGTCCTGAGGTGCCTGCGTAAATACCAAAAACTGCTGCCATCGCTCCTACTACTATAGAGACTAAGGCTGATTGTTCTAGGTTAGGTTCAGGTAAAGCCATAAACCATATTACTACTTTGTAAAGAAGCACTATATAAACACTTACGAATACTCTTGGAAATATTCGCCAAGCATCAACGGTTTTAGCTAGATGTACCCATTTTATAAACGGATTATCTCCGTTATTTTTAGGATTTACATCTATGTCTAATTCAAGTTTTCTTTTTATAGGTGTTTCTTTTTCTACTATAGTATTGTCAGTAATGATTTTTTCTTCGCTCATATAAATTTAGTAAGAACTATAGCCCCTACAATAAAAGGGTAAACTCCCCAAAGTAGATTTTCTAAACGTCTAAATTTATCAGACCCTTCCTCAAGACGCTTTTCGATATTTTCATAACGTAAAGCACACTCTTTTTCGTGTGTTTCTATTTTATGTAAAGCGTCTTTAGTAGTCGCCATTGTTATTTTTTCTTTTTACGACGAGTATAGGCTTCGTTTTCTGGTGTGTCTGGGTCATCAGCAACGTACCTGCCTTTTTCATTTCTAGTTCTAACTGTTTCATAATCTTCTGGGTTTTCTTCAACAGGTTTCGTACTGTCTGTAATCCAAAAATTTTTAAAGTTTTGCCACCAAGTCATAATATACTCCTTTCTTTTTATTATATTATATCAGTACAACCAAAAAACCAATAAGTACCTTTACACTTATGTCCATTGTTTACCTTCTCGCCAACCCACTAAAGCATGACGTTGTCCTTTAGTAATTTCTGTAACTCTGTGTTGTAAAAAAGAAGGAAAAACTACTACTGTGCCTTTCTGCCTTAATTTTTCTTTTAGTTCTGGTGTAGAATCTATATCTTTAAATTCTAAGTCTCCGCCTGTATAAGCGTCTGAGTCAGATAATTGTATAGAAAAACTTAGCTTTCTTTCATACATACCTTGTTTAGATTCTCCTAAAAAAGAATCTTGATGCCAGTTATAAAAACTACCTTTATTATATTCTGTGTGCTGTATGTATCGACAAACTCCTGATAGGTCAAACCCAAACCAATCCATATTAGCTTGGTTTATATAATTATTTAACATACCGTGAGCATTTTCATATAAATCAGGAGTACTTTGATTTAACCAGCGAAGTTGAGTAACTCTGTAGCTATTACTTTCTTTAGCCTCTTCATCAAAACCTATTTTTGCTTTTTCTACAGGTACATTTTTTAAAATAGTTGTATGCAAATTATCTAAATATTTTAACAATTCTTCATTTGGATTTTCAAATATTGCTATTCTTCCAAGCATTTTATTTCTCTGCTGTGAAGTTTTTTAAATTTTTCTCTATAGTTTTTTTCTAATTTAATTTTTTGATTAAATTTTTTGTTAGCTTTTTTAAACTCTGCTTTCATTTTATTTTAGTAAGTTTATCTATCATCTTTTTATGTTTTTGATATTTATTAACTACAACTCTTGTACCATAAGGGTACAAAGCACTTGCAAGAGTTTTGTTCCATTCGGTAGCTGATATATGGTTGTAATGTATTTTATATTTTGTTTTGCCTTGTAGCGGTATTAATACTGCAGGAGACTCACCATAATTAAAAGTTAATTCTTGTGACTTAGCTTCAGTAAAAAATTGAATGTGAATTTGATGAGCATAATAAAATTCAAGTACTCCGTTTAAAACTTGTATATCTTTTTTTGACTGCCAATAATTATTTGTTAATAAAAACTTATGATCTTTAGGTCCTTCAATATACCAAGGGTAAGATAATTTTAATTGTCTCATGTCTGGAAAAGCATCTCCCCATTGTTCAGCAGCGTGAGTTTGCACAACTGGAACATGAGATGCTTCATTAAATTCTTGATATTCTATAGGTCCATTAAAACTGTAATTAGGGGTCCAGTCTAATTTATCTTTTTCTTTATCGTATTTAATTTTTATATCAAAAGGACAAGGTAAAGCTATAGCATTTTTATAAAACTCTATAAACCCTGTGCAAGACTTCATATTTAAAATAGGCTCACCATTTTCTAACATTGCTGCTTCATGCTCTGCTGGTGTTTTTTTCTCTGGGTCAGCAGAAACTTTTAATTTGTTCCACCAAGAAATTTTAGATGGCTTTAAATAATGAGGTGTAGTTTCTTTATATTTGGTAGGTTCTTCGTAACAAGTGTTAATTACTAAATCATAATATTTTTTAAGAAACATTTAAAACCTCCTGATTTTTACTAGCCACCCCAATTAATCCAATTTTCAGCGTTTTGCGGTACTTTAACATACCCTTTTACCTGTTTAATCGCTAAAGTACTTTTATCATATGCCATACCAAAACACCAAACATAATCATTTATTTTATTATCTGGTAAAGGAAAATCTAGAGAGTACTTTTCACAATACTTTTTCATAAGTTTTGGTGTAGTAGTAAAATACACATCATATTCATCAGCTTCAACTCCTTCCTCGGTATACATTTTTGCAAAGTAAATATCTTCAGCAGCGGGTAGGCTAGGTCTAGGTATAAAAGAATTTGGACACTCTTGATAATTACTAGTTTCTTTTGTGTCTTTTATAACTGTTTTTAAAAATCTTTTTGAATTATCTAAATCATATTTTAATCCATACCAAAACCTATAGGAGTATGAGTGATTAGGAACTTTAAAAGTAGTTAAAAGCTGGTTAAAATCTGCTTTTTTATAATACATTTCATAAAAAGTTATAGTGTTGTAAGTAGTATAGGGTGGTCTTAAAGTGTGATTATCGCGATACGTGCCTAAAATATTATATGGACTACTTTTAAAATTAGGTTGATTGGAAAACTTTTCATTAATTTTAGCAATCAACGCATTTATTTCTTCTCCTTCTTCTCCAACACAATCCATAGTGTAATCTTTTTTAGCAAATATTTTATTAACATAAATTTCATCCCACATAGCACCATTTATAGGAATAATATTTACTTCATCTATCCATTCAGAAGCAATATCTACGTTTTCTTCCGCTACCTTCCAAGTCGTAAATAAAGAGTTTCTCCATTGAGATACTTCCCAAAGTTCTTTTACATAATCTAATTCTTCAGTCTCAATAGAGTAACTACCATCTGGCTCTTCTGTTATTAAAGTATTTGTAGACTCTTTATCAAACTCCCAATACACCTCTTCTTCTGTAACAGGGTGATTAGTATAAAGAGTTAATCTTTTGTAATCGTTATCGGTTCGCCAATGAGTAATTTTTTCTTCCGCGGTCCTGTCCTGATATGACTCTGTGCTCTCTGTTAATACCACTTTAGTCATCTTAAACTCTTCTCCTAAAAGTTACATAGTAAGTTGTGTTGTTAGCAGGAAAAGGAGCTACTGTATCTGTAGTATTAATAAAACCTACATCCGGAGCTGAAGTGTTTATTTGTAGGGTTGTAGAATTGGCAATACTTGCAAAAGTAAAATCTCCCCTATCAAAAGTAGTTGCGTTGACTACAACACTATTAAAAACATTGTTGTCGTCATTAGTTATACTAGATGCATTTGAAGTAATTGCAAAATATTTTTGACCAGTTCCAAATAGAGTACTTGATTCACAATAAACTCCAGTAATAGTTCCTCCGCCCATATAATCAGATTCACTAGTAGGACTTAAATTTGAAGGTGAAGTATTAGCCTGAAAACCTCTGTAATAAGTTGTTATGCTTATATAGCTTTGTGTAAAAGTTACTGACCCAGTTCCAACTGTGCCACTTTGTACAAAGTCAGCAGCTTTAGCGTACATATCAGACATTGAAAATTGAGTATTTTGATTTGAACCAGAAATAAGCCTAATATCAGAATCATTAAAACTAGCTTGACTACCAGAAGATCCTCCAGCTTCAACATGAACTTCATTAAGAGTTATTGTTCCAGATGCAGGTGTACCCATTATTTACCCTCTAATTTTTTTACCTTTTCCTCAAGTTCTTTTATGGCTTCAATAAGTAAAGGTATGAGTTTTTCGTACCAAACTGTTAGATATTTATCGTCTATTGGTGCTGCAGTTACTACTTCAGGCAGTACTGCTTGTACTTCTTGAGCAGATACTCCAACCTGTAGTCTGTCATTTTCATAACCAAGGTCTTTAGCTGTTTGGTTTTCTTGAAAGTAATAACCATTTAATTTAGCTACTTTTTCTAAAGCGTTAGGGATAGTACCTTCAAAATCTTTTAGTCTAGCATCAGAATAAAAAGCAGTAATGTTATTGGTAGCTCTAATCTCACCTGCGGTTGTTGATCCTGCTGTTCCTACACCTAAACTATTTACTTGTGCATCTGAGTTTGTACTAAAGCCACCAGCAGGTCCTGTTGGTCCAGTCGGTCCAGTCGGTCCAGTACCTCCATCGCTTCCAGCAGGACCAGTAGGTCCAGTCGGTCCTGTGCTTCCATTATTTCCATTCGGTCCAGTTGGTCCAGTTGGTCCAGTACTACCATCACTTCCATCTGGTCCAGTAGGTCCTGTTGGTCCTGTTGGTCCAGTACTTCCGTTACTTCCATTACTACCGTTTGGTCCAGTCGGTCCTGTTGGTCCAGTCGGTCCTGCTAATGCTGCGTTTGTAATAGTTGCTTTCCTAATAGCACCTGCTGAAGTATCGTATACAGCTATTAAATCACTACCTGTTATTGAAGTTTCAGCGGTTTGTCCATTGACTACATCACCAATAAATTGTGTAGCTGTTATGTTACCTGTAGATAAATTAGCAAAAGCGTCTACCATAGCAGCACCAGAACCAGAACCATTAGAATAAATAGCTTTAGTGTCTCCTGGAGCGATAGTTACTGTTGCTCCAGAACCTTGTTTAATTATTATGTTTTGAGAACCACTTGTACCGTTTTCTATAAACCAAAGTTTAGAAATAGTGTTTGGACCGATAGTAATAGTACAAGCAGAATCTAACGTACCTGTGTATTTAAGATACATTGATCTTCCTGGATCAGTAGCACCATCAGCTACAGTTGTAGCGTGTGTATCAGCGTTAGTAGTTATTGCTTCTGTACCGAAGCTAAATGCTTCAGCGATTAATTCTAAATTAGTGTTAGTAACCGTTCCCCAAGTACCACTTGCGTCTCCAGTAGCCATTTCATTTAATCTTAAATCATTTACGTATGTACTTGCCATAATCTATTTAACTCCTGTACTATGATTATAATACTTTTCTTATTATTAAGCTACCTCTTCCCAATTAGGTGTTTGAGTCTTTGTTACATCGCTGTAATTAGCTGTTTGTGTCGTGTCTACACTACTATAATTTGCAGTTTGACTGGTATCTACTAAGCCCCAAACAGTAACTCTTGGTTCTCCTAAAGTACCTACAACCCCTATTGGTATTACTTTGGCATTTAAAAGTACAGTTACATCACCTATAGCAGAAGTTCCTGCGTTTCCAGTAACTGCGGTTACTGCTCCTGCTGTTACTGTTTCATCACCTAAAGAAGAAGTAGAAGCTACAGCAGATACACCAGTAACTGCTACTGCTTGTACTGCTACCTCACCTTGTGCTGTTGTTCCTACATTCCCAGTTAATGCTGTACTAGCACCTGCTGTTACTGTTTCGTCACCTAAACTAGAAGTACCTTCAAGTCCTTCTTCTACTATTAGAGCTCCTGCTGCTACTGTTTGGTTTCCTAATGCTGAAGTACCTAAGTTACCAGTGACCGCTATATTAGCACCACACACAACACTCTCATCACCTAAACCTGACGTAGAAGTGGTCGCTGTAACACCTTGTACTGCGTCTCCTTCAACTACTATATTACCTAAAGTAGAAGTTCCTACATTACCTGCTGGTGTTATAAGTGACTTCGCTACGACAGTTTCGCTTCCTAACGCTGAAGTTGCAGAGTTGCCTGTCACAGAAACTACCTTCGGAAGTAAAACCGACTCGTCTCCTAATTCAGTAGTAGCTGTTACTCCTTCTTCTACTATTAAAGCTCCTGCAGTAACTGTTTCAGTTCCTAATGAAGTAGTCGCTACGTTCCCAGTAACGCTTATATTAGCAGTACATACAACACTTTCATCACCTAAACCAGAAGTAGAAGTAGTCGCTGTAACCCCTTGCACTGCGTCTCCTTCAACCGTTACGTTACCTGTTGCAGAAACACCTGTTGTGCCTGACGGTATTGTAACCGACTTCGCAATTATTGTTTCACTTCCTAAAGCTGAAGTTCCTACATTACCTGTGGTAGAAACTATTTTAGGAATTACTACTTCTTCATCACCTAATGCTGAAGTTCCTGTAACTCCTTCTTCTACTATTAATGCTTTAGCAACAATAGTCTCATCACCTAATGACGAACTTCCTGTATTACCTGTAACCGAAGCTATTTTCGGGAGACTTATTGATTCATCGCCTAATGCTGTAGTACCTATAACTCCGTCTTCTACAACTACTGCTCCTGCGGCAATTGTTTCACTTCCTAAAGCTGAAGTTCCTACATTGCCTGTAACTGAAACTATTTTCGGGAGGCTTATTGATTCATCGCCTAACGCAGTAGTTCCTACGTTTCCTGTGACAGAAACAACAACTGAGTCAGTACTAGAAACAAGTACCGTACCTAATCCTGATGTTGCTGCATTTCCGGTAACACTTGTATTAGCAGCACAAGCAACACTTTCGTCTCCTAAACCTGACGTAGATGAAGTAGCAGATACTCCTTGTACTGCTTCACCTACTACAACCGAGCTACCTAATCCAGAAGTTCCAGCTAATCCTGTTTCTACGATTAACGCTTTAGCTACAACAGTTTCACTACCTAAAGAAGTAGTTGCGGTATTACCTGTAACCGAAAATATTTTAGGAATTACAACAGATTCAGTACCTAGTGCCGTAGTTCCCGCAGTTCCCGTAACTGAAACATTAGCTGCACAAGATACGCTTTCATCTCCTAGACCTGAAGTAGAACTTGTTGCTGATACTCCTTGTACCGCTTCACCAATAACGACTGAGCTACCAAGTCCACTACTAGAAGTGTTACCTGATACTGCAATTAATGATTTTGCTACTACACTTTCAGTACCTAATGCAGAAGTACCTGCACTTCCTGTGACTAAAACTGTTTTAGGAATTACTACTTCTTCGTTTCCTAAGGAAGTAGTTCCTACATTACCTGAAACCGAAACATTAGCAGCACAAGAGACACTTTCATCACCTAAACCAGAGGTAGAGGTAGTCGCTGATACTCCTTGTACCGCTTCTCCGATTACAACTGAACTACCTAATCCAGTTGTTCCTGAAAGTCCTGTTTCTACAACCGTAGCATTACAGCTTACAGAAACAGAACCTAATCCGCTTGTAGCGGCAATTCCATCTTCTACTACATTAGCAGAACATAGAACAGTTTCTGAACCAAGTGCTGATGTGCTGTTAACACCTGTAACACTTACATCAACAGAAACTGCTGCGGGCTGACCCCACGGACCTGAGCCCCATGTGGATCGACCCCAACCTGCCATTTAATAATTTACGCTATTCTTATAATAGCGTTACTTGCGTCAGCAGTAGGAAACTGTACAGTGAAGTCTCCATTAGTAGATGTTTTATCTCCACCAAAAGCAAGTACACACACCGCAGGGTCACCTGAAGCTGTGTCATTAAATATTAATGCTCCGTTAGCAGTAATTGTAGCACTACTAAAAGTTAAATCAGCAAAATCAGTAAACGCAGTTGTACTTGATGTTGTTGGATCAACTCTAGTTAAACTAGCACCTTTTGCTGTGTAGTTAGTACCACTTGCTTCGTTAGAAGTAGTGTACGCTGTCGTAGCAGCACCTAAAGATGCAGAACTAGTGTATAACGCTAATTTAAAATCATTACCGCCAGAGTTTTTAAAGTTATGTGTACCTTCCATTAATTCTTTTTTAAAAGATGTACACATTGCTTGTGATATAGCCATTATAGCCTCCTTATAATTTCAGCCATTTTACAATGACCTTGTTTTTTTAAAAGACCTGCTACTGTGCTTCTGTCACTAGCTATAGCTTGTCTCATGTACAATAAAACGACTTCTTCAATGCTGTCTTTAAAAGCTCTAGCTTGAGCTTGTACTAAAGGATCAGCGTTATCGCTAACTTGAACTAAGCGTTCCATTATTCTTTCAGTCCAATATTCTGGACTTAATCCTGTGTTTTGTGTGGTTTTTACAGCCACATCTCCCACTTTTATTTCATACATTATGCTTGTGGTGTCCTTCTAATTTCATCATATCTAAATTGATCTCTTGTAGATTTAGCTTCTGCTAGGTTTTTCATTTGAGCTAACGCTTCTTGAAACCTTTGTTCGTATAAACCAACAGATTCATAATTCTTTAAGTATATCATAGCTTCTACAAGACTACCATACAAAAGAGCATTCGGTGCGTTAGTAGAAAGCCATGTTGTACCGCTATCTCCAGCTACTGTAAGTGAATTAGGTCTATAAAAATAATGTAGTTCAAAACTAAAATTACTACTAGGTGTAGGAGCCAATATAAAAGAAGCTTGATCAAACTCAGCGTAATACTTTGGTGTTCCTGTAGTTGCTATAGAAGGAGTAAAATCTCTTATAAAACTTACATGTTTTAATTTTAAAAATGTATATTTACTATCAGAATCTATTACAGCTAAACTAAACGGAGCTAAAAAATCTGTAGGCATACTTAGATATGTGTTTGATGATGTGCCCGTTCCTGTTACGTTTTTTCTAAACTGATCAAGTTCTACACCTTTTAAAATTCTTTCTTCAGATCCTTCAATGAAGTCATTAAGGTGTGTAACAAAAGTGCTTTCTGTACTTTCTGAAAAATCTTGTATAGCTGTTTTTAAAGATGAATATGTCCAACTCATGTCATGATCCTGTGGTTATAGTTACGCTACCTAATCCAGAAGTTATTTTATCACTACGAAAACTTGAACCAATGACATCGTTGTGAGAAACAAAAGTAGAAGGGGAACTCACTCCATTCGCCACACTGTTTTCTGTTTTAACTACTCCGTTCCCAGCAGTTGGTGCAACCTCTGTAACTCTTGGGTTTTTAAGTGCTTCTGGATCTACAGGTGGGGTTATAGGTTCTATTTGTGGAGCTTTAGGTTCATAACAATCTCTACATACTTTTAAACCTTGCCATTCTTCTCTAAGTTCTAGATAAGGGTAAACAAAACCACATCTATCACATTGAGCTTTTGAATATTTTCCCAGAGCGTATGCCATTAGTAATAACTCCTTCTAGGTACAAGATGCAAAGAAACTTTTGTTCTGTCTTCGTCTGCAGCTAATTTAAAATCTTGCTCATATTGTTGTTTTAACATAGGAGCTTTTTCAGGGTTTTTCTTCATAGCAAGATAATATGCTAAACCACTCACCATACAAGGCATAAACCTTGAAGGTATATCGGGGTCTTGGTTAGAAGCTGTTACGTCATCTATCCTAGTAACTCTGTTAGTTATTAAAGTATATGTTGCGACAGTATCTGGTGTTGGCCAAATGTTAAGCACTGGTGTAGTGGCTCTGTCTAAAAAATATTGTGTGGGTCTACCTGTGCTGGTTTTATCAGGTATGTTTAAATATTCTGTTCTACCTATCCTATTCAGTTGTAAATCAGTTGTACTACCTGATATAGTTTGCCTCACTACAGCAGAAACAATATCTACGTCGTGAGCATTTAAAGTATATTGGTTTGTGCCTGCTGTGAGAGTTAAACTTACTTGATCTATTGTCCATAAGTTTACACCTCTATTAGACCAATCGGCGAACATAATATTTAATGATCGCCGAGCAGTCTCTGCATCATAGCCTGTCCTAAGTTCTAACCCTGCTAGTTCAAATGCCTCTTCAATAGTATCAGCAATATTTAAACTAAAAGTTTTAGTACCCGAAGTAGCCATTAATCATAGTCCTTTGTACAATGTAGAACTATAAGGTAGGTGTCTCCTGAACTTGACCCAGTGGTTGTGAGTAGCATGTCACCATTTTTACCACTGCCTGAAGTATTTTGTAATCCACCAAAAGGTGAAAAATCTAAAATACCATCAGCACTTGGGTTTAGTTCCATACACAAAGTGTTAGTGGTTGCGTTCCAAAGTAATCCTATTTTAGTAAAACCTAATATAGAGTAATAAACTTTTTTAAGTTTTACACCTGTACATGCTGCTCCGTCACTTTTACGTGCGGTAAGAGCACTTACGTCTACTTTAGCAACAGCACTTTCTCCGCTGCCATCACTTACGTTGGTTAGCTGAACTATAAAGTCTTTATCACCGTCAAGAACAGTTGTGGAAGTTACTGCATCAGCCATAATCTACCTCCTGTTTATGCGTCAGCAAATGGAGTTGCTAAAGTTCCTGAGCCTATAAGTACACCTTCGATACCATATACATTAGCAGCTATGATGGTTGCTGTAATAACACTTCCTGCTATTCCGCCTTTAGTAGAACCATTAAGAGTAATAACATCATTACTTGCTCCAGGTATAAATGTTTTACCCGCATCAGCTGATTTACCTGTGTAAATACCACCGATAAACTTATCAGTGCCGTCAGTTAAGATGTCTAAATCTGTTGCTGCTGTTTGTATAAAGAAAAAGAAAGAAGCACCAATGTTATTAGCCTGAGTAGGGTCTGTCGGGTCGGTTGGTGTTGTTGCATTGATTGAAGGTAAAGTAAATTTACCATCAGCGTCATTACAAGCTAATATTTTTCCTGCATGAGCGTCTACTGTTAAAGTTGTGTCTGCTGTTAAGCTGACAGTAGCATTCGCACCTGCTGTTATAAATCCAGAAAGTGATTTTACTGGTCCTGAAAATGTTGATTTCGCCATATTAAGTCTCCTTAATTAAATCTATCGTCTTGGCTTGTCTGCTAGGGCAGTCGATAGATAGTTGTAAAATTCCCTAGTTCTTTTGTCATTCTAGCTTATCTACATCAAAAAAGAAAGGGAGCCGAAGCTCCCTTTCCTAATTAACGTAATCGGTTACGCTCCTTTAGATCCGTAGATCCCACGAAAGTCACTAAAACCAAAAGAATATCTTTCTCTAGCTTTGTACCTTACGTTACCAGTTTCGAAGTCTCCTTCCATACCAGTTGTCATTGGCGCTCTTTCAAAGTGCTTTAGACCGTTAGGTGCATCAGTTTTGATAAAGAAAGCATCAGTATCGGTAAGATAGTGATTTACAACATAACCCTCTGGCAACATTCCCATGTTTTTCATTGCGTTGATGTCGTTGTCTGATGTACTCACTCTTCCAGGGGAATTTAATACCCTGTCTGCAACAAATTGCAATTGTGGTGGGATGATCAGCTTTCTAGCTTGAACATTAATTTTGATTCCTCTTTCGTCTTTAAACTGAGAGATATCAATCATAGCGTTCTCTAACGAAGTTTCGTTTAAATCAGCGTCAGTACTTGGTTCATTCGCTTGATTACCACCAGTTATAGTAGGGTGGTCTGTAGCGAATAGTTCTTTTCCGTCTCCTCCAGGGAAACTAGAATTGAAACCATTATTAAGTACGTTTGCAGCTTTTACTTGCTTCGTGCTTGCCATAGATCTAGCTAGAGCTCTTGTGTATCTAGAAGAAAGAGTATCGTAGAGATTATCTTCGATAGCTTCTTCTGTCAACGAAAAGGCTAAAGCTATTGTTTCATGCGTATAACGAGATGTGAAAGTTTCTTGTGCTGAATCATAAGTTACTGCCTCACCTTCTCCTTTTGTTGGAGCTTGTGCGAACCCTGATAACATCACTTCTTCCTCAAACGCTCTATCAGAAGTTTCTGTGTCGAAAATTTCTGAGTGCTCGTTCTCGTATCTATTATACTCAAGACCAAAGAGTGCATTTAATCCTGGCTCGAGTTCTTTTACTAATTGTGCTCTGTTAATTGCCATTATTATTCACCTTTAGTTGCTGCCAAATACAGAAGTAGGGAACATTACATGCACTCTAGCGTATTGACCAATAGAGTTATCGGGTCTGTCAACAAACCCCACTACTGTCGCAATACCACTAGAAGTTGTAGTTGTTACACCTTCTTTTGATCGACCTGTGTTAGAATCACCTGCAGTTGTCGAAATCGTATTAGTTGTTCCGATAGACGCTTGTGTAGGAGTCCCAGTAGACTGAGCCTCATAAACAATATCTGGATCGGAGTAAACATACGCTTTCGCATTTGCAGTACCTAATGTGACGGTATCAGCTGTCCATACTTTTGAAAAGACAACAGAACCATCAGTTGCTTGATATTCCACACCATAAAATACACCAAGAGGTGCACCAGTTGCAGTCCCCTGAATTACTAAACCACTAGATAGATTAACTACATCACCACTAAAGATGGATGCGTTAGTGCCACTCGCGATCTCAAACTCAGAAGGTCTAATAGTGCCTCCTGACATATGATATGCTGGTGTGAAACCATTTGGGCTATTTACATTTGCCATTATTTTTCACCTTTTATATTCATATAAAATAACATGGTACTCACTAAGAGTCAGTACCTCCACTTCCGAAAGTAACTTTACTCTGTCTATTAGGGCTACTAATAGGCATTCTTGAGTCACTTTCTCGCATAAGATTATTATCGACTGCCTCCATTTGATCTGAAGACATTTTGGCGTAGTATGCACGTCTTTGTTGGACGGTTTCGATAGGCATCTTAGCTAAAATTAACCCACCTACTCCAATTACTCCTGCATGTTTACCATCATCTACAGTAGGTGCTTCAAACTCAGGGTGGTCTTCTGATCTAACAGGTTCCCAACCTTCACGAATACGTTTTGACATATTCGCTTTGTCGTCTTGCCCTACCATTGATTCTCGTAACCAGCGATAGACGTAACCAGATGGCGGAATCGGTGCGTCTAATAAAGACGGTGGTTGCCATGGTTTAAGACGAGATTCATTATCTCGAGTATCTGCAGATCGTGGAGTTCGATCTGTTTTGACTTCAGTGTTTTTGTTATCTTCTGTCATTTTTTTCTCCTATGTTTTTATGTGTTTAGCATATTCTTCAAGTGGGACGCCTAATCTTTTAGCAATTGCTACTTGACTAGGTGACAACTTGACAGTGCGTCCTTTTCCTGTTTTACCTCTAGCACCTCTGCTTGGGGCTGCAACATTTTCTTGAACGATATTATTTTGAGAGACTTCTCCTCCGTTATTAAACTTATGAGGAAAACTCTCCACCATTCTTTTATCTATCTCCTGATAATATTCATCAGAAGAAGGATCAAAACCTTCACTCTCTACCAACTCTCTATGAAAAGCAAAAGCACTCGTAGTCATAGCTAAGTCCGTGCCGAACCAGTCATTTTTCTTAGCCCAATCTTGAGCTTTAGGATCTGGAGTAGGTTGAGTTTGAGCTTGTTGTGTAACCTGTTGCTGAACTTGCTGCTCAACATTTGTTGATTCGCTTTTTTGTTCTTTTTCAGGTTTAACACGATTTAAGCTCTCTAATTCTACTGCAAGTTTTGCTACATCTTTTTGATGTTCCAACATTGCATCTGTATCTCCGAGGTCATAAGCAGTTTTATACTTGTCTTCGGCAGTAGCAAGTTGGCTTGCAACTCTTGCACTATACTCATCATATAGTGATTTATCTTTTTGTGAAAGGTTTTCATTAGTTTTATTTAACTCATTTTGAACATTCTTAGCATAATCTAATGCTGCCTGTTCTCTTCTTTCAGCTTCTTTAATCTTATATGTGAGTTTATTAATACGTTTTTTGACTGATTCACTGTAGTCAGCTACTTCTTTTTCAGTAGATTCCTCTTCAGAAGTTTCTTGAACTTCTATCTGATTTTCTTCTGGTTGAGTTTCTTCTACTACTACAGCTTCTTCGGTAGTCGTTTCTTCGCCTTCAAGTTCTATTTGAACTTCTTCTGTTTCTTGCATGGGTTCTGCCATGATTATACTCCTATGTTAATAGTTGCGTGATTATTGTACATCTTCTGGGTTATTCACCACAGCAAGTACTTCATCATCGTTTAATAAGCGCAAGTCACCACCATCAATTTTGATCCTAGCTCCTGCGTATCTTCCAAAAATAATCCAATCTCTTTCTTGGCACCAGGCACCGTTAGGAAATTTATTCTTATCTTTGTAAGCATCTGGTCCTAATGATACTACGAATCCTACATTAGTACCTAATCTTTCTTTTTCTAAATATGAATCAGCTAAGTGTATTCCACCTTTAGTAACGGATTTTTGAGTAAAAGGAAGGATTAATATTCTATACCCTGTCGGGTCTGGTAGTTTTTCTATAAGAGATTCGTCTTCTTCAATAGTTTCTGGTGTAAACTTATCTTCTATGATAGGTTCTACAGGTTTATCTTTAAACCTGTCTACATGATCAGGTATTTTTTTCTCTTGAGTTGCATCAGTCATCTTCTTGCTCCTTGATGTTTTGCAGGTCTATTATAATTCTTTCAGCAGAACTTAGACCAGAGAGTTCTCCTAAAACTTTATTATAGCTGTTCCAGTCTTGTACACCACCAGTTGCTAATAAATCTGTTAATTCTTCTTTTCTTTTACGTACTTCTCTTAATGTTTTTTCTACTATGTATAAACCGTCCATCAGCACTTCCACTGTCTTCGTGACCAATAGTTAGCCTTTGTTTTATCACTACCTAAACCACTGCTACGAGCACAGTAAGACCTTTTTCTCTTTTTATCTCCAGGATGTGCACCTAGATTAGGATCACCAAAAGTTACTCTTTTTATATTCCCTGTTTTAGGATCTTTTACAAAAACTTCTCTAGTTTTCTTGCCATATCCAGGTTTTCCTTTCCCTATCCTTCTTGGTTTATTTAAAGTAACTTGTTTTCCTTTATATTCTGCCATTTTTAAGCGTATTTAGTTTTTTTCCTACGGTTAGGCATAACAGCTCCGCATCCTCTAGAAAATTCACCGCCACTTTTCATAGGTTTAGGTATAACTCCTTTTCCCATTAAAATATCTTTTTGAGTAATTTTTCCATCACCACTTAGGTCTGGAAACTTACCCCCATCTTTCATCATTTTTATTTCACCGCCATATGCTGCTGCCTTTTTAGGTTTTTTAGCAGTTTTTGCTGCAGCTTTAAAATCAGCAGCAGAAGGTGCACCTTTAGCTCCTTTTTTACGCATTTTTTTACCAGCTTTTTTCTTTTTATTAATATTATAATAAAGTCCTTTTTTAGCTGTTCTACCGTCTTTTGTTTTATGTGTTGGTTTTGGCATTTTATTCCTCGTATAGATTGTTAAAAGTAATAGCAGGATCTAGATAAGTTTCATGACTTTCTGCGGAGTGTGTATGTTGAGAAGGTTTAAAGTCTGGTGCTCCTTCGCCTGTTACCCAAAGAGCAGGGCTAGTTGCTCTTACTCTATTATTAGGTAATGCTACAAAGTTACCTTTCCACTTGCCTTCGTCTGTAATATACATAACATGAGATTGTTTGTGTTGAGCCGAATCATCAGCTATATCACTATTTGTATAATCTACAGTAAACATATATTTACCATTATAAAACTTTCCATCAATTTTGCATAGCCATGGACTTGAACTTACTCGATCCATAACTATAATTGAATGATCTCTTGACTCACAATCCCAAGGTTGACATAAATGATCTTCCATAGCATCGGGATATTCTTTGCTGGGTATATCAGCTACTAATGCTTGTATTGGCATTCTTGCCCACATAGCACCACCGTGTATATTACCTTCGTCCCAGTCTTCACAATTTGATTCATAGCCTGTAAAGACTACTTGAAAACTTAATGAACGATCAGGTATTGTATTAACAGCAATCGCTAGAGCGTGAAGATATTCGCCATGATATTTTTCATGATTGTGTGTAAATTCTCTTCTCACCCAACACTTAAAGTGAGGGATATTACTGATAAGGTGTGCCACCTACTTCTTTTTCTTTCTAGTTGTTTTACGTTTGCTCTTTTTACGTGCTGCTCCACCTTTGGACATTTTACGCATAGAACCGTATTTACTTTTTTTCATGGTTTATCCCCATACTTTAGTTTTTGTTCCGCCCCAATATTCAACAGCATGGTCTTCGTCAATTAATTTTTGACAAACATCTTCTCCGTTTACAAATGGAACGCCTAAAATCCTACCGTATTTACCCTTACCTAAAGATTTAATCTGTAGTGTATCGGTTGTACATATTTCTATAAGTCTTTCTTTAGCTTTTAAACCTAATGCTTTTTCTGCTAAGTTTCTTGTTCTGCTTTCTGGTGTATCTATACCAGCTAATCTAACTCTTTGTTTATGAAGTTTTATATCAAACCCTAAATCCAAAGTTACGTCAATAGTGTCACCATCTATTACTCTATCTAACACAGCGTTATAAACAAAGGAATCAGGAGAAGAACTCATAAATTTATCTTACACCGCTTGAGCTAGTGTTGTATTTAACACCTTTTGTAGCTTTACCTTTACCTTGAACTGTGCTTTGACCCTGACCGAAGATATCGCTATTAGTTTTAGTTAAAACTACCGTACCTTTAACTGGTTTTGATAAATCAATTTTATCAGGAGCAGGAACACTAACTTTTTTAAATTTAGTTGTATCTTTCATTAGTCACCTCGACTGTCTGTATCCGATGATCTTACATCTTTCAATATCTGACCATACGTTTTGTTATTACTATCTTGAGCTTTTAAGAGTGCTTCTTCTCTATCTTGAGCTACTTTCATTTCAGCTATGGATTCTTGTGATTCTATTTTAGCAAGATCAACCTGACTTCGTAAAGCATCACGTTCTCTTGTTGCATCTATTTCCTCACGTTTAACTTGTAAAAGAGGATCTAATTCTTGTGCTTTAGCTTGGGCTTCTGCCATAGCTTGAGCTTGACCTGTAACTTCTTGCGTAGCTTTTGCTGCAGCTGCAGCTATTTCATTCATAGCTTCTGGTGGCATCTCTTGACCTTCTTCTAGCTGAGGTAGTGGTTGACCTAAAGCAGACTCTATTTGTTGTTTATACAACATTGCTTGGTGTTCTTGTATATTAGCTTGTATAGACTGTAGTGCCATAGGGTTTTCTTGCATCATAGGATTCTGCATAAATGCTGCATGAGCAGCAATATATGCTTCATGACTTTGAAACTCAAAAGCTTTAATTGGTTGACCAAGCATTGCTGCTTGTTGTTCTGTAACTGGGTCTCTTGGCGGTACTTGTGGTAACTCAGGTAAAATTTCTTCTATATTTTTTATTTCTAAAGCTTCGTACATACGTCTATAAGCTTCTCTCAAATTATGTATTTGAGGAGCTGCTTGTGCCATCTGTAGTTCTTGCTGAGCTAACATAACTCTTTGTGCCATACTAAATATGTTAGGATCACTTATAGGTAGTATATCTACTCTATCATCAAAATCTGATTGTTTGATCTCTTGACTGGCTCCTGTAACCTGATACGGATATACAGGTGGGAGAGAACGGGAGAATACTCCAGCCAAGAGCCTAAACTCTTTTTTCTGAGCAAAATGAAGACGTTTATGTATAGCAGACATTACTTTTGTGCCACGTTCTAGCATAGCTACTGTGGTTCCTACTGGTAATTGTTGGCTTCCTATGTCGCCTACTTGCATATCAGCAATAGAAGCAAACCTTCTACCACTGTCGATTAATAAACCTAATAACTGACTTAATACGTTGCTTGGTTCTTTATACGGTAAAGGCATAAGAGCATCTCTTATTACTCCTCCTGGCACATCAACATCTCTAAATTCTCCAGGACGTAACGGTTCATCTTCTCCTTGTACTCTCATACCTCTAGCTTTAAAACCAGCAGGTAGGTTACTTAGTGTACCAGCATCTATTAATTGACGTAAAACAGAAGTAGCTGATTTAGTTAAACCACCAATCATGTGTATTAAACCAAAACCATAAAACCCTAGTCCTGGCAAAAATTTATAATGTACAAAATATTCTTTTTTACGGAACAAATTATCATTCATATCCCAGTTTCTACGTATAGCGAGGATCTCATTTGAGTCTTCAAGGATAGTAACTATGTATGGTACACCAAAATCATACTCATCTATGCCTTCTAGCTCTAAATTTACATGAAACTCAAGCAAAGTGTACTCGGTATAGTCACTAGTCGGCTTACTAAGACCTTGTAACTCGTCCATTTTGTCTTTTGCGTCGTCATAATCAATAATTCCAGGGTCTCCAATGTCAATATCACGGTAAATACCATTTAATTGCATTTTTCTAATGTCATTTCCTGTCATATTGATGACATGGGTGATTCTTGGGCTAGTTTCTAGGTTAGTTGTGTCATAACTGACGACTAAATCTTCTGCTTTTACAAAACTAGCGGTAGCACGGCTTAAAAGTGAGTCAAAATACACTTTTTTAAAGGCAGATCCCGCCAAAGGTAGGTAAAACAGTAAACTATCCATATCTGGGTCATATTCTTCCATGACTTCAGTGATTTGGTAGTTCATAAACTCTTTTACACGTTGACTTTGAGCCATAACTTCCCTATTTTCTGCTCCAACTATACGAGTTTTGACTGGACCAGACGCAGGAAGTAGTTCTTTGTATGCTTGTGCTTGAAATTGTGTAGCAGCTTCTGCTAAAATAGGGTGAGTTACTCCACTTGCACCAGGAAAAGGTTCGTCACGGTCTTCTGTTTTTATACCGAGTAAATCTAAACCTTCTGTAAATGTTTGTAACCACTCTTCACGTGACTCTTTGTCTTCTTCATAAGCAGAAGAAAGCTCTGAACTTAGTTCACTTAATTTTTCAGGCGGTAAAACATCTGCTAAGTTTTGATTATGTTCGTTTGTTGCTTGTTGTTCTTGATCGACCACGGGCACCATTTGACCATCCGCTGACATTTGAAACTCAACAGCAGGTTCTTCACCTTCTTCTATTTCTATCGTAATTTCTTCAGCGTCTGCTAAACTTTCTTTAAATGGACTTTCACCTTTATTTGGATATCTTTGTACTTCTATCGCCATTTATGTTTCCCGTGCGTTAATAGTAACTTATTTTCTTCTTATATAAAACCTCTTCTTCATAATCAGAAGGAAGCTGTATAAACCCACCTTGTCTAAACCTTAACATTGCTTGTGTTGTTGAGTCAACTAAATCATCGTGGTCACCTGCTGGAAACGCAGCACACTCTTCAATAACTTCTTGTGCCCATGTTGTATCAGGATACCAAACCATGCCAGACTCGAACAATGGAGCACAAGCATTGACTCTTGATATCTTGTCATTACCACGAGAAGGTGTAAAATTCTGCACAGGTATACCTACGTTTCTTAGTTCTTGAGTGAGAGGCATACCAGAAGCTTTACCTTCTATTATGACACTGTCAGGTTCCCAATGTTCATACTGTTCTAAAGCAAGAGCTTTGAGTTCTGGAAAATTATATCTTCCTTTAATTACATCTAGTAGAATAATATGCGGTGCATTACCGTGATATATTTCTTCGCCACCTAGTCTACCTTCTGGATAAAATACTCCCCAAGTAGTGATCGCTGAATAATCTGCCATCTCTGATTTTAAAAACGCAGTATCGTAACTTTGAATAATATAATCACATTGAGGAGGTTCTCTATTTGGCCATTCTTTCCACCATTCTCTTTTAATTAGTGCTCCTTCTTCTGAAGTTGGATTCTGCATGTATTGTGCGTGCCACTTAGGACCGCCACGTAAAGAAGCTTTTACACTTTCTAATTCTTCTATACTCCAATAACTTTCCCACAGCGGTTTACCACTAGGTAAAATAGCAGGTAGCTCAATAAGTTCCCATTGATCTGCTTTAGGATCACGTGCGGCATCTTGTAATAAACGACCTGTTAAATCATTTACGTTCCACCTTGTCATTACAATTACGATTGCTCCTCCTGGCTGAAGACGTTGTCGTGGACCAGAAGTGTACCACTCATAAGTATCTTCCATAGATTTAGGATTCATTGCGTCTTGCTCAGAGTGTGGGTCGTCGATTATAAATAAATCGGCACCACGTCCAGCTAACGCACCACCCACACCTGCTGCATAGTATTCGCCTTTAAGTTTTGGATTACGCTTATCTTGTGTTTCCCATTTACCTGCTGCTTTACTGTCTGGGTTTATAAGGACGTTGTCAAAAACTTTTTCAAAGTCTTCCATTAACATAAGGTCACGGATTTTACGACCAAACTTTACAGCAAGGTCGGCGGTGTGAGTTGCTTGTAATATTTTAAGTGAAGGATTACGACCAACTAAATAAGCAGGGAACATGTGCGACGCAAACTCTGACTTAGTGTGTCGAGGAGGCATGTTAATAATTAGACGTTTTATTTTACCGTCAGCTATACGGTCAAAGGCTTCTGCCATAACTTTGTGATGAGCACCTTCAATAAAACTTGGCCACTGAGTACGGACAAAAGATAGAAAGTTTTTTTGAGCTTTTTCTACTTTTTCAAGTTCTTCTAGTCTTTCTGCTAGTTCTAGGTGTTCTTTGAGAACATCTTCTGAAAGATTCTCTAAGTTATTTTCCATACTTATCTAGATTAAATAATTCTTTAAACTTGTCGGCATCGTATTTATTACTTATGCCCTGATCTTTTAAACTTATGACAGTGTCTCCTCTGCTTTTAAGAGTAGCAGGATAATAAAGCGAATCATAATCCATATTTTTAAAAACATTAGGTAGGTTTTCATTTTTAGAAAACATTATAGGATAAGCGTTTCTTACATTAGGGTTTTTAGAAACCATAGCTTCTAGTTTAAGTGCTGCGCTTTCATCTCCAGCAGACCTAAGTCTTTTAGCTTCTTGTAATAATTTGTCAATAGTCTTTTTATCTAAGTCTTGAGGTTGAAAAGTTTTTCCAAAATTAGGGTAATTGACTCGATAAATAGAACCGATACCTTGTGAATAGTCCATGAGCCTCGGATCACTTGCTAGGTTTGAGTAATAACTTCCTGGTTTTAAAGAATCTATTCCTGTATCTTTTGAGCCATGAAACATGGGACCTTTTGAATTTACTCTACCTGCTGTTTCTTTGCCTTTATTACCTGATAGAAAACCAGCACGTGTTTGAATCACATTTAGTATTTTGTTGGTTTGGTCTTTTAATACTTTTTCAGTTTCAAATGGTTCGTCTACGCTTTTTGTAATACGTTCCATTTGATTTGTATATTCATCTATTATTTGTCTATTAGCGACGGGAAGATCTTTTGCTCCCAAGTTAGAAACTTTATCTATCACCATCTGCATTGCTTTTTTACTCATAGGCTTGGCTAAAGCAAATCCAGGTATAAGGTCTAAAGCAGCAAAGCTGGCATCTGTTCCAGTTTTATCACTTAATTCATAGGAGAGTAAAGGTAATAAACCAAGTGCACCTTTACCTGTTTTAAAGATATCTTTAAGTCCTTCTTCAGCACTCTTATCTGAAACAGCCAAGGGTGGAGCCAACACTCCACTTCTTGTATCACCGATTAAAGAAGTTAAACCAAATTCTGCCATATCAAAAATAAATTTTGCAAAAAAATTTTTACACTCTGTTTTCTAACGATAGTGTAGTTCGCATAGTCGGAAAAGTAAATATCTTATCTAATGTCTCTTTAAAACTGAGCCGAAGGCTTACGTATGTTAGCCTTCGTTAAGGGGGTTAGGGGTAAAAAAATAGGGGCTAACTAGTAGCCCCTAAATTTTTTACTAAGTTTTTTAGCTAATAGTAATAGCCCCCGTTTTTACTAGGTACTTTAAATCCGTACTATTACCTAGCCTATTATTTATAGCGTAGGTTACCGTTTTACCGTTAACCGCTTTTACCCTAGCGTTATTATGGTCCGCCCTTAGTACCTTACCCGTAGCGGTTATAGTAGCGTTAGCGTTTAACCCGCCTAAGTAAGTAGGGTTAGTAGTTTTTTTAGTAGTAGTATTAGTCATAATATTTACCGTATATAAAGGCTATTTATTAAAGTTACTAAATACCGCCTTTTTTAATATTTAGTAAAGCTATTATAAAACTTTTTTTATTTAAAAGTAAAGGTTTATATTTATATAAAAGTAAAGGGTTTTTTTAACACATTAGGCATGATCAGATGATCGTATATGTGGTCCATGGTCCATGGTTCGTGTTGCAATGACAATGTGATTACATCAATAGTTTACAGACAATGATCCTGTGATTACAGCGAAGCCATGATCAGATGATCTTACACCATGGTCCATAGTTCATGGATCATGATCCTTGGATTACAGCGAAGCCATGATCAGATGATCTGTGTGAACATCAGATGATGCATAGATCTTTTGATCGTGGGATGTTGTTGTAGTATAATAGATCATGGTCCATGGATCCTATTAGCTATTAGCTGATTCATGGACCACCGTTCCCGACTCATATATTTTTGTACGTTGTCCGTGCTCCTTGGTTAAGTAGGTTCTATATATAGGTCTACAAGATCCAATATCCTTATCTAAAAGATGTATTGCTCGTTTTATCACGAGTGTTGAGAGTTACCAACTTATTACCAAGACCATGGTCCATGATCCATATTATCTACATTTTGCTAATAGGTCGCTAATAGGTTAGCCAATAACCACTTCATAAGGACTTGCGACAGTAGTTATAGCGTATTAGATATTGGCTTATTGGCTAGAGTAAGATATTTACAAGTTTTGTGAATTAATTTTTGGGGATGCTAATATAGTAACAGCTTAACCTACTGCTATTTTAAACTTAAAGAATTCAGTTAAAGCACTTGACCCGTAACTACCATTTAAGGATAAAGCAATAAAGACATCTATTACGTAATACTCATCATATGTCTCATTGGTTGTTTCACCTTTTTTACGATCACCGTAACCTACTTCAATAATATTATAACCGCTTGATGCTTGATCGTTTAGCCTTGATGAATCATAAACCGTAAACCATTCTTTAGGCAGTTCAGCATATACTTTATCTTCACATGCTTCAGCATCTCCTGAGTGAACTTCATTAAAGTACCAAGCTACTTCATCGGGAGCTTTACTAAGCAAGTCTGACATAATACGTATTACCGTATCCTGTTCAACACCGTTACTTATAACATCTTTGATGTCAATAGGTATATTATTCTTAGGTATTATTTCCCAACCGTTTTTAAATTTATTCATAATGTTTTCCTCGTTATTAATTTATTTATATATAAAGTATAGGGTTGATGGTTATACATCACTAGGCGATTAATAAGACTACTCATCAAGTAAATCATCTACACCTACGCTACCCCACATATCAACACCGAGCGTTGCGTAAATACGCATCAACGTATAGCGTCTAGGATATTTCAAACTCCTAAATTCAGTATAAAGTTCTTCCTCAGGTAAGCCCCTTTTATATACTAAGTAACGAGTGCTGGAATCTATATTCCAGCCCTCATTTTTAAGTTGCTCAGCATTCATATTTTCTTCTTTCATAACTTTCTCCTTTATATATTAACCGTTATTATTAGCATCAAACCATGCTTTACTTGCTGCCCTGATGGCGTTAGTTCTACCAATCTTGGCTCCCGTTTGTTGTGATAACATTTCCGCAATATAGTCTATATCTTCGGCTACATCTTCTGGTAATGCTACATTCACACGTTTTTCTTGATTACTCATGTTTACCTCGTTAGTAATTATTTATTATTTATAAAGTATAGTAATGATCATAAAACATCACTAATAGATAAAAAAGAAAAAGCCCAGCGATCCTGCTAGGCTTTTTCAGGGGATATAAAGATTTAGGCAAGGACCATAAACCCTTTATCAAGGTCATACTTGATATCACGAGCGTCAACTAATCTAGACGCTAGTGCTTCCTCAACGGTTTTACCGTTAAGCTCTTTCTGACGATGGATATTTTGGTCAGACCTTGGGGTCTTCTCAAAGTTAGCTTTTAATAAAGCGTTTAAGTCAAGACCACCAGACCTAACATTTGCCTTAGTTGCCTGAGCGACAGACGCAAGACTTTTAGTAGGTGTGATAGTTACCGTTTGTGATGCCACAGCTTTTTTAGTTGTGGACTTTTTAGTAGTAGCAGATTTTGCCATTTTACCCTCCTCGGATAATTACAGGTCAATATAATTATTAACCTTACAAATAGTATAGTTAGAATAAAGTAAAAGTAAATACATGATGTAATTGTTGTGATACTTCATTTTCGTATTTTCTTCTCGTCTACTTCACCGACTTTACGATCATAGTAGTCGTACACTTGTACATCGCCACGGTGCCCGACCCAACCTATCATCATATTGTGTTTATCTTTCATAAGCCAACCACCCATACGAGCAGAGGAGTGATCAACATGAGGCATTTTAGTATAGTTCTTACCAGCTTTATCACGGAACAACGCCACCGCTTCCTCAAAGTTCTTTTTCTCAAATAAGCTCATTTTACCACCATGCCTCCATTATACATTTATTTTCCGCAGCTACCTCAAACACTAACGCTAAATCTTCTAGTTCTTTTACATAGTAACCACCATACTCAGCTTCTAGCACAACGTCTTTTGTTTGCAGAGAAGGGTTGTCTTCATGCAGTATTTCTAAATAATTCCGTATAAGTTTACCGTACAACTCTAGAGTATCACTCTGTATGTGTTCTCCTGGTTCAATATGCCAAGTATGCTCGACACAATCAGGGTCATGCATCTCCATGAGCCACGTGACAAAGTTCTCATACACTCCGCCCCTGAACGAACCGTTACCATGACCACTAAACATACCACCGCACAGACTTGCTTTTTCTAAACGTTTATCTTTAAACTCTTTATCTTTGTCATTAGCATGTAATATAAAACAATCTAAACCCATAATTACCTCCCAATATATTTAATATCTTTTTTAGGGATCACCTGATACGCTCCCTTATTATACGCAGGTGCTATCGTGTATTGACTACTGATGCGCCTACGCTCCTCAGGTGTAAGTTCTTTATTTTTCATAAGTTACTCCTTTATTAATAACTAAAGTATAAAACCCATCAATATGCTTCCCTAACATAGCTCTTATTAATCGTTATCTTGTAAGGCAGAAGGACTTAGCCAACCAGAAAAGTGTTCAGCTTCGTCTTCAAAGTACCATTTAAGTTGTATATGTTCAGTATTTTTAAAAGGTGCTGACCGTATAGGACTAAATAAATAGTCAAGCAAAGCACCATATACAGGTATAGGTTCAGCCCATGCTGTATAAAACGTATAAGTAATACAATCATCATCTATCTCAAAGGTAGCATCAA
>Ga0181389_1000010_pt1 | contig 62711 bp, 56 predicted proteins | sample 12SPOviralmetaG_FD_130121 | JGI IMG/M metagenome (GOLD analysis project Ga0181389, IMG submission 130121) | Marine viral communities from the oligotrophic San Pedro Time Series (SPOT) site, San Pedro Channel, CA, USA - 12 SPOT_SRF_2010-06-29 | ecosystem: Environmental > Aquatic > Marine > Strait...
AACTTTTTTAGCAACTGTAGCTTTACGCTGTGCTTTAGTTAAAGATTGTGCTTTTTTCTTAGGTAGACATCTTGTGGTAGCTTTTCCTTTTTTCATTGTACCACAATCACCAGATATATTACCGGATGTATTTATTCTTACCCAATTTTCTTTTTTAAACCAATCACGTAATGATTCTTTAACTCTTTCTTCTGGAGTGAGGGAATCTACTTGAGGTTCACCTTTCACTACTCCTAAGTTATAATTAAATTTATTTATTATACCTCTTTGAGGTACTCTACCTATTTCGTTAGTTTTTTTTTTCTTACCACTCATTTGGCCTTTACATACTTTAACAGCACGACCAGATAAGTAGGCAGATGATTTCTCACCAGCAGCCATTCTTCGCTTTCGGTAAGCTTCACCTTTTTTACAAAGTTTTTCTTTAACTAAATCTTTTATTCTATCCATCAGCTAACATCCATTGCGTCATTGTGACTTAATTCAATTCCTATGTTATCAAATACCTGTTCTAAATCATCATAATATCTAGAATCATAATTTCTTCCTCCAAAATTATTATCAACCTGAATTCCTAATTTTTTAGCTACATGACGAATATCATCACTATCAAATCTTCTTTCTCCTCTATAGTCATCTTCATCTTTAATAGTTATTTCCTCTCTATTCTCATCATAAACCTGGATTTTATATAAACGGCCATAATCAGTGTAGGTAAAATCTATTTTTTTAACTAATGGGACTATGCCATCAATATAAGTTTCAATCTCCTTTCGAATTTCTTCTTGCAGGTGATTTAGCTTCCAAGCATGATGATCAAAATTGTTTTCCATTACTTTAATTTATTATAAATATGTAAAATTATTTTTTAAGTGACTCTAGATGATCAACTACTTCTTTTACGTAATCATCTACTTTATCAGTATTTAATTTTCCATGCCAAGTTTCTATATCTCCTTGTTCAGTAACATGACCCTCATTTGATTCATTTAATTTTTCTTTTACAAAATCTTTAAAGTCTTGTATTCTACTATCTATTACTTTATTATTTACTTCATTAAAGTGTTCTTCATATTTACCTTCAGCTTTTAATTTATCTTCAAATTTAGCATAGCAGTTTAAACAAAAATTGTAAGTATGATAATAAGGTTTATCAACTCTTCTATTCATTGTTTTTTTACATTTAGGGCAAAATAAAGGCATTATGTGTGCCTTTTTAGCTTTATCTAGTTTAGTAATATTTTGTTTAATACCATCTTTAATAGTCCAAGTACGACCATCATGACTATTCCACACATCGCCTTCTTCATGAAAAATTTCTGGTTTGCTATAACCGACTGATTCTCTTGTTTTCTTGCCATATTTTCCTGTTACAAGATTACGGATTCTTTCTACGTCCTTTTTAGCAAATTCTTTTTTTAGTTGGGTCATAAACCTAATTTTTTTAAATCATTGATTACTTGATTAGCATTTTGGTATAATATAGCTGTTCCACCTGCTGCATCCCATCTATCAATTGTACTACCTTTATCATCAATTAAAATATCAAATTTTGTTAATTTGGGTTTAACTGTATGTTTTTGTTTAGCTGATCTATACGTTACTTTTGGCTTTGTTGAATACAATGTACCAACTTTATCTTTAACCCACAAGCCTTTTCCAATAACACTTTGTTTTTTAATTGAAGGTGCAGTTAACATCTCAAATGGATGTTGTTCTACATATTTAACTAACTTTTGGGCATCAGGCATTAATTCAATACCCCTCCAAAATGCTACCTTATGTTTTTCATCTATAAAATCCCAAAAATCATTTAAACCATTTTTATTAACATAATCCTGGGGCATCATACCTGATAAATCATTAAATCTTTTATCAAAGTCCGCTACTACTCCATCCATATCTAAATAAATGTAATATTTTTCTTCTTCAGCTATTTCAAATATAGCTTCGGCTAAACCAAAAGGATCTGTATTAGTCCAACTTCTAAACATAATGTTACCTGTTTCGTAAGCTTCTCTTTCTAATTGCTCTAATTCTGCATCTGCATTAACATTGTCTGTTTGAATATCATGTAATCTATCTTCATGGTTCTGGTGGACATGCACTAATTCATGCGCATATGAACGTAATATATCCTTAGGATGTCTGCCTAATGTGTATAACACGACCTCATTAGTATTTGGGTTATAATACGCAGTTTTACCAAAGAAATTATCTGCGTTTTTAAAATCAGTATGAATAAATTTAACTTTAGGATATGGTTTTAATGTTAAACCATCTTTTTCCATACTAGATGTTAATGATTTAATTAAAGGTTTAAAATCAAAATTAATAGGATCTAATACCTCATTTAATTGTTTTAATCGTTGTGTTTTTTTCTTAGATGCTTCTTTTTTCTTAGTTATATAATCTAAACCAGTTTTTAATCTTTTTTTAACAGCAGGATCTTTTGCTCTACCATATGCTGCTCTTACTCTTTGATGTATTAAATTAATAATTTGTGATTTTCTAGCATGTGATTTAGCTTTAAATGATTTTTTATTTAAAGTATCTACTATATCTTGTCTAGTAGAAAATTTAATACCAATTGTATCTTTAGGGTCTTCATCTGTGTATAATCTACGTCCTGATTTTTTAGGTTTTTTACCTGTACCTTTTTTAGGATCTTTTTTCTTTTTTCTACCTTCATTTACACCACCAATATGCCTAGCATTAAATTTATCTTTTAAATGGTTATTTAATTCATTATCCATATTAAAATTAGGATCCAATACTTTATCATCTGGTTCATCCATAAACTTATCTGAAGCTGCTTTTAAAAATTCATTTTCTACAGTATCATCTACAATTGCAGATGCATCATCATCTACATCTAATTTATCTAACCATGTATTAGTTTTAATATTATCTGGTTTATTAAAAGCTGCTTTAAATATACCATAAGCATCTATAGCCGTACCTACTCCTGGAAGTAAATTTAATGCTGCTGTAAATGCTTTACCTCCTACATCTTTAAATTTTTTAAGGTTTTGATCTTTTTTTATATTTTTTAAAGCTAATTTTAAATCACCATAAGTTTTAATTTCTATTGATTTTTCAGGTGCTTTTTCTAAATCAATTTCTTCCATAACTGTATCATTTATATAACCAAAAATTTCATCTACTTCCTCATCTTTTAATTGTTTTGGAAGTAAAGGTTTTAATTTTTCTACTGATATTTTTGCTGCATTTCTAGCTGCTGTGCCTGATGCTCCACCTTGTGTTACAACAGTTTCAACTCTTAAATTTGGATATTTATCTACTGATGTTGTTCTTATTGCTATATCTTTAAAATCATCTTCATTACCTTCCCTAGCTCCAATTACGAATATAACATCTTCTTCTGGGTGTTCTTTAGCGTAATTATAAACTGCTTGTATAGGTGGTTTAGGACTTAATTTAACTTCAACATTAACGGGTAGATATTGTTTATAGATATCCCATATAATAATTGATTCTTCAGGTGTTACACCATCTCTTTCTTTACCACCAATTAAAATAATGAATTTATCAATGTTAGGGTTTTTTTTAATAGCTGTTTCTACTACTTCAAAATGGCCAGCAGTTGGTGGTTTAAAACCACCTCCATATACAGCTATAGTTCTTTTTTCTTCCTCGGGCAATAATCCCCTTATTATTTCTTTAACTAAACTCATTTACTTATTTAAAAATTTTGATAAGGCTACTTGTGCCTCTTCTCTTGAAATAGAATTGTCAATTATATCTTTAACACCTTGATCTGCTAGTAAAGCTCTAATTTGAGAGTTTGTTTTTTCCTTTTGTCTATCAGAGTATGCTTGTCTTGCTGCTGTTTTTGGTTTAGTATCTTTAGGTGAAAATGGTTTTAAATATTTATCTACTATTGCATCTAAATCTTCTAGTTTTTCATCTTCTAAAGTATTAGCAACTGATATAAAATTATCATCTCCAAATAAAGCTCTATAAGGGCCATAATTTTGAGTTACATTATTCCATGTTTTTAATACAATCGCTGGTGCTAAACTTCTATCTTTACCACCTGATGCTTGGAATCTTAATTCATTTTGTTTAAGTGATCTTTCTAAATCAGTATAAACATAAAGCATAAATACTTCATATCCAGCTTTTTTTAATTCTTCAACTAATGCTTCCGTTTTTTTATATGAGGCAGCTGTACCATCTAAAATAAAATTTTCTTTACCTTCAACTGTTTTTTCAACTTTACCTTTAAATTCTTTATTAGCATCTGCCATTGCTAAAGCTTGTTTACTTCTTTCTTCTGCACTAGCATTTTTTAAGTCTAATGATACATTTGCTTTTTTAAGATTATTAATATAAGCATCATCTATATTTAATACTTGGAATCCTCCAATATTTAAACCTTTTAAAACATACCCTTTTCCAGCGCCAGGGGCTCCAGCTAAAATTATTGCTTTTGGTTTATCTTGTCCTCCAATAGCTCCAGAGTTTACACCTGCAGCATTAGTTACTTCTTGTAGTATGTTTTCTAGTTTTATCATATGTTATAAATATGGAAGTTTAAATCATGTTCATTTTTTTTAAAAACTCTAACTCTTCCTTAGTTACCTCCATAACATTCTTTTGCATAATTTCTTGAGCGCGATTATATTCCTGCTCTTCCCAATAAATTTCTTCACTTGTCATATACACCATGTTTTATTTCTTCAACAAAATTTTCAGTAATCATTTTAGCTGTACTAGGACTATTACTTTCCAATGCATCTAAAATCTTATTTAATGTTAAATAAACTAATTCTTTATCCATTTTTTTCAAATATTTCGTTAATTTGTTCTCTTGATTGCCATCCTATAACTTCACCATCTCCTACCATTACTTCAAATGAGGAAACATCTTCAACATTATTGGCTCTTTTTCTAACACCTGCTCTAGATGTACTGTACAAACCAACACCAGCTACAACTGATATTCTTTTACCATTATCACATACTGCTGTTGCTTGAATAGCATCTGGTACTACTGGGTGATCTTCAAAATTTAAATTTTTAAATTGCATAATTATCTTTCTAATATTACAAATGAACCAAAATATCTATCAAATACCTTAAGTAATTCTTCATAGTCCCCTTTAGTCATTTCTTCTCTAATTGAGTCCCAATCTAAACTTAATTGTTTACTAAAATTTTTAGCATATCCTAGTAATGCAAAAGCATTACCATCTGGACCTGTTAAATCTATTATCATAGGATTTTTAGGGGATAAATCTTTTTTCTTTCTTATCATAACCTTTATTATTTTTATTATTTACGGTGTAAATATACGACCCTTCTATGCGGTAGCCAAATTTCTACGCGGAAGTCTTTAATTCTTCTACTAAAGTATTATATAAACTGTAGCTACTTATTTTAACATTGATATTAGGATTTATCTTTAAAACAGATTCTTTTATACAATTTACATCATTACTATCCATGTTTTCTTCAATTAAAATATTACTTTTAAAAAAAGGTACAAGGTCACTGTAATGGTCTGATAACCCACGTTCGCAATTAGAGCTCTGAATTAGATAGATATTATTACTATTTTTAATATCGTTAATGATATTAGTGTATCGTTTTAAATATTTCTTTTTAATGGTAGATAACTTATCTTCTTTTTCATGGATGAACATCATATTATATGTTTTATCCCATATTTGTTTTCCTTCAAATAAACCGCTATTTACTATTTCAACATCATCAAATATGTTATCTAAACCATTATCTAATATATAAGATACAGTTTTATATGAATTACCACTCCAATCAAAAGGATAATTTATTACTCGAACTTTTGCTTCATTAGCAGCATAAGCTGCTGTACATACCTTACCTATAGGAAAGAATATTGTTTTAGACATTTCGTTTTACAGAAGTTTTAAACGAGGTTGTTGCTGGTTTATGTTTAGGATTTTCTAAATCAAATATTCTTTTTACTGATTTGTAAATATCAATATTTTCTTCTTGTGATCTAGGTGATTCATATATTTCCCAATTTTTACCTTTTAAACGTTTACCCGAATTATCTACTCCTCTAGATTTAGATTTTAACCATAATACCCCTATACGAGCTGCTTCTTTACCAAAACATTCTTTATAACATTGAGCATATGCTGCACCTTGTAAGTCATAAGTTGTTTGTAAATGGTTAGATGTTTTAAAATCAATAACCCATAATTCACCATCAATTTCACAAATTAAATCACAAGTACCAGCTACTTTAAGTTCTTCACTAAATAAATGTACTTCTGTTTCAATTAACGTGGGTTTATGAGTTTCCCAAAAATCAACAAAACGTAAAAACATTTGCCAAACTAAAGGATCCATTTTAGGATAACCACTTTCGCTTAAATAATTTAATTCTTTACCTGCAAAATAATCCTCTATCATTTCATGTACAGCTGTACCTTCTTCACTAGCTTTTTTAACAATCCAGTCAGCACTATAACCTACCTTTTTAAGCCAATCTTGAAAAAATTTGCCTTTTGGATAACAATTTAAAACATAAGTAATAGATGGATAATACTCACCATTACGTCTGTAATACCTTGAATCAGGTAGTGTAATTTGTTTGTGATCGTCTGAGATCTCTAAAATTCTATTATACGATTTTTTTATCATAAAGATAATTTGTGTTCCAATAGGGATGAATAAGTTAAAGGAACTGTTTTTTGTATTAGTTTAGTGAAATTTTTAAAACCCATTTCACTCGGATCCTTATCTTGCATATCAACAAAATAGACTTCTTTACCTTCCATCATTAATTTTTCACAAAAGTGTAAAGCTTGTTTTATAGCATCCTTATCTAACGCTATATAAATCTTTTTTACATAAGAAGTAACTATTTTTTTCATTAAGTTACTTTGAATATTTTTACCTAATAAAGGTATTGCATTTCTTTTAATTGCTATTGCATCAAATAAACCTTCACATATTATAATAGGTAATTTCCAATTAATAAAATGTTCATTAGGTATTATATCTCGTGATGTTTGTGGGTTTCTATACTTTACAAAAGCATCTTTTTCAAAAGAACGTGCTGTAAAATAATTTAATCTACCATCTGAATCATAAGTTGGTAAAATTATCATGTTTTTATATAAGCCACTTTCACAATAACCAATATTATATTTGCTAACATCCGTGTTAGTAACACCCCTTTTATTAAGATACGCTAAGGCATGTCGTTTAATTATATTGTTGTTATCTAATTGGTCTAAACGTGTATATTCTGAAGGTAGTTTGAGTGCATTTACAACTTTTTCTTTAGTAACGTAATTAACATCTTTAACATAAGTTTTAGCTTCAGATATTTTATCTTGAGATGCTCCTGCTTTTCTTAATAATTGAAGTATTGATTTACCTTTTTTATTACACACCCAACAATGCCAAGGATTATGACCTTGTTTGTTTTCAGTAAAATTAATTTCTAATTTTGGTTTATGGTGATTACAATGAGGACAGGTGTAAGCCATATTTCCTCTTGCAGTTTGTTTCCCCGTGCCAAGCACAGAGTTAACCAAAGTCACTAATAACTGATTAATCATATGGACAATATACGTTAAATATTATTAATTTCCACGGGATCTTCATATTGCATTTCTTGAAGATCCTTAGTAAAGAATTTGCCTAATATATTATCATTAAAAAATTCATCAGGTTTTTCTAATACTTGGTATAGCATTTGATATTTTATTTCAAAATAGGTTAATGCTTTTTTAGTAGGTACACACTTTAATATATTACGTGTAAATTCATCTTTCTTACCTTCAGATAATAATACTTTAATATCTTTTTGAGAACCATAATAGTTTAACCAATCTGATTCTTTTACTACTAATTTGTAAGCTGGACGACGTCCTACTACTCCTTGCAATTTAGCAAGTTCTTTTTTTCCTATTTTGACTTTTTTGTTGTGAAATAAAACTTTTTTTCCAATATATTGTTTCCCAGTTGGTTCATGTTTTACAATGTAAACAAACCCATGTGTTTTTTCTGGGAATTGATGGATATCGACCATTTTTTGGTTTTGATAAGTCCAACTCATAATTTTTGTTTTAGTTAATTTAGATTAACGCAACGTTAATACATATTAATTTAATAAAAAATCTTTGGCAAATAATACTCTTTTATTAGTGTCAGGAGGGTATGGTATTTTTTGATATATATCTTCACTTACCCACCAGTCTTCATATGGACTATTATTATCTGGAGAGATGTTACCTGCCATTAAAACATAACCCGCTTCTTGTAATAATTTCCTTGATTTATCTCTATAACTTTTACTATTATCACAATAATAATCATGTTCATAAGTTATAATTCCAAATTGTAACTCATTAAAATTAATTTTTTGTAAAACTTTATAGGTATTGCTAGCTGGGTCTACATCTAATTGTAGATAATCTATATAACGTGAATTTATATGTTCATCACATATTTTTGTATAATCAGCAAATCTAGCATCTTGATCTAAACAAATATCATTTGGTCTTTGTTCTTTCCATAATTTAAGAAATTCTTTACTTATATCTAGTGATACACCTTTATAACCCCATGCTTTTAATAATGCTGTGTTATTACCATAGTAAGGACGTCCAGCACCTATTTCTAAATAAGTACCATTTTTCTTACCATCTAATGCAGATAAAACAAACATATCTTGATAACATTGAGAATAGTTTTCTTTTACATTTATAGCCCCTTTAAATTGATATTTTAAATTTTTATAATCGGAGTTTTTATAAGGTAATAAATCATGCCAAGTAGTTTGTTCAGGTCTTTTATCAATTAAATTAAAATTAATACAATTATTAATTACAGTCTCTCTATGTTTTTCGTCTACATAAGGATTATTATATAATTCTAACCATATTTGTTCTGATAGTTTTCTTTGACCAATATACCAACATACAAATGCTTTTTGGAATCTTAATTCCCATTCTCCTTTATAACCAACATCATAAGGTAAAGGATCTTCATAAACATATTGTAATCCTAAATCAGCATACATATTAGCTATCATCCATTCTTCTCTTTCACTGTACCATCTACATAAAAATAAATAAGCTTCTGGTCTAGTAGGTAAATAAGCTATAGCTTGTTCTAATTGACCTTTTTCATATTTTTTACGTCTTTTTGTTCTATTTAATTGTAACCAAGTTTTTAAAATGCCATTATAAGCTAGTACTGGGTCTGAGTCATATGTTAATTCTGATGCTCTTAAAAAATAAGATAATGCAGCTGCTCCTTGACCTATGTTTTCATATTCTTGACCTAATTCAGCATTAACATAAGGATCTAATGGATCCTGAATATATTTGTGTAAGTATTCTTTTAGTCTTTCCATTATAATCCGTTATTAATCCAATCATTTCTATTTAACCATCCTAATTTATTTAATAATTTAGTTGGCATTTTTAATGCATAAGCAGCATTATCTTGATAACCATATGTTATAATAAAATTGTCATCTTTTATAGCTAAACCACAAGCAAATTCAATTTTAGCAGCCATAAATTTAAATGGTAATGAAACTGCCTCTAAATTCCAATCTTTATCCCAAATAACAAATCTATGGTAATATTGAGCATCTTTATGATATCCTGGGTTATGATAGAAATCTACTTCATGTGTTACACATATTCTACTTCCATTTTTCCAAGGTATTACTTGTGATCCTCCTCTTAATTCAAATGGAACTTTTAAGTTATATGGTTTAGTTATAACAATTTTACTTGTTTTATTAACAGGATCGATTTTAGCTATTTCTAAATTATTAGCCCATTTAATAAAATGCATTGGCATATCTAATATAGGCATCCAATTTTTTTCTAAATAAGTTGGTACTGGTGGTTCAATTCTATCTCTTGTTACTTCCTCACAAGTATCATGTGTCCAATTTACTTCACATAATTCCATTCTACCTTCACCATCAGGTTTAACATCACGCCTTACACCACAAGCATATAAAATATCATTCCATCTAAATACTCTAACATCTTCTAAACCAATAAATGTCCATTTTGGTTTAATATCATGTTTTGAAGTATCTATTTTTTGATGTGTTTTAACTTCTAAGGTATCAGGATCTAATTTACATAAATAATTTCCTGTTCTTAATACAATATCATCTTCAGGATTTAAATAAGCTAAACAACCCCAAACACAATAGAAATTCTGGTTAAATTCACTATGATATAAAGAATAATGTACGTGTCTAATATTAGCTATAATATCATCATTATCATCTATAAAAACAGATACATTGCATAAACCTGTACCATCAGTTAGGTTACCAGGTATTATTAAGGGTGAAATTGAACCCCCGTTATCTATAACAATTTTCGCTAAATTATCTATCATATTTTATTTATAATGTCCTCCACCTAACCATAATACGAAAGATTTTCTGGTTCCCCTAGTAACTGGTGTAACTCTATGCATTAAATAAGAAGGAAATAATACAACACAACCTGCATTTCTTTCAGCTTTTTCAAATGGGCCTTCCATACTTCCACCTCTAAATAATTCTAAATCTCCTCCTTCATATTCATCAGGTTCTGATAATTGTACTGTAATTGAAACTTTTCTTTTTGATAACAATCCAGGCCCAATGTCAGCATGCCAATCATAATGTCCAGCAGGTGCATGATATTCTGTATATTGTATCATTTCTGGTATCTGATTTAAATCAAAATGCCATATAGCATTATTAGCTGTTACAGCCATATTTGCTAATTTTTCATATAACCAAAACCAATCTCCATTTTGTGGTATCCATTTAATATTTGATTTTCTTACTTTTTTATTATCTCCAGCAGTTGTAGCTTCATTCCAAGGTAAAGTATAAACATCATCCTCAATTTTATCTAATTCAGCTTTGCTAAATCCTTCTTTAAAAAAATAATAATTTTGAGAATCAGTTTCTTGTTGATCAAAAGTATAATTTAAATTCATTATATATTATTTAATATTTGTTTTTCGTTAAAAATACTATCTGTACTTTTATAAGGCATATATACTAAAGGTTCAATTAAACTAAACCCTTCATAACAAGTATAAGGTAAAGCTACTTCATATTCATTTCTTATTATATTATTATGAAGTTCATAACCAAATTCATTGGGTGATGTAGTTACCCAACATACTGTTGAAGGTAAATTTAATGCCGTAGCCATATGTTGAGCAAAACTATCTATAAATATTCTTTTATCTGATTTTAATAATAATTTTGCTATTGATATCATATCACCATCTGCTACTATAGTATTATCATATGATATTCTTTGTTTAGGTCCTTTTATATGATAAATATCATATTCATCTTTATATTTTTCAACTATTTTATTTACTATATTAGCTGGTATGTCTCTAGACCAATTATAATTGTATAACTCTGTTTCAGTACCTCCATTAGGATGAAGAACCATTATAGGTCTTTTCTTTTCAAATACTTCAAATTTTTGGGCTTCAGCATATAATTCATCTGGGAGATGTAAGTTGGGGATTTCATCATTATAATCTAAATCATATAGATTTGCCCAAACCTCAATTAAATGTTTTTTCTTAGTAATCATATCAGAATGGTGATATGGATCTAATACCATTACTTTATCATAATCATGACCTTTATCAATATAAAATTTTCTGTTTTTAATATTATCTAATTCATCAATATAAGGAATAAACTGGAATATTTCTGGATTTGATGCTAATACTGTTAAGTTGCTATCAGGGTATTTATTTTTAATGAGTTCAACTATTACAGTTGCTGCTATATTTTTACCTATCCCTCCTGGTACTTCAAAAACTATATTCATACTTGTATATTAAAATTAATTACTGCTCTATGTTTTTTACCATAAAATGGTTCTACTGAATGTACAATATCATGTGGCCAAATTAAGAGCATTCCTGCTTTTGGTCTAACAAAATGTTTTTCTCCTCTAACATGAAAAGCAAATACACCACTATAAGGATGATCTTTAATTGGTTCACCATCACTTAAATAATATCCACCTGAGTACATATTAGGTTTTTCTTCACTAAATTGCCATCTATTATGATTATGAGCATTATGTCCTCTACCTTCAGTTGGTTCATAATACTGTAGCCAACTTTCAGTTATAATTGGTGTTTTTGATGTACCTATTAATTCTTGAAATGCACTTTTTATTCTTCTATTAATAACAAATACATCTGTATTTTTTGATTCTAAAAAATCATTAGGGTTAACATAAAATCTACTTCCAATAGGTTGTAATTCATGTTTTTCTACCCATTCATCTTGTCTATCATAATTTACTTCATAATTAGATTGTCTTTCATCATCGTACTGCCCAGGCAATTCTTGACCCATTCTTCTTTGCTCAGCATCTAATATATTTAAACCATACTGATATGCTGCTTTAGTTATAACATCATTTTCATATACCCTTTTATAAACTGGTATAGGTGCTAAATTAAATATATTTTCCTTACTTGTTGGATGAAATATCATAATTTTTTAAAGTTGTTATATCAGAGTCTTCCCCTGGGTTGGTGGTAAAATACGGACTTTTTATCTGATCTACACGGAATTTTTCAGATTTTCTTAATTCCCAAAATGACCAATCTAATCCTACTTTTAATTTAGCTTTTTTTACAATGTAATCTTTCATCTTTTTAGCTCCAGATGGCCAAACTATATAAGCTGCTATTGATGGTGTATCTTTTATTAACCAAAAAGCATCTAAATCATTAACTTCTGATAATGTTTCAAATAAATGTTTTGGGATAGTCCAATTTGTGTCTAAAGAAACATCGTCTTCAAAAATAAAATATGGTAAATCTTGTTTTGAACATTCATCTAATAAATTTAAATGCATATAATTTGCACAAACTAAAGATGGAATATGAATACCATATTTTTCATATTCATTACCTTTAATCATTTTTTTATCATAAGCTGTTAGCTTATATTCTTTTCCATCTAATGCATCTACAAATTCAAATGGAACGTGTTTAAACAGATTAGACATTTTTTCACGTCTATCTTGACGTCTTTTTAATGATATTACTTTTACTTTATACATTGTTTATTAATTTTAATTGATTTAAATCTTGATTGTAAAGTCCTGTTTTAAATCCTCGGTGTAAAGGTACATAAAATTGAACGCTTTGCCCAATTTCTTTACCTACTTCTATTGCTTTTGTTTGTGCTTCATCAAATATTTCCCAATTATCTTTATTACAAAAAACATTTTTTGGTAATTGTGTGTTTAAACCTTCTAAGTATGTAGGGGAAAATTGAATGTGGGGTGCTCCTACTTCTTTTGCAAATTTAACCATATCCGAAAGTTCATGTAAATTCCACATATTAATATTATTTGATATAAATGATTCATCCCATCTATTTTCTTCTTTACATTTTTTAAAATAATGAATTAGATTTCTTTTTACAAGATGGAATTTATTTACTTTTCTTACTTTAATATATGTTTCAGGTGTTGCGGCATCTACTGAAAAACCAAGTGTTGTTTTTTTAACATATTCATGATATTTTTTCTGAACTTTAGGATTAAATAATGTAACATTACAAAATGTCCATAATAATATTTTTTCTCTATATTTTTTAAATTCTAATTTATCTAAAACATCAAATATTTGTCCTTTAAAAAATGGTTCTATAATCCCTAACACTGATATAGCTTCAAGATAAGGCATAGCAGGTTTAATAAATTTTAACATTTCATCTGTTCTATCTGGGATTGTACCATCTATATAAGCTTTCATCCACCCTTCATCTGATCGAGGACACATAGCACAAGCTGTTTTTCTTGTTGGATTTTTACCTCCTATATTACACATCCTAGGAGATAATGCAAATTCAATTTGTTTAGGATATTTTGTTACAAATACATCATGACTTCTATTTAGTTCAGTCTTATAATGAGGGCACTCATTATTATTACACATAGAATGTAAGTTTTTATTTAATGTAGCTACTTTTACTTCTTTTAGTAATTGGCCTTTATATAATTCTTCTAAAGATTTCCCTTCATCAAAAATATTACCGTAATGAGTTGATTGATGACAGCATGATTGATATCTTCCATCATAATCAAGTTTAATTCTATCAAAAGGTAAATTACAATACGATTTCATTAAATATGTTCTAAATGTGGTTTATAATCAATCTGTGTCCTTATATAATCATTAAATTCTGTTTGAATTTTATTTATATCTTTTGTATCATCTGGTTTTAGCCTTTCATATGATACTCCTAAAACATAATCTGGGTGGTATTTTTCAATATATTCTTCCATAGTGCAATTAGCATATTTCCACATTGCAAATTCTTCTACTAATCCTTTTATATCATTTTCTCTAGTTATTTTAAGTAAATCTGCACCAAAGTTTTTATCTCTGGAATAAACACAACCAAAATTAGGTATAACTAAACCATCACCCCATTTCCAATGATAATGTTGTATTTGATTTTCTAATGTTGATAAATTATCAATTAAATAATAATATGATTCATCGTTTTGTAAAATTGGATGGTCTTCAGGAATGGCATCTAGTAATGCTGCCATTGGTTCTTTATAATGAGCATATAAAGCAACTTGTGTTTCTTTTTTACTTAATAAATTATAAAACTCTTTGTCTAAAGGTTTTAATATAAAACAATCCCAATCTAACATTAATACTTCTCCCCAATGTTTTAATGCTAAATCAAGTACAATTAATTTTCTTCCAAATATATTGCCTCCTTTAAATTCTTGAGATGACATACTTATACAAGTATACCCTCTTGATTCTAATTCTTCTTTATTTCTATCACCCCAAACATATACTACTTCATTATCATATAAAGGTATTTTAGGAATATCTGTTTGCATTAACTCCTGGTTATTGCCCCACCAACTTCTTATTATTTTTATATTAGACATGTTCGAAATATGGTTTAATTTCAATTTTAGTATCTAACCATTTACTAAATTTTCTTGATTCTTCATGTAATTTACAATCTAAAATTATCATTTCATCACTTCTACCTTTTAATAAAGGTGTACAATATTTTTTAATAAATTCTTCTAGGGTACAATCAGCATAAAGTAAAGTAGCAAACTCATCTACTACAGTTGTTAATTTTTCTTTAATAGCTATATCAATTAATTTTTTTGCAAATGATTTGTCTCTACAATATACAAAACCAAAATTAGGAGCTACTAATCCATCTTTCCATTCCCATCCATATTTCCTAAACCCTTCTTGTAGTAAATCCATTTCTTCTATGAATTTATAAGATTGATTTTGTCCAACTAAATCTAATATAGCTTCTTTTGTATCTTTATGTTGAAGATATAGTGGCATTTGTATTGGTTTTTGCCTTAATATCTTATAAAATTCATCATCAAACGGTTTTAATTGATAACAATCCCAATCTAATAAAATAACTTCACCAAATTCTTGTAGTGCTAAATCTAGACATTGTAATTTTCTTCCAAAAGTATTCCATTCATTATTAAAAATTTCTTCTTTAACTACTCGTATTTCAAATCCTCGGGCTTTTAATTCCCAGTAAAAATCCATACTGTAAACATAGACAATTTCATCTTTAAGTAAGGGGATTCTAGGTATTTCATTGTTTATTTTATCTCCCCAGTGTACTCTAATTATTTTCATGATAGTCTCTCCAATGTTTTTCCCATCTTATATCTTGTAGATACTTACCACAATCTAAAATTTCAACTGCTTCTTTAAACCAGCGTTTAATAGCTAAATTTTGGGTATTAATTTTATCTAACCATACATGCTCAAAATCAACTTGTTTTTTAATATCTGGTTTTAAAGGTGTATACCATTTTTCTGCTTTACCTTTGTATCTTTGATCTCCATTTACAATATTATGATGAGATAGTGATACTTGATTAGATAAAGAATTTACTTTATAATCATTTTCTCTAATAATATGACCTAAAATACCTTGATCAGTTAATAACCAAAACCATTCAGGAATATGTTCACCATTAGTAGTTACTAATTTTTTATGCCAAGTATGGTACTGTTTAAGTAAATCCATATTGTTGACACATAAAAAAGATGTATTAGGAGACCAATCATCTGTATTATAATTTTCTATCCAAGGTATATGGGTTATTTCTTTTTCAAATTTTTCTTTGTCAAAATAGTAATAACCTCTACCAATTTCCCAATGTGCAATAGTTAAATCATCTTCTTCAACCCAACTAGGTAATCTTTCTCTTATAATCATATCCTGATCTAAAAATACAAAAGGTTCTGATTGATGAGCTAAACATTTTATTTTACCACTTGTCCAAAAATAAGCAGCATCTATGTTTGATTTAGAATAATTATTTAAAAATTTTATATCAATATCATCATATAAATCTAATAAACCGAATCTTTGGTAAAATGAAGCACCAATAGAATCAGTATACAATTTAATTGGACCATTGTTAATCCTCCATTGCCTAGCAGACACTATTGTATATAATATTTGATAATCTAATTGAGTATAAACTTGGGAATTTAAATTTTTTAAAGTCTCAAAACCATGTCCCCTTAATCTATGTTTTTCAAAGAAAGGTTTTGTCCAATTTACGTGTATTGCTTTCATATTAATATGGTAATTCTTTACCTAAATCTTCTACAATTGTTAATATTTGGTCTTTAGTATACACTTTACCCGCACCAATACATCTTGAAAGGTATTCATGACCCTTATTAATAAATTCCTTAGAACGTTTTTCAACGCCATAGTGCTTGTAATATAATGAAAATTCTTTATTATTCCAAATACCTTTACCCGTTTCTTTATCAGTAAATTCTCCTTCTTTTATATTATATATACCTTTATTTAATGTTTTATGTGGGATTTTATCTTTAGTTAGCCATTGTTTTAACATTAATTGTTCTGATAGTATCATCCAATTAGGTGTCATACCTTCAAAATCCATTTTAGTAAATTCTTCGTGGTTTTTTAATACCTGTTTGCCATATTTTCGAGCAAATTTAGGATCTGGTAGATAAAATAAAGATACATTAGCCGCTAAATCAATTATCCTTTCTACAGGTGTAGTTAAACTAGCATTAAAAGCACAAGTTTCTTCAACATACCAATTATGAGCTATTTCATCGTAAGAATATAAAACATTAGTATTTAAATGTTCATCTATATTTTTAAATATAAGAAAATCATGATCTACTACAACTAAAGGTATTTTAGTTTCACTAATTATTTTAGTTTTACCAGATGACCAAAATATTTCTTTGTTGATTTTATTGTCATAATTTAAAATACGTATACTGTTCCATAAATGGAATAGGCCTGTTAATTTTAACGTATTAAACGTCAAACTATCAACATATAATACTAATGTATGGTTTGGATGATATTTTTTCCATAATGTTACAGATGCTATTAACATCAATAACTGATTTTTAGTGTAAAACTCTTTAGATTGTTTTACATTTTCTAAAACCCATATTACTTCCATAAAACCTTTTTTTCATTATTCTTTATAATTGTTCGAAGAACGAAGCATATAAATATTTAATATAAGCCATATTTGTTCCTCCATAAGTACTATTAAAATACCAATTTACAGCTGCGGTTGATGTTAAATATGTTCCACTTGCTGAAGTTAATCTATAACCCATAAAAACATAACCATAACCTGCTATAGCAGTTGTTGTTATATAATTTTGCCTAGAACTCATTGAGTTATTTTGATATCCTGGCATAGTATTACCACCTAATGTTGTTTTGTTAAATGGAGAAGTAAAACCATATTTAGATAATCCTGAGTTAGACCCTTTCATTCCAAAATGATAACATCTACCTCCATATCTATAATCTTGGTTAAAACTTAAATTATTTGTATCCATGCCCGTATTAACAAAAGGAGAATCTCCTTCATTTGACCATCTACATACACTAAAATTACTAGTTTCAGGCCAATCACTACAAGCTACCCACATACCACTGTATGCTCCTAAAGCACCAGTTGGGTTAGCAGTAGTTGAGGTATTACCCCTTACACATAAATTGCTACCTTCAACGCTTCCGTAATACATTTATATAAGATCATTTACATTACTATCTCCAAATATACCCTTATAAAAATCTTTTACTTCTTTATAAGCATATTCATATGGGTTTCCAGTAATTAAGTTAATATTAATTTTATTTTTAGTTACATCTTCACTACCTGTTGTAATAGTTTCAACCCTTTCAGTTCTAGTTTTAATAACTTCATTTCCATCATCATCAAAATCAATATATTCTACACTATCGTCTGAAAATGAGCTTGAATATGTTGGAATTGTAACTGTTTCTGGGGCAGTTAATGGAAACTCATGACCATTAGTCCAATTATAACCAGTACCATCATGTAGAAAAGTATTAGATATTGCACCACTAGCATCTACACCTTGAAAATCTTCTGCATATATGGGGTGAGCCGTAGCTGCAGATTCTTTAGAAGTATAATGACAAACTTGAGTGTGTAAAAATCCTAAACATTTATTTAATTGATAATTTTCAATTCTTACATAGAAAGAATCGTGTACTTGATTATCACTTGTTGTTATTGATCCTGTAACTAAAAATCCCATTTTTATTTATTTAATTTGTTTACTTTTTCGTTTAATTCTTTTATTGCTTCAATTAATATTGCTACTAATTTTTCATATTGAACTGTGATATAATCTTCACCTGTTAAACTAGCTCCTTTATCTCCATCAGCATCGAAAGGTGCTTGTCTAATTATTTCAGGGAAATGTTTTTTAACTTGTTGTGCTATTACCCCAATATGTCGTTCTTTATTATTATATCCAAATTGTTCTGCTAATTCATTAGATCTATAATAAATACCATCTAATTCCATTACTTTATCTAGAGCACTTTCTATTCTACCTTCAATATCTTTTAATCTTTCATCTGAGTAATATGCAACTATATCACCTGTTGATCTTACTGTACCGAACTGAACTGTATCTGTAGTTCTAGTATATTGGTTCATTGCTGTAGCATAGGTATTTGATGTACCTGTTGGACCAGTTGCTCCTGTTGCACCTTGAGGTCCACCACCACCAGTATTACCTGTTTGTCCTTTTTGTCCTTTTTGTCCTTTAGCTCCAGCTCCACCAGTTCCACCAGTTCCACCTGTTGCACCTTGAGGTCCTGTTCCACCAGTTCCACCTGGTTCACCTTTTGGTCCAGTTCCACCTGTTCCACCAGTTCCACCTGTTGCACCTTGAGGTCCTGTTCCACCAGTTCCACCTGTTTGACCTTTTTGTCCTTTCTGTCCTTTTGGTCCTGTTCCACCATCTCCACCTGTTGTACCTGTTGTACCTTGTGGTCCTGTTGGTCCTTCTCCACCAGTTCCACCATCTGTTCCTTGAGAACCTGTTGGTCCTGTTCCACCATCTCCACCTGTTGCACCTTGAGCACCTGTTGGTCCTGTTCCACCATCATCTCCATCAGTACCTTGAGAACCTGTACTTCCACCTGCTCCTGTTGCACCTTGAGGTCCTGTACTACCTGTTGAACCGCCTGCACCTTTTTGTCCTTTTTGTCCTTTAGCTCCAGCTCCACCAGTTGTACCTGTTGTACCTTGTGGTCCAGTTCCACCTGTAGGTCCTGTTCCTCCAGTTGGTCCTGTAGCTCCTTTTGCTCCAGTTCCACCTGTTGAACCTACTTCACCTTTTTGTCCTTTAGGTCCAGTTGGTCCTGTATTTCCTGTACTACCTTTAGCACCTGAACCTCCAGTTGAACCTGCTGTACCTTGTGAACCTGTTGGTCCTGTTGATCCTGTAGTACCATTTGTTCCTTGAGAACCTGTTGGTCCAGTTGTACCTGTTGTACCTTGTGAACCTGTACTTCCTGTATTACCAGTAGTTCCTTTTTGTCCTTTCTGTCCTTTAGCACCAGCTGAACCATTTGATCCTGCTGTACCTTGAGGTCCTGTTGAACCTGTGTTACCTGTTGTACCTTTTTGACCTTTTTGTCCTGTAGTACCTTGTGAACCATTAGATCCATTTGATCCTGCTGATCCTTGTGAACCAGTATTTCCTGTAGGACCTGTTTGTCCTTGTGCTCCTGTAGAACCAGTAGTACCTTTTTGACCTTTTTGTCCTGTAGCACCTTGAGGTCCTGTTGGTCCTGTATTACCAGTTACACCAACTTCACCTTTTTGTCCTTTAGCACCAGTTTCTCCAATTGCACCTTGTGCACCTGTATTTCCTATTTCACCTTTTTGTCCTTTAGGTCCAGTTCCACCTGTATTACCTGTTGTACCTTGAGGTCCTGTTGGTCCATTAGCACCTTTTTGTCCTTTTGGTCCTGTATCTCCTTTATCACCTGTAGTTACAAATGATATTAAAACATCTTCTCCATTTGTAAATGGAGCAACTGCAGATGCTGCTTCAGGTGTTATTTGTAAATCAAAATAAGCACCATCATCTGTTACTTCTGAAATTGCGTATGTTATAAATTGACTAGCATCAGTTCTATTAGATATTCTAATATGACCTTTTACAGCTGATGTGACACTATCAATTGTAGCCATTGTATTATCTATATTGTTACCATCATCATCAGTATTATTGATATATGCTCTGGATGCAATATTTTGTGTTCCACTATTTAATCTTATTTTACCTGTACCTGGATTTGAATCTGATGTTGAAGTATCAAATGTATAATCAAATGAGTTACCACCAAAGTTACCATCTGTACCTTGTGTACCTGTAGTACCCTGTGATCCAGTTGAACCAGTAGCACCTTTCTGTCCTTTTTGTCCTGTTGTACCTTGAGAACCTACTTCACCTTTTTGTCCTTTTGTTCCAGTAATACCTTGAGCACCTGTGTTACCAGTAGTACCTTGACTACCTGTATTTCCTGTTGTACCTTTTTGTCCTTTTTGTCCTGTTGTGCCCTGAGAACCAGTTGCACCTTGTGAACCAGTTACACCAACTTCACCTTTTTGTCCTTTTTGACCAGTTGTTCCTTGGGAACCTGTTGATCCCGTATTACCAACTTCTCCTTTTTGACCTTTTGATCCAGTTGGTCCTGTATTTCCTGTATTACCTTGAGCACCAGTAGCACCTTGAGAACCAGTGTTACCTACTGTACCTTGAGAACCTGTTGGTCCTGTATTACCAGTTACACCAACTTCTCCTTTTTGTCCTTTTGCTCCAGTTGTACCTTGTGAACCAGTATTTCCTTGTTGTCCTTTTTGACCTGTAGTACCTTGAGATCCAGTTGGACCAGTTGGTCCATCTTCACCTTCTGCACCTTGAGAACCAGTAGGACCTGTACTACCTGTATTTCCTGTTGTACCTTGTGATCCTGTATTACCAGTTTGTCCTTTTTGACCTGTTGTTCCTTGTGAACCAGTATCTCCTGTTACACCTACTGCTCCTTTTTGTCCTTTTTGACCTGTTGCACCTTGTGAACCAGTATCTCCTGTTACACCTATTTCACCTTTTTGTCCTTTAGCACCAGCATCTCCTTTAGCACCTGTTACACCTTGTGAACCAGTACTTCCTGTATCACCTGTTGTACCTTGAGAACCAGTTACACCAATTTCACCTTTTTGACCTTTAGGTCCAGTTGGTCCTGTATTACCTATAGTACCTTGTGCACCAGTTGGACCAGTTCCACCTGTATTACCTGTTGTTCCTTGAGCACCTGTAGTACCTTGTGAACCTGTAGCACCATCTGTACCTTGAGTACCATCTGTTCCTTGTGAACCAGTTGATCCTGTATCACCTGTTGTACCTTGAGTACCATCTGTTCCTTGTGAACCAGTTGGACCTGTATTTCCAGTTACACCTTGTGTACCTTGACTACCTGTTGTTCCTTTTTGACCTTTTTGTCCTGTAGTACCTTGAGCACCTTTTTGTCCTTTTGCTCCATCTGTACCTGTAGTACCTTGAGCACCTACATTACCTTTTGTACCAGTAGCACCTTGAGCACCTGCTGATCCTGTATCACCTGTTGCACCTTGTGCACCCGTATTTCCTACTTCACCTTTCTGTCCTTTTTGTCCTGTAGTACCTTGAGGTCCAGTATTTCCTGTAGGACCTGTTTGTCCTTGTAATCCATTTGGACCAGTTGTTCCTTGGGGACCAGTTGCACCTTGAAGTGATAAATTTGTTCTATAAAATATATTACCATCATCATTAGATACTAATATTTTATTTTCAGATGAACCTGCTGCTAAATCAGTAAAATTAACACCACTTGCAGTTAAATGCACTGCTGCTATTATATTACTTGCTGTTATAAAAGAATTTACTCCACCTGCTGTTATATTACCTATTACATTAAGACCACCTGATGGATACCAAAATAATTTATTTTGATTATCTTCATATATAGGATAGTAATTATCACCTGAAGCGGTGTCTACGAAAGGTATAGCATAAGCTTTGTCTGGGACTGAACCAGAACCTGTTTGAGGGATATAAAAACTCCCTGCTTTTAATTTGTTTACATCAGCATCACTTCCGGATACGATGACTTTTTTCCAATTAGGCATAAATTCTTTTAATTATGGTTGGTTACTCAAATGAGCCCACTTCCGTTAAGGCCAATAATATAGTCATACATATGATAATGTAATGAGAAAATTAAAAAAATACAAGTAATTTTAATATGGAGGCATTAATGAACAAGTATAAATCATACCTTTTTGATTTGTATCTGTACCTGAATAAAAAGTTAAAGCACTTGTTCCACCAACATTAGCAGCTAAAAAGGGATTAGCAAATGAAAATTCTCCTGCAAGAAATCTTCCTGTTGAAGATGGATTAGTTGGGAAACTTCCTGAGTATAACACATTATATGCTTGGGATGAACTTACAGGTTGAGTCATTGCAGAATCATAATAACATTTCATTCCAGGTCTTAAATCAAATGTAGGTGCTGCATGATATATTGTTGTTCCTACAGCTGCACCATTTAAAGAAAGTGAAGAAGAATTAATTGAATTACCAGTAGGACAACTAACTGAAAATAAATTCCAAGCTGTACCACTTGTAGCACCTTCTATTACAATCTTAAAAGTAGTTGGATATCTTGTATGTTTATAAAATGATAATAAAACATTCCCTTCTACACATGATTGACTATAATTAGGTCCTGATCCAACAGGAAAATTAGGTACTACACCTGTTTGTGCCCCCCAATTTCCAGCTTCTAATTTACCAACTTCACCTTTAGAGCTCCATCCTGGATTCGTCCAATATAAATTAACCCCGTTACCTCCTGTTTCAGAAGTATCACCATTATCTCTTCTAAAAGCACCACTATCAGTACTATTAGGTGGAAAAGAAGCAGATGTATAAGTTACAGTTTCTGTGGCTCCTGTATTATCAAATTGAGAGTCAGCATAATCATATTGATATCGTGTTAAGTTGTTATCTCCATCTAATGAACTAGTATAACTATTATAACTGCCTAAACTTTTTAAACCATCTCCTACTATTAAAGAATCTGCTACTGTAGATCCACTCCATTCTAATCTAAATCTATCTGGTACAGATTGAGCATTAAATGAGCATGTAACAGGTCCTATACCTTCTCCTAATACAACAGCTTCAGCTTCATAATATCCTTGGTTACCATTAAAAGAAATACTTCCAGCATTACATGGTACTGTTGTTGGATTCCAATTTGAACCATTTCCAGCTAATATTCTAAAAAAATTTAAGTTAGCCATTTTTTAATTGATCTATTTGGATTTGTTGTTCCTTAATAGCTTCAATTAATAAGGCAACAATTTTATCATATTTTACAGCTTTAAATCCTGTATCTCTAGTTGTTACTACTTCAGGTAAAACTCTTTCTATTTCTTGGGCTATAACCCCTATATCTTTTCCTTCATTACCGTGAATAGTTTTTCTTTGTTCTGGTGATAATGGTATCCAATCAAATGTGTTACCACTAATTTGCATTACTTTATTTAAGGCATCTGGGATAGGTACTACATTAGATTTTAATCTTGCATCTGATGAGTAATAAGCTACAATATCATTTGTTGCTTGAATTTTACCTACTGTAGTTGGTGTTACTCCTGAACCTACGTGTAATGCACCTGTTGATAATGTTAAATTATCTCCATCAAATATCATATTAGCTTCACCATTTATACCTGCTGCTCCTGTAGCTGTTACAACTCTATCATTTGAGCCATTTGTCATTGTAAATTCGGCTCCAGTTCCACCAGTAGCACCTTTAGCACCATCTGTACCTTGAGGTCCTGCTACTGTACCTTGTGGTCCATTAGCACCTGGTTCTCCTTTTGCACCTGGTCCTCCTTTTTCTCCTGGTCCTCCTTTATCTCCATTACCACCTTTTGCACCTGCTGTACCTTGAGGTCCTTTATCACCTTTAGCACCTGCTTCGCCTTGAGCTCCATCACCACCTTTAGCACCAGCTTCACCTTGAGCTCCAGCATCTCCTTTTGCACCTGCTCCACCTTGAGCTCCAGCATCTCCTTTTGCACCTGCTCCACCTTGAGCTCCAGCATCTCCTTTTGCACCTGCATCTCCTTGAGCACCAACTTCTCCTTTTTCTCCTTTTGTTCCATCTGAACCTTGTGCTCCAGTAATTCCTTTTGTACCTACTGTACCTTGTGCTCCTGATGCTCCTTGAGCACCAGTTGTTGCTGCATCACCATAACCTATTGTTACATACCATTTTGAACCATCATAATACCAACCTAATACATCAACAGCATTTGCACCTTGAGAAGGTGTATATGAAGTATTTCCTAAATAAACAGTATTACCACTTAAATCAATATTTATTGATCTACCTCCTGTACTATCTTGTTTAACAACTAATACACCTGTATCACCTGTTTCCCAACCTGTCATTGTTAAAGTATTTGAACTAGCATCTAATGTAACTTCAGCATTTGAACCTGCTGTTATTGCCCATCCAAGTGTATTACCTGGTGTTAATGTTTGTTGATCAATTTGTAATTTACCTTCTAAGTGAACATCACCTGCTCCATTATAAGTAAATTTAGCAGAACCTGATATTGCATTTGTACCTGTCATGGTTACAATATTATGATTTACATTACCTTCTAAATCACCTGCACCTGCTGGTCCTTGAGTTCCTGTTCCTGTTGCTCCTTTTTGTCCTTTCGTACCATTTTCAACATATTGTATTCTTACATCTTCACTATTAGAAAAAGTACCAGCAGCTTGTACATCTGCAGCACTAACATCTAATAATGCTCTTGTTGCATCAACTGTATTAATACTATATGAAGCAACTGTAATAATATCTCCTGCTGTTTTACCATAAATTAGTAATTGAGAATTTTTTGCCCATAAATTATTATGGTTAACACCATCACTATCTTCTAATGCTAATGAAATTTGTGTTGAACTTCCAATTGTTGCATTATTAAATCTAATTTGTCCATCGGCACCTGCCATGTCTGTACTAGTTGAAAATGCATATAATAATCCTGATTGTTCACCTACTTCACCTTTTTGTCCTTTTGCACCTGCAGCACCTTGAGGTCCTGCTCCTGTTGGTCCTTGAGCACCTGTTGGTCCTTGAGCACCTGAAGATGCGGCAACCCATTTTGAACCTGTAACAGTTGAACTTAATACTTGTCCTGCGGTACCTCTACTATTATCTGTATCATATATTGACGTTGATACGTGTAATGAACCTGAAATTCTTACACCACCTTTTGCTCCACTTCCTGCTCTAAATGAGAAATTAGGTTCAGAATAAAATTCTGATATCCCAGCAGATGATCCTGATGTAGTTAAACTAAATCTAGTACTACTATCCATAACATTTATAACAGGTACTGAACCTGAATATGTTTGAGAAGGTGAAACTGCTAAACCATATTTTAATGGATCAGATGATATAGAATTATATAACCTAACTGATGATATAGCATCATGAGATGTTGCACGAATGTTAACCGGAGAATCTAATACATTTATACTACCTGTATTTTCTTGACTACCACTTACTGTAAAGGCCGCGGTTAAAGCTTTTGTTACTAAATTACCTCTTTTTATTGCTACATTTTCATCATTATCAATTTGTAGACCCATATTATTATGAGTAGATGATTGACCTAACCCTAATGAATCTCCTTCTCCAAAGTATGATAATCTAGCACCATTACTAGCACTATCAACTAATACTATTTTTGCTGTACCTGTCTCTGTAGCAAATTTAGCTACTACATTATTTGTTTTAGCTCCTTGTATATCTAATGATCCTGTTATTCTTAATTTTGCTGTTGTTGCAGCATCTGCAGCTCCAAACTGTAATCCAGTTTGACCATTTAACGTATTATCTCCTGCTAATGTGGGAACATAATATAATGTATCGTCATTTATTGTAGCTGCTGCTCCTTTTTGTCCTTTTTCTCCTACTTCACCCTTTTGACCCTTTTCTCCAACTTCACCTTTTTGTCCTTTAGCACCAATTTCACCTTTCTGTCCTTTAGCACCTACTTCTCCTTTTTGTCCTTTTTCTCCTGATTCTAAAGTATCAACAGTAATTGAACCTCCCATTCCTGAATGGTTAACACATTTATAATATAATGTTGCTGGTGCATTTTGTGGTACTTCAAATGTTGAAATTAAATTTGTACCTGCTGTACCACCATTATCAGTCCAACCAGTTGAATATTGAGTACCATCTTCTGTTTCTGATAATACTAGTGGGTGAGTTGCATTTGTACTATCTGTTTGATCGAATGTATAAGTAAATCCTTTTAATACTGTTAAACTTGCTGTTAATACAGTATCAATATAGTATTTATTACCACCTGCATTACCAACAGTAACTGCAAAACTTTGTGCTATTGGATCTGAACCTATTGTTCCTTGTGATCCAACTTCACCTTTTTGACCTTTTGCACCATCCGTTCCTTGAGCACCAGGTTCACCTTTTTGACCTTTTTCTCCAACTTCACCTTTTTGTCCTTTTTGACCTTTAGGTCCAGTTGCACCCGTGTCTCCTTTTTGTCCTTTTTGTCCTTTATCACCTGTTACTTGGAATGAACAAATTATATCATCAGTATCACCAAATGGATTAGTAGCTGAACTTGCTTCTACTGTACCTCCTAAAATGTACCAAGCATCTGTATCTTGAGATGTAACTGCTGTTATTTGGAATAATAAGAAATCGTTTGTATTTGATTTTTCTGATATTCTAACATGACCTTTTATTGTAGATGTAGCATCAGATATAGTTTCCATAAAGGATACTATACTATTACCTGCATCGTCAGTAGCATCAATATAAATGTTAGCAGCTGTATTTTGAGTAGCTGCATTTAATTGAACTTTACCTGTTCCTGGGTCTGTTGGTGGACTTGGGACTGTTGTACTAAATGTATAATCAAATGAAGCACCTCCAAAATTACCTTCTGTTCCTTGAGAACCTACTTCACCTTTTTGTCCAGTTTCACCTTGTGCACCTATTTCTCCCTTCTGTCCTTTTTCACCTACTTCACCTTTTTGTCCTTTAGCACCTGTATCACCTTGTGCTCCAGTTTCTCCTTGTGCTCCATCTGTTCCTTGTGCTCCAGTTTCTCCTTGTGTACCAACTTCACCTTTCTGTCCTTTAGCTCCAGTTTCTCCTTGAGCTCCATCTGTTCCTTGAGTACCAGTTTCACCTTGTGCACCTATTTCACCTTTTTGACCTTTTTCACCAGTTTCACCTTGTGGGCCATTATCTCCTTTTGTTCCATCTGTACCTTGTGCTCCAATTTCACCTTTTTGTCCTTTAGTACCATCTGTTCCTTGAGTACCGTCTGTACCTTGTGTTCCAGTTGGACCTTGAGTTCCTTGAGTACCGTCTGTTCCTTGGGTACCATCTGTACCTTGTGATCCAGTTTCTCCTTGGGTTCCTATTTCACCCTTTTGTCCTTTTACTCCTGTTTCACCTTGAGTTCCAGTTTCACCTTGAGTTCCAGTTTCACCTTGTGCACCTATTTCACCTTTCTGTCCTTTAGAACCACCATCTCCTTTTTGTCCTTTGGCTCCAGTTTCTCCTTGAGCTCCATCTGTTCCTTGAGTACCATCAGTACCTTGAATACCAGTTTCACCTTGTGTACCTACTTCACCTTTTTGTCCTTTAGTACCTACAGCACCTTGAGTACCATCTGTTCCTTGGGTACCATCTGTTCCTTGTGCTCCTGTTTCTCCTTGAGTTCCTATTTCACCTTTCTGTCCTTTAGAACCTCCATCTCCTTTTTGTCCTTTTACACCTGTTGTACCTTGAGCACCATCTGTACCTTGTGTTCCATCTGTTCCTTGTATACCAGTTTCACCTTGAATACCTGTACCACCTTGAGCTCCATCAGTTCCTTGTGTTCCATCAGTTCCCTGTGTTCCAGTTATACCTTGAGTTCCGTCTGTACCTTGTGTTCCAGTTGGACCTTGAGTACCTATAGTACCTTGTGCACCATCTGTTCCCTGAGTTCCAATTTCACCTTTTTGTCCTTTAGTACCTGTTGCACCTTGAGGACCATTATCTCCTTTTGTTCCGTCTGTACCTTGTGTACCATCTGTTCCTTGAGTTCCATCTGTTCCTTGAGTACCAATTTCTCCTTTTTGTCCTTTTTGTCCTTTTGGTCCTGATGTACCTTGTGTACCAGGATCTCCTTTATCACCTGTAGTTACAAATGAAACTAATATGTCTTCGTTATTTGAAAATGGTGCAACTGCTGAGGAAGCTTGTGCTCCTATATTAATTATCCACCATCCAGTTTGATCGGTTAGTTCCGATATACTATATAAAATAAATTGCGTAGAATCCGTTTTATTTGCCAATTTAACATGACCTTTAACAGCGGATGTGACTGCATCAATTGCCGTTAAAAACGACTGGATACTAGTGCCTTGATCGTCTGTAACATCAATAAATATTTCTGTAGCTGCGTTTTGAGTAGTACTATTTAGTCTTAAATTTCCAGTAAGAGGATCTGCTTCTGTAGTTGAAGTTTGAAAAGTATAATCAAAAGATGCACCTCCAAAATTACCATCTGTACCTTGAGATCCATCTGTACCTTGTGCTCCAGTAGCACCTTGAACTCCATCACCACCTGTTCCTCCTGTTACACCTTGTGTACCTTGAGTACCTACACCTACTTCACCTTTTTGTCCTTTAGCACCTGTTGTTCCTTGAGTACCAACTCCAATCTCTCCTTTTTCACCTTTAGTACCTGATGTACCTTGAGTTCCATCCGTACCTTGAGTACCAATAGCACCTTGTGTTCCATCTGTACCTTGAGTACCAGTTGGACCTTGTGTTCCTGTTGCTCCTTGAGCTCCAGTTGCACCTTGTGGTCCTGTATCTTTATTTACAAAGCTTAAATTACCAGATCCATCAGTTTGTAGTACTTGGGTATTTGTACCATCAGCATCTGGGTATATAATACCACTTGCTGTTAATGATGATGCTGCGTTAAGTTTATTGAGTTCAGCATTTGAACCACTTAGAATGATTTCTCTCCAGTTTGCCATTGTAAATTATATGATTATAAATATGAAACTATTTATCTCAATCAAGCTTCCCCCAATTCTAATTCTTCTAATGGTGGAGTTTGATTTTCCTCAATATGTTTTTCTATTTCTTTTACTTGACTATCTATTTTTACTTGTAAGGTACCTATAAACATAGCATCGATACCTGATATTTGGATTGTGTTTAATCCTTGTCTTATTGCTCTAACTTCTCTTAAGGTTAAACCTTCTAGATTAAATAATTCGTCCATTACTTATTTTTTTTATTTAAAAATACAAACATTTCTTGGATTTTCAAAGTTAAATTAAATAACTTTTCTACATCTGCTCCTTTAAATTCAGTTTTACGAATTATATTAAGTAAATATAAACAATCTTCAGGAGATAAAGAAGGTAGACCCGCATTGGGATCTACCTTTCCTTTAACTATTGTACCTGCTTTAAAACCCATTAATTTAAATTTAATTCATTAAGAATAAATATAAATATCTTGGTTACTGCCTACAAATATGTTACCTTTTTTAGTATATTTAGCAATTGTTGTTGTTGGTAAAGCACCTGAAGCACCTTCAACAATTATTCCCATAAATGCGTCTGGGGCAATTGTATTACCTGCTGGATTAAATGAACCTGTAACACCCCATCTTGTTAATGCTGAATCGTAAGCGAAAGCTTCACCATCTGCTGGGCCTGTTTGTTGTATAGAAATACCACCATCTCCAGTTGAAGTTGATCCAGAAGCCATTCTAATGAATCTATCCGCAACATCTAAATCTGTAGTTGAAGCAAATGAAGCAGTACCTTGAACTACTAAGTTCCTAGCAACTGTCATGTCTCTTGCAACAGATAAATCTTGTCCGATTGTTACATCTAATGGTTGTGATAGTGTATATGTTCCACTTGATTCTGCTACTGTTATTTCGTTTGCAGTACCTTGAATAACAACATTACCACCTAATGAAATGTCTGAATTATTTGAACCATCACTAAAGTTAATACTAGAGTTTGCTAATTTTCCATTTGCAATTGAACCAGCTAATTTATCGTTAGATATAGAACCAGCTAATTGAGCATTTGTTATTGTACCACTTAAGTTTGATGTTAAGTATCCTGTTGCGTCTGCTAAATCAAATGCTGGTGTAGCATCTGTTCCACCTAATGTTAAAGTAACACCACCTACAGACATTGTAGAATTTGCTAATTTAGCATTTGCGATTGAACCTGCTAACATTGCATTAGTAATACCTAATGCTTTAACATTTAATGCATCTCCAGTAATTTCAATTGATGTATCATCAACACCTACACTTAATGCTGTACCAGCACCACCTGCTAAACCAGCACCTGCAACTGAAGTTGCAATTTGAGTTGCTGTAATTCCTGCATCTGCTACTTTAACACCACTTGCTCCTACAGATAATGTAGAACCATCTGCATCTACTGCAAAAGTTCTAGCTACATTACCATCATAAGCAGTTCCTGATAAACCATTACCAGCAGTTAAGTCTTCTAGATCTGTAATAACATCTCCTTGGAATGAACCACTAAATGAACCACTTGCAGTTACACCTGTTAATGTTAAGCCTGCTATTGAAGCTGCTGTAGCACCTAATGCTACTGATGTTGAACCAATTGTTATACTACTATTTGTTAATTGTGAGTTTGTAACATCTGCTAAAGCACCACCTAATGTAACTGTACCAGTAGTTGTAATTCCACCACCTGGAGAAGTTGATAATGTAATACCATTAACTGTTCCTGTAGCATCTACTTCTGTTACTGTACCTGATCCTAATCCTGAAGCTGCGATACTAATACCACCTGCTGAATTTGTTACTGTAATATTTGCTCCACCAGTAAGAGTTGCTAATACAGGATCTGCTCCTGTTGAACCAATTACTAATTGACCGTTTGTAGCTTGACCTAGAGCTGTTACCGCACCGGTTCCACTACCTAGAAGTACACCACCATCTGTGAGAGTAGCTGCTCCTGTACCACCCGAGGCTACGGGTAAGGCTGTATCTAATGCTAAGGAGTCTAAGACTGCTTGCGATCCGGATACGATTACTTTTTTCCAAGTTGCCATTGATTAATTGTTTTTTAAGTTAATTATTATTTGTTTTATTATACATATGCAACTTGAATTTTATAATTCATTTTTTAAATATTTTTTTTATGGATTTATTCCTACATAAACTGATGATGTAGTATAATATAATCCTCCTACTATTGCTGTTGGAACACCATCTGCTCCTTCTCTAGCTCTAAATATAGCTGTTCCTTCTTCGTCTATATCAAATAAACTTTGTGAAGTAGCTGCTGCATTTGCTATTAAGAAATTTTCGTTATTGTTTAGTAGTATTTTTGCACTACCAGTCATATCAATACTACCTGATATTTCTGCTGAACCTGTAAATGGGAAACCTGATCCTGCTGAACCAGATGTTAAAGCATCCATTACATTACTTGCCATTATTTGACCTGCTGCAAATCCAAAGCTATTATTTATACTAGCATCTGAACCTTGGAACATTGGACCTACTTGATTTTTAGATCCTATATTATATAATACACCTTGTGATGTAGTTGAAAAATAAGTCATACCAGTTGGTAATCCATTCATATCTCCTCCACTTGAAGTAAGATAAAGATTTACTTCACCTCCTGTAACACCTGCGGGTCTACTTTGTACATTTGAGACTTTAAACTGTGCAAATTGTCCTGTTCTTTGTGTTCCTGCAACACCATCTAGTGCTACTGGAATTGCAAATGCAAATTCTAAATCACCTGCCTTATATTCTGAATCATCACTACCTGTAACACTACTAGCATTAATATTAGTTTGACCACCAGGGAAAGTTAATGAACCAGATTCAATAAATAATTGTCCTGGTCCTGGGTCTACTCTTAATAGTTGCCCTGTGTTTGAAGATGCTGCATTACCTGATACTACTATAGTAGCATTAGGTGAAGCACCTGTTATACTTTGAACTGTTACTTTTGATCCGAACGGGCCTGAAGCTATTAACTCCATTCCAACTCTTAATTCAGATACACCAAAATAACTAGTTCCATTATCAGCGACGTTAGTAATTGTATTTGAGCTATTTGTAGTGTTTCCGTTTAATCTTATAAATTGGTTAGCTCCAATAGTATCTGTAAAAATTGATCCTATCGATAAACTACCAAATAATAATTGTTCTGTCGCCATTTATATAAATTTATATTTTATTATTATAAAGTATAACCTTTTAATACTACAGGTGCAAATTCACCTACGTTTGTAATTGTTGCAATGTTTGAATTTGATGATCTATTGTATTTAACCTGTGGAGCAAGTGCTGTTGTATAAGTACCACCTCCAGAATCTTTTTGTCCTGCAAATTGCATTGAATTTATATTTTGGAATGCTGCTCCTTTAAATCCTGATCCATTTTCTTCATCAACAGGGAATGTAATTGCTATATCATCTCCTTGACTTGCTGCATATAAATTCATTGTGTTTAATTGAGCACTACCACTAATTCCTCCTGGGGATGTAATAGTAATTGCTGTAACACTATCTGTTCCATTTAATGTTAAACTTGCACTAAAACATGGTATATAAGCTGCTTGTGTTCCTGATGTGTCACCTGAATTTGTAAATCCTTGTGCTTTAAAGCTATTAGCATCTACTAATGTTATAGCACAACTGTTAAAGTTACTATCTCCTACATTTCTAAAATATGCAACATCTCCTGTTGATAAACCGTGAGCTGCAGATGTAAATGTTACTTCAGTTCCTGATCTTGACCATGCTGTACCACCCATATAATTTCCTGTTGACATTAAACTAAGTTTAACATCTGTTGAAGTAAATACATTATATCTTACTTGAGAATTAAATACTGTAGCTGAGCCACCACCTGATCCAGTAGTACCTTGTGTACCATCTGTTCCTTGTGATCCTGTTGTACCATCTGTTCCTTGTGGTCCATTTGTACCAACTGCACCTTGTGTTCCTGTTCCTACTTCACCTTTTTGTCCTTTTGATCCATCTGTACCTTGTGTTCCATTAGTACCTTGAGCTCCATTTGTTCCTTGAGCACCATCAGTACCTTGAGTACCATCTGTTCCTTGTGTTCCATTAGCACCTTGTGTTCCTGCACCTGTAGCACCTTGAGCACCTGTACCAATTTCTCCTTTTTGTCCTTTTGTACCATCTGTACCTTGTGTACCACCTGCACCTTGTGTTCCTGCTCCAATTGCACCTTGAGATCCAATTGCTCCTTGAGTACCATTTGGTCCTGTTGTACCATCTGTTCCTTGTGCACCTATTGTTCCTTGTGTTCCTGCACCTGTTTCACCTTGTGAACCTGCAGGTCCTGTTGTACCTGTATTTCCTTGAGCACCAGTGTTACCTGTTATACCTTGAACACTATCTCCTTGATCACCTTTAGTTCCATTTGCACCTTGTGGTCCATTTGAACCTATAGCACCTTGAGCACCAGCTGATCCATTAGTACCATCTGTTCCTTGAGGACCTACTGGTCCTGTTTCACCTTGTGATCCTGCACTACCTGCTGTACCTTGAGCTCCTGATCCACCTTGTGAACCATTTGAACCATTAGCACCAGTTGCACCTTGAGCACCACCACCACCTGTATTTCCTTGAGTACCTACAGCACCTTGGCTTCCATTTGCACCTGTAGTACCTTGAGCACCAGCAGCACCTTGAGATCCTGCTGCAGCACTAGCAGAATAAAGTAAACCTGTTGAATCAATGGCAACAAAACCATACGAACCTGGTAAAGCTGAACCTGTGTTCATTGCTACTTGTTTTAATTGAAAATTAGAAACATTAGCTGATGATCCAGTTTGTTGGATAAATGATCCTGTTAAAAGTACGGAACCTGATACTTCAATATCGTATGCTTCGGCTCCGGTAAATGCTTGGACTGATTGAGAAACTTGTGCTGCTTCTATTGTTTGTCCAGTAGCTATACCTGTTATTGTAAATTGTTTTGCCATGGTAAAAGTTCTATTTTATTATAAATATTATAAATTTATTGTCTATCTATATTTACTAATATAGTTGTGTCAGTTGTTCTAGAAGTAGGCAAAGGTTGCGCTAACTTACCGACTGCAACTAACTCATTATTATTGTTATACATACCAACTGTTGTAACAAAAGGTGAAAAGAACGATGAAGTTACATAATTGTAAACTGTACCATCATTACTAGAACCTGATATTGTAGTTGGGTTTAAAGTGTAATTAAATTCACTTTCTGCAACTGTACATTTGTATTGCGTCTCATAAATAGTGAAAGAAGATGAGAATGAACAAGTAATATTAATACCTGTAGTAAAATTTTCTACATCATCAATTCCGATAGTTCTTCCACCATAGATTGATTGTTGGTCTCCATACTCAGAACTACCATATAAACTACCGCTTTCGCCTGTAGCTTCTGTTCTAGTACCTCCTGTAAAGACTACCATTCCGTGTTCATATATAACATTTCCTACAACAATTGAAGAGGTAACATTAGGACTAGTCCTCATTAATATACCTTCTCCATCATCATAATAACTACCACTTTCAGTTGTTATCTTTAAAGATTGAGGTTGTATGAAATCACCAAACATTGATTTAGGTATTGACATAACTCCAATAGTTGGAGATTTTATTTCTTTACCATAAATGGCTTCACCATATTTTGATAATGGATTACCATATTGTGCTAAACCTACTGTTGTTTCATATGAACTTGTAGGCCAATATTTTCTTGGGTTTAAATCTGTTTGATTGTAATTATAATAACCATTTCCATCAATTTTACCTATTACAAGTCCATCAGGTTGAAATGATGGTGTATTAATAGGTTGAACTTCTCCATCACTACCTGAAAGGTAGTTTTTATAGTAAAGTTGTTCTATTGAAAAATATACTTGAGATTGTGAATATTCACTTGAACCTGTTGAATAGGCATTACGTGTGTAATCCCAAGTTGAAGATCCTGTAGTATTAAATTTATTTCCTGTATATCGTTGAATATTGACGTTAGTGGCAGTCATACCACTACCGCTAAAGGTAAATGCTTTAGTTACCTCTAAAGGTGATACTATTATATCTTGTGAATTTAGTGTTTTGTACGCCGCCATTCATTCTTAAAAATCTAATTTAACTCTAACTAAAGCTTCTTTTGTAAAGTCTTTGTTTAAAGGTTTTGATAATTTTGCAACTGCTAATAATTCATTACCATCATTATACAAACCAATTGTTGTCATATATGTTTGAGGGTTGTTAATAAAGTAGTTATATATTACTTCACCAGTTGATCCTGAAATATATGATGGGTTTTCAGAGTAATTAAATTCACTATTTCTTGCTCTAACAAATACGAAATCTGAAGTAATTGTTTCTTCTGAATTTAAAGCAAATCCTGAACCTGATTGCATTGGGCCTAATAATCTTAATGGATTATTACCTTGTGTATTTAATGAAGTATTTGTACCTAAATTTAAACCTTCTTCAGAATCTAAATCTAATGCTGCTCCATTTAATAATATTGTTCCAATATCCGGTAAAAATAAACCATATGAACCTTGTGTTGTAGTGTAACCTAAACCACCTGATCCTGAATTATATGCTACACCATCTGAACCACTAATTACTTGATATGCTCTTGTTGTACCATAATATGTTGGTACAATTACCATTTTAGAATTATCTGTTAAAAATAATGTTTTATTTGCATTTGATGTTATTGAACTACTTAAAATAAGATTTAATGAGCCTGGGAATAGGGCTTGTTTATATCTTGATCTTTCTATACTTAGAGCATAAAATGCACTTTGAGAAACTTCTCCAAATACAAATTGTGCATTTTCATCCTCTAACACTAATGTTCTATACTGACCATAAATTGTTGATGCAGGAGAAACATTTGGTGCAGCTGTTTGGTTATATGCTAAAGCACCTCCACCATCTTGCTGACCATAAGCTATTTCAAATTGAGCTTCAAAATCAGGAGCACCTGATTGTGTGTTAAAAACTGTTGTATAATATACTCCAGACTGACCATTAATTTGGTTAGATTGAGTAAACATGCTATCAGATGTTAAAGCTGGTTCATTACCAGTCCAACAAGTTTGAGTCTGTGCTTGTGCACTTACTACAAAATCATCTGCTTCTAATCTTTTAAATCCCATTGTTTTTTATTTATGTTGTTGATTTATTTATAGTAATTGGAATAGTAATTCTAGCACCACTATCTAAACCTGTTACTGTTAATGTACTTAATAATGTCGAATTTGATCCAAATAATGTATTTACTGTAGTTGCTCTTAAATTAACTTGAGTACCTACTACTGTAGATGATACATTAGTTCCAATTGTTACAGTTGCAGAAGCATTTGCATCAGCTGCTGCTGTTGTATTAATACCTTGTCCATTAAATGTATTTAATAATCTTACATCCGCAATTGTTGCTGCATATCCTGCTGTTTCAAATACTTGATCATTACCTAAATAATTCAATGTTTGTGGTGTTATTGCTAACTGGGCTCCTTGTTGTAGTGAAATTGCTGAATAACCTACATCTAATACTGGTAGTTTAGCTGTACCTCTTGGTAACGTAGCTAGTTTATACTTCATTATTTGTGATTCCTCAGGAAATGCTTCTAATAAAGGCATTCCATCTATAGCTTCTCCATAATAAGCCGATCCTGATGGATGGTTTGGATTGTATAGTGTATAATCGATTTCATCGTCTGCAAGTGCAAATTGTGTGATTCTAAAAGAACCATCGTTGGCAGCTAATAACTCTCTTCCTTTTGTAGTCAATATAGCGTCAACTGTTATTACTGAATTATTTAAATATCCCATTGTTGTTTTTTTATATAAATATTGTTATATGTTATAAATATGTTACTCTATTAGTTTCTTATCTCTTAGGTCACGAACTACTTCATCTGGCGTGACATCTATCTCTACTACTGGGAATTCCGGTTTAAGAATACCAGTAGGTGTATTATCTCTTTTTAATAATGGCTTTATATATTCTATAAAACTACCTGATTGTTCCATTATTGTTGTTGATCCTGATGCTTCTGACCCTGATGCACCACTACCACCATCATAACTTAATATTTGATTCGTCGAAGGTACGAACTCTTTTACGGTAGGCAACGAACCATATGGAAATGGTCTATTTATTAATACTGAGTTAGGAGCACTTATATATCTTCTAATTAGGAAGAAATTTAAATCAACAGATGCCTGAATCGGTTTATCTACAGTTAATTGTAATTTATTTCTACCACTTGCCATGAAGTTTTGTTCTGGAGATAGTACTTTTATAATTTTATAAGCAAATCTTTCATCGTTTTGGAACCTAATTTCATCATTAATTTGAAATTTATAAGGTACATTTGGTAAAGGCCAAGCAGTATCTTGTGGTTCAAAACCTCCTGGGAACATAGGGTTAGTTGAAGCAGTATAAGGTAAATAACCTTGATAATATCCTAAACCATAATTGTTATTACCATTTGAAGATGATAATTCAATAACAGTATTTTCTAATAATACATCAGCAGGTAATGAACCTGTAGTAAATGAAATTGTTAAAGGATAAGACTGACCAGAAAGGAATGGGTTTTCAAAAAATATTGGAGCTGTATTTCCTCCGTTTGTTAGATCATTAAACATATCAACAGTATAAAAAGTAGTGTTATCTGTTACATTTGTTATACTACCCGTAAATTGTAAATTAGGGTTAGATCCGTTTGATTGTAATTGTATTTTTCCTTGATTATTACCCGCTCCTATAGCAATAATCCTATCTAAATAAGTACCAATTGTAGTTGTACCAAAATTATTAGTTTTACTAATAGATATTTGATTTGTACCTTTTTGGTTTTGAAGTACAAAGGGATCAGTTAATGTTAATTCTAAATCTGCATTTACTGTACCAAAACCAGCAGTTTCTAAATCAAGTATAGAAAATACCAATTTATCTCCTGGAACAAACCCACCTACTGTTAAATTTGAAAATGGTATATTTTCTTCAATTAAATTAATTGCCGTTCCTGCAGTGTTTGTTGATATAGTAAAGCTTACATCTCCAATATCTCCTTTACCTGTAGTACTAGATACTGGTAAATTTGCAGATGCATTGTTTGTAACTGTAACAAATGCAGCATTAGAAATGTCCATAAAATTTAAAGCAGGATTTTCATTAATAGAACCTGATGCTTTAGTGAAAAATATTCTTCCAACCCCTGGGTTTTGTGCTGAATCAACCAAATAAGGGGAACCATTATTATCTGGATCTGATGCATTAGGGTAATATTCAAATGCATTAGAAACTGAACCTTGTTCTGTAACAAAATCCCAATATGGAAAATTAAGAGCATTTGATTGTAAACTTGATGCTACTTGATTACCAACTACATTCATTGAAACATAAGGTCCATCTGAAGGTAAAGTTGTTGTAAATGGAAGTGGATTAGCAACAGTACCACCAGTTGCTCCATCTCCGTGTATTGATACATTAACTGGGTTAAATACATTTCTTTGTGGTTCACCTGTTTGTGTTGTATTTTCTTGATCATATTGTCCAGCAACAAAAAATCTATATCTTCTATCACTTTTTAAACTTATATCAGATTGAAATGCAAAATCATAAGTTACAAATTGTACTGTGTTATATGGATCTCCATTATTACTTACATAATTTTCAATATCATTAGCTTCAACAGCAAATGTAAACTCGGTATGTTGTTGATTCCAAGATACATTATCGGATAATGATGTTAGAGGATATGATCTTTCAGTTCCATTAGGTGTTCCAGGTGTAGTCCCAAGATAAAATGTCATTGTTGGTTCTTGCCTTCCAGTAGAAGAATTATCAGTTAACCAGTCAAATTTTTCATCTGTCCAATCATTTTCTGCAATTACATTAGCATCTAGATTATCACAAGATTGAAATTTCATTCTTACAGATCCAACTGTTCTTTTATTCCATTTTGTTTTCTTTTTATTTCTTTTTTTAATAAATTTCTTTGTTTTATATCTAGTAGGAGGAGATGCTGGTAGAACAAATGTACCTCTAATCATATAATCATCACTTAAATCTCCTGAACCTGAACCTAATGGGTCAGTTGTAAAGAAAATTTCACCTGGGTTTCCAGCATATTCAGTTCCAAATACATTAGTTGGTGCAGAATATGGGTCTGCGATTGAGGAAGTGATTATAGGTAATTCAATAACACCATTAATATCTGCTGGGTTTGCTCTTTGAATACCAAAACCAGATCCCGTTTCAATATTAAATTGTGATGCTTGGAATGAACCTGGGGTTTGTGGCATAATTTGACCTTGTTGATCTGCTATACCTTGGGCTATATTAAAATAAGTTACATTATTAGCACCTTGATATTGTGCTACTTTACTAGAACCTTGAGATGACATATCATATTCTATAAATGATGATGTTACATTTGATACTTGTTCTGCATTACCTGCAATAGGAATAGCATCCGCAAATGTGTTTGCTGATGTTTGAGAATACAATAATGGTATAGCTTGTTTTCCTACTTTAAATGTTGTTTGGTACCCATTTAACTGGTCAAATTGAGTTGAACCTGAAACTTGGTTAATACCTACTTGTCCTAATCCACCTTCATCCCATGTACCTAATACATCATAAGCTGTATATGGTGAAATTAGTGGATTTAAAGCATCACCACCAGGATTAATCATATATAGTAAGTTAAATTGTGTTTTACTATTAACTACTGGATATGGATCTGTTACCTGATCACAATATGCTAAATAAGCTCTTTTATATTCAATTACTGGTGATTTACCAAATCCACCTTCTAGACCATCTATAGTATTATATCCAAAAGCTGTTGTTTGTGATCCTAAGTATCTAGGATTTAACCATGGTTCTTGAGTATAATTAGATTCTGGTACTGTTGATCTTGCTGCTGTACCTGATAGTATTCTTTGGAAGTTACTTGGATCATAAGGATCAGTACTATATTCAACTAATTGTATTTTATCATTATTTCTTTCTTGTACTACATTATTTAATGTAGGTTGACAATCAGGAGCGTTTGAAAAACCACCTGTGCCTTTAAATGCATTATCTATAAATGTAGGTACTCTACCATCACCATCTTCTTGTGAAGCAGCATTATTAAATTCTAATTGATATTCACTTACTACAAGTGAATTTTCTACCATAGAAGCTGGAGATGAACCTGATGTCACAGATAATGACATATTTAAACAATCTTGAAAAGTTATTGATTGAGAAGGTAAAACAAAACTAGTTGTAATTGCAACACCATTATTTCCATAATCACCATCTAATGTAACAAATTGTTCTGTATGTAAAGGTGTATCTGCTTCTACTGGTACATTTAAAGGATAATTTCCTTTGTAAATATTAATTGAGGCTGTAGGCCAAGAAGTACCATCACCTGCTTCACCTTCACCATATTTTGGATCACTAGGTGAAATAGCATATTCTGCTCCTTTAATTCCATATTTAGGTGATCCAGGATCACTACCTGTCCAAGCATTTAACAGCATAGAAGCTGTTACATAAATATCATCTGATGGTAATTGGTTAAATATATAAAGACCATCTATTGATTGACTTAATGAAGATGATAATGATAAATAAACATCACTAATTCTTGTTGAAAATACATTTGTTGGAGCTGCTCCAATAGCTGTGTTAGATACAATTTCTAAACTAAAAGTACTTGAACTATCATCATTTGATGCTGATGGAGTTCCTACAGCAGCTACAAACGTAGCATTAAATCCTGGGTTTATATTTGAAAATTTAGGTAATCCATCAGATCCAGTATAATCTATTCTTACTGTGGCTGAATTTAAAGAATCAACTGTTGCCTTATATTCTACATAATCATCATATTCTGCCCATAATCCAAATTGACAGGATCCAGAAGCTGCTGATCCATCTGCTCCTGATACATCAAAATCACTTGATGTAAATGAATATAAAGCGTTTTTTAGTTTTATATTTGAAAACTCAGGGATGAGGTTAAAAAATGTTGATTGAGGTTGTTGGATAGATCCCATAAATACAGGACCATTTAATGACATTGAAATAGCTGCTCCATTTGCTGGAGGCCATGTTCCTGCTATATCAGGAGTATTTACTGTAAGTGTAATAAAATCACTAATTGGAGTTGAACCTGAAATTGATGTTATACTATATTTAGCAGAAGCTGCCGTAAATCCAGTCCCTGATGAAAGTATAACCTGACCCATTGGTTTTCCGTCAATTCCAGATTGACTTACTGATGACATAAGACCAACTGGACTAGTTGCTGTTCCTGTTGCAGTTGTCCAAGCAATCCTATCAATATATATTTCTGTAACACTAGTTGCAGTTGAATTATTAGATGCTGCTGAAGCTCCTGGTCCTGGATCACCTCCACCTGTTGCTGTATCCCATGTTCCTAGGAAATCAATTTGTGAACCAAAATTAGCTGTATCTGATCTTTCAGCATATATTTTCCAAAATGAACCTACTGCAGGTGGTGCTGATAATGTATCATATTTAGTGTAAACCCAAGGATGTACTTCTCTATGATCTTGTAATACTGTAAATGAACCTGAATCTCTTGATTCTGATATTAAAAAGTTATTATTAGGATAATCTAAATTTCCTACTATACCTTGTTGTTTTACATCAAAAATACTACCACCAAAACTTGGATTGTTTGTTCCTTGACCTGTACTTTCATTATAAAATGCACCAAATGGAAGCCAAGGGAATGTACCTACTCCAGAACCTGTTTCTGTTAGCATATATAATTTATATGGTCTGTGTAAGTAAGCATTATACTGTGTGTGATTAGAATCACCTGGACCTGCATCTGATGGAGTACCATTTGGTACTGTATTTGGAGGTTGTATTCCTCTATATACCCATAATTCTTGATCATCTTCAATATCAATTGTAAAGCCAGTACCATCACTAGCAGAATTATAAACTGCTTTACTTTGATATGTTACTGCTTGACCTAATGATTTTATTCTAGCTACTGTGTAAATGTCAGTTAATGCTGGGTCTTTACTACTAGTAATTAAGGCATTCATACCTGCTACTGTAGTTATAGAACCATCACCTGACCCCACCAATATTTGGTTAGTATCCTGTTTGTAGTAATAATTTACCGTTTGTGCCTGTGATCCTGCCATTATGCTAGTATGGGTTTATTGTTATAAATATAATCAGAAAATTTTTGTAATCCAAAGGTATATTTACCTTCATCAATCATTTTTTTACTAAATTTATATGTTTTGGTTGGTTTTTTATATTCGTGTTGGAATAAACCTGGGTATATTTCAACCCCTTTATATTTTTTTATTATATGTTTTTCAGGTGTTGATTTTTCTATTTCATTAAAACTTCTTATTTGTTTAAATGGTTGAAATTCATCTTCCCATAAATTATCTTTCCATTTTATATCTACTAACATCCAATGTTTTAATCCTATTCTAATACCTTCATCTAAAACATGTTTTAAATCTGCAGGGTATTTAAATTGACCTGTTATTATAATATCTAAATCCCAAGTTGTAGTTTCTTCTAAAACACCACCACCTATCCAAATTTTAAATTGGTCTAAATATTTAGTATCTTTAAAACTATTCCACCACACTTCAACTGCTTCACGGGTTGGTCTATCCCATGGTCTTTCTGTAAAATGTTCTCCTATTCTATAAAACGTTTTTTTCATTTAATATTTTTTATGGTGAGAAGAATCCTCCACCTCCACCTTGCACATTATAAAATTGTTGTACTGGTACGGTAATTGATGATTGTGCTGGGTTTGTTATGTTTGAAATATTAATATTAGCCTGTCTACCTAACTGACTAAAACTTCCTCCTCCAGTATATCCATTTAATACTGTAAATGTTATAGTGCCTGTTCCTGTATTAAATCCTGTTTGTACCCCAAGTATCCATCCTGACCCATCTAAATATTGTATACTTGCTGCCCACTGAGTTGTATTTGTAGTTGTTGTTACATTTATAGTCAGTGTCCCATTACCTGTATTTTGTAAGTTATAAAACCCACTAGGTGTAGCTGATATTGTAGGTGGTAATGGTGCTTGATTTTGATTTTGAGTTAGTGGTGCATTAGTTGCTGATGGTGGAATGAATTGTTCAAACGCTAATGGTATTAATTCTGTTGAAGCTGTTATTGATCCTGTATAAAATTGTAAATCAGTAGCGCCTAATCCTCCTAATATAGATGATGCACTTAATATTAAAAATGTTTCACCTCCATTACCAAAACTTCCATCTTTACTTGGTCCTGAAGCTTGATCACCTGCATTCATATACCATGGATACACACTTGGTTTATATGGGTTTTCTTCATCATTATTTGTTTCATTAGACCCAGTATTAAAATTATTTAATGGGTCATATAAAAATCCTAAATTTCCTACTTCTTGTAAACCTCCATCTGCTGTGTTATCCCACCAATTTGCTGTTGCCCAACCTCTAAAAAATGATTCAGTTGACCATAAAGATGTAGGTGAATCTGATTCAGGTGGGAAATAACCTTGAGCAACTGATCTTGTTATTCCTGTTTCGTGTACTACATTTGGATCTTCTCCTGATGATGTAGCATAATAAACAAATTTACCACTTGCACTAAATGAAAAATCATAAAATAATTCATCAAATGATGTTACTGCCGCAGTTGAAGGTGGTTGATCAACAAATATTAATACACTTTGATTACCAAATGGAGGTGATTGAATAGATGTATTACTTACATAATATGTTTCAAATCCATCATCAATTAATTCATTTAAATAATTTGCTGCACCTGCTAAAGTGTAAGTTATATATCCTGAATCTTGTATAAATGCTGTTGTATCTTCTCCATTAATGTCTTCATCAGACATTTTAATATATTTAACTTTATTTGAAGGTACTGGGTCTAGATCTTGGGAAGATAAAACACCTTCTAGATCTCCACTTGCTCCTGAAAATCCTACTCCTACTAGAGTAGATTGAGTGATTTTAATTGTTCTACCTCCATTATATTTTTTCTGTACACCTGAAAATAAATCAGATGCTCTTAATGTTAAAATTGCTTCTGTAGAAGATGCTCCAAAAGTACCAGCTGCAAAAGTAATTGTGTCATCTGGGTCGTATAAACTACCAGTAGCTACTGCTTCAATAGATGATATTCCTTGAGCAATAATTGTTACATTAAATGTTGCTCCAGAACCACCTCCTGATGTTGATGTAGCTGATATATTTGAATAAGTATCATTAGTTGCGTTAGTAGTATCTGTAGATACAGCTGATGTTAAATCAGGTCTATTTGGTATTAAAGATGTATTAACAAAATATACTTGAGTAATAGCACCTTGAGTTCCGCCATATAAGTTATTAGCTTCAATTACACCACCTTGACCTTGAACTCCCGCTCCTGTATATGTAAATTGGTTACTAGTAAATCTTTTAGTAACAAAGGTATTTGTTGATGTAACAAATGATTCTTGTGTTATTTGATTAGCTGGTCCTGCTCCTGGGAATGAAACTGTATCTCCCCAGAACCAATTATTACCTGGTTGTGGTTGAAATGCTGCTGAGCTTGTTAAAAAGTTATCTTCTGATATTGTGTTATCATTAAACCATTGGATATAAAAGAAATAATCAATTCTATTATCTTGTCCAAAAAATGCTTTACATGGTTCATCTTGTAATATTCCAGGTACTATACTATTAATAAATTCACCATTATAAAATTCACGTTGATCAAACCTTTTTAATTGGTAAGGTTTTTGACCAAAAATATTTGATGTTGATTCAGTTATACTAGAACCAATAGGCATTCCAATACCTAATGTTGTTGAAGATGGTTCAAAAAATTCTTGAGTAAATCCTGGGTATTGGTGATAAAATTGTGATGCAGAAACTTCAGCATTTGTTAGACCACTATATGGACCTTCACTTATTATAAGTTTAGCTGAGTATGATGCTGTAGTTAATGATTGTTGTTCACCTGCTTCTACTCCTTGATAATATGGTAGATAATATGTAAATGAAGATGAAACGTAAGTACCAGCACTAAAAGCAGTTGAAACAGCTGTAACATCTATATCCCAATATCCTGTATTATCATTAGTTGAAGCGTTATTAGCTCCTATTTCTATTATTAAATCTCTATCAAATGCTGTAGGAAAACCTGCTGCTTGTAAAGCTGCTGCTGTAAATGTTACTGTTTCTCCTTCATTATAATCTAAACCTATATCCGCAACAGTTACTGCTACGTTAGCATTACCTCCTGATCCACCACCTGAAAATGAAATTGTTGAAATTGCAAATGTAGCACCTGTTCCATTACCACTAGTAGATGACTGTGCTAATGTTGCTGTTGTTTGTGAACCTGCAGTTGTTCCATTAGTATTTGGTTGTTGAGTAACGGTAACAGGGGTTGAAGTTAATAATGGTGGGGAAATATAATTTAAACCTGTTACTTTATATTTTGCTTTTAAGTCAAGATAATTATTTTTTGCTGGGTTGTAAATGTTATTTACTACAGTATTTAATTGGTCTACTTCTATTTCTAATCCAAATTTACCAGGAAAATCAGCCATCGATTTACTAATTCTATTTAAATTAGTATATAAATTAGGTCCATAATCTGATACTGGTCTATTACCTTTCGATAAAGAATCCATAAATATTTTAGTAGCTGTAGCTCCATCTTGACTATTAAATCCAAAGAATCCTATTGATGAAGATGCTATAGCCGTACTAGAAACTGAACCTGTAAAGCAGTAAAAATAACTATATTCTTCGTTTGATTGACTAACTGGTGCTGCAAATAAATTATTAAATGGTTCAAACACACCTGCTGTTCCTCCACTATATCTATAAATTGAAGAACCACTAGCAAAATTTTGTTGTGGGAAATCAGAATTTGGACTTAAAGTTGGAGCCAACATTCCTCTTTTAATAACAACATTAACATCATTTGCTACTGCTGTAGGTGAACCTGCTACTGCTTGTAACGTTGGGGCAACAGATGCGGATATAGATGCAGAAGATAATCTAATTTCTTCTCCTAATACATAACCACTTCCTGTTTCAATTACTTGAAATTGATTAACTTGACCACTATTAATTAATGGTACAAATGTTGCACCAAATCCAGATAAATTAGAACTACCTGTTATTGCAGTAGCTCCTCTACCATCTTTTAAATTAGTAGTATTTTGTGCAGATGCTACTTCTAATACATCATCATTAATCAATGTATTACCTGGTCTTTCTATTGCATAATGTACATTATAATCTCTAGCGAATGATTTTACCGAACCTGAATATGTTACATTTCCGTACGACATTGATGGAGGTGCTTGTACATTCCTTTCTAGTAAATTTTGTTTTATTACTACACCTGAACTTAATGTTGTTCTAGCAGGTGTAAAATCTTCTATCATTTTAAATAATGAATTATCAAAGAATTTAATTAATCTAATAAAATCATTTACATCATAGCTGTCTATATATTTTGTAAAGTAAGCATCCCTTAATGCATCTAATTGTGGGTATGATCTTTTTGATTCTGATATTTGTCTTGGATCACCAATATATTCTCCTAAATTAAAGTCACCTATTTGTGCTATAATGTCATCATTAACTTGATCTTGAGGTGAAAAAGCTACTTCTAAATAATTAATACTAGGATTACTACCACTTGGGTAGCTTTCTTGTTGTACTGATCTATATGGTGATAATGTAGAACCTGAAGGTACAATTGTATTTACAATTCTTACTCTATCAGATACTCTATTTTTAATACCACCTGGTGTTTGATTATAGTATATTGATTCTGTATTTTGTAGCCAACTACCTGTATCGTTTCCAATTAAATGGAATGCACTATCATTATTAAAGGATTGGGTAATGTCCCAAGATCCTGTTACTTTTGGATGTATAGATTCTCTACTAGCTGTGTTTAATTCTGTACCTAAATCTGCTCTAAATACTAATTCGTTTGGTGTTGAATTTATACTATTACCTTGTGTTGAATAAGGGTTTAATACATAATCATAAAATAAACTTTCACTTAATACACAATCCCAATATCTTACTTCTTGTAAAGCACCAGTTAATGGTAAATAATCAATTGAATTTAATGTTAAAGCACTTGCACTTGGAAAATATGATACTTGTGTAGCTGACCAATATTGAGGATCAACTACTGTTACAGAATGTGTAGCTGAAAATCCAATTTCTTCTCCAATTCTATTTGCTCCATAAATGTATGCATCATTATTTGATAAGTTATCATAATCATATGAAGCTTGTATTGACCACCAACCACCATCAAAGAATGGTAAATCTATACTTGCAGATCTATCATTATTGTATCCAACTTGTCCTTCAGGATAAAATCTCATAGTACCATAAGCATTGCTTTGAGATGGTACTGATCCTGAATATGATCCACTTCCTAATCCTGAACCTGTATATTCTAGTGTTATAAATGCTCTTGTAGTATCACCAACCCAAACATTTTGATAAAATGATGATGTAGGTATACCATTTGTTTTAAATCTAAATTGTATAGATTGAGGTGATGTTGATAAATTAGGCCATTTAGAATTAGCTTTAAATGATGAAGTTAATGCTGTGTAATTATCTATACCTTCTAAATGAAAAGCATAGTTATAAACATCTTGTTCTAAATCCCAATCTAAAGTAAAGTCTCTATCTCTACCTCCAAATTCACTTACTCTTAATATTGTAGATGGAATACCATATGAAGTTATTAATGCTCTTAAACCACCTATTGTACCTTTTTTCTTTAATAATTGAGGCACGTTATGGTAAATTCGTTTATATAACGACTGATTTACACTGTTTAATGGGACTATGTCATTCGAAGCAGATATTTCATTATCTACGTATTCATACCCAGAAGGCGTCGCAACTGCGCCACCAATTGACCCAGTCATATATGGGAAAGGGAATGTACTGCCTGAAGGTGTTATACCTAAAAACGCAGTATATAAATCATCAGTATTAAAATTACTTTGATATAATTTTATACCAAAATCTTTAATTGCGTCAGCAACTAAATCTCTAGAAATACCATAATCTAATCTGTTATCAGCATTAAATCTGTTAGTTAAATCCTTAGTATATAACCAAGTATTATCATATTGTTGAGCAACCATATCAACAAACAATTCATATTTTTGATTGCTTGGGTCTGATCTTAAATACTCTGGGATAGCATTATATAAATAATTTCCATTATTTAAATCATATATTGAAGCTGATCCTGCTTGTCCAGTTTCGTCTGTAGCATTTCCTAACCAACTTACAGCTTCAGTACTACCTGTACTTGCTAGTATATAAGGCATCTCTGATGTTGTTTTAGGCCATGATTTAGATGAACCACTATTGTAGTATAAGAAATACTCATACCCATCAAAGTTTTTAATTATATCATCTATTTTAGTTGATAATAAAGCTTTACTTGAACTGTATTCTATATTGGTAGTTTCAGTACCAATATTAGTTGTCATTTGGTTAGTATAATTTTCTATTAATCCAACTTTATAAGCAAAATTTTCTAGTCTTGTATAAGCAGAAGAAAAGTGAACAAAGTTTTCATATTCTTCATAATTAACATTTATGTTAACTTCTTTTCTATCTAATATATTATTTAATTGTTCAAAAGAGCTAGTTAGATCAGTTCCAAGTAATGTATTAAAATTATATTCTTGTCCTGATGCTCCTTGTTGTCCAACTATTTTTAAACTATAATTAGGTCCTGATATTACTTGAAAATCATTTGGTTCAAAATCAGGATAAGGTAATGTTACATTATATGCTTGTGGAGTTGATATTTCTTGTACTACCCACAATGTTGTTTTTTCTTGAAATTGTGGAGGTAAAGGATCATATAGTTTTACTAAAAATGATGGTTCTACCTCTTCAGTATCAACTTTAAAGTTATTAGCTATTACTTGTTGATCATTACCAAAATTAAGTAAATAATCTAAAAAATATTCTGATTGTTCTCTTTCAGTAGCAAAATCATTACCTACCGCTATCATTTCTTCATCAGAAATAGCATTACTTTTTAAACGTAATTCTGTTCTATCACCACTTATTTCACTAATATAATAATTTATATTAATATCTGATGCTAATATTCTTCTATAAAAATTATAAGTTGAAAAATATTTACCTACATCATATCCAATATTATTAATATCTCCTGCTGGGTAAAGACAAGTATCACCTTCAATAACAGAATAGTTTTTTAAATCAAATGCTCTTACATTAGGATCTAATGGATATATTTGGTTTTGATTTTCATCATAAGCATAATATTCAATATAATCTGTTGAAGATGAAAAAGCAGTATCCAATCTAGAGGAAGATATTAAAATATTATCCTCTTCAGTATATTGCTGAAATTCAAAAGTAGTTGGATCTACTTGGATTATAATTGGTTTATTTTTCTCTTCTGCCATTTCTAATATTGAGAATTATTATTTGCAACTGATGCATTTGATACATTAGTTGGTGCTGTTGTTGTTCCATCTGGGTTTGCTCTTTCTTGATCAGTAAACGCAGATGATATAGAATTAAAGTCTGTTATTTCTTCTACACTATCAGCTACATTTAAATTAACTTTTTCACCTGTTAATGCTTCTGCTGTTTTAATTTGTTCTTGTAATAAATCTTGTCTTAATTGAGAAATTTCTCTTTGTAATGCTTCTATAATTTCATTATCCTGATCAAAATTAATATATTCAGCACTTGTTTTAATTAAATATTCATGTGAATTAGTATCCCCAAAAGCAGGTATTTCATAAAATAAATCGTTATATTTTTGGAAAAATTGTTCAACTGTAAAAGTTGCTTCTATTTGATCTGGGACAGATACTACACCCAGCTGATTAAAGCTTGTGTCTATAATTTTAGGATATTCTGTTTTAGAATATACTTTTTTAATAAGGTCTACCCTCTCCTTTGATGCATTTCCCATTTTACAATCTAATTTTAACCGTTAACTACTTTAAAGTAGTAATTTTCATCTAATACAACAGTATTACCATCAACTTCAGTTTGTATTAAGATATTATAGTATCTTTCAGGTTCCAAACCATTCATATAAACTGTAAAGTAACTACTTGTTGCATCACAACTTATCTGAGTATATGTTTTATCAAAATCTACTATAAATTCATTTGTATCTAAATCTTTTATCGCATAATAAGAAGAAGTTGTTAAAGCATGTTGTTTCGTATCTAATGAACTTGTTTTAAAAGTTCTAGCTGGGAATTCAGGTCTAACATTTAATCTAAATTGATTAATACTTTCACTATAAAATACTCCAGCATTATTATCTAATGCACAATAAATATCAGGTGTATCAATTACATCCAATTGTTGAATATCATAAGTGGATAATGTTACATTTGCTGTTGAAACTGCTCCTGATACGTTAGGTAAACTATTTATTTGAGTAGTTGACCACTGTAATGTATCCCCTGCTTTATATCCTAATCCTAATTCTTTTACATAAACACTTGTCATAGAAGAACTATTAAATACTCCTATAAATGTAGCACCTGTTCCATCACCTGAATTTGTTGGTGTTGGTAAGGATTGAGTAAATGAACAAGATATAGAACTTGTTAATTCGTTTGTTGGGTAAGAACCTGTTAATGTTCTCCCTTGTTTAAAATCCCCACTACTAGTACTGTATAAAAAGTCTTGCCATCTAAATTCTAATTGAGGTGGGTATATTGTATTAGTATCTACTGAATAGTAGCTTATTTGAGGTGAAATTGCACTTACTGTTTGGAATTCTTTACTATCTTCCCATTTAACTATAAATCCATCATTATCTTTAGATGTTAATCCTGGTAATGAAATTCCAGCTGATGATGAGTACCACATAGTTACTATAGGTGAAACATCAACATTTAAATCTTTTGTACTTCTTAAAGTATATTCTTGATATGATTCACTAATATTAATTTGTGTTCCAGTTTCTCTAACATATCCACCCGAACCTGTATACCAAGAACCACCTGAACCAGTAGCTTCTGCTTTTGATAAATTCCAACTAGTATCATATGAACCAGTAGAAAATTGTGACCAACCTCCTGCAGGCCAAACATCTGCTGAACCTGAAAAGTCTTCATATTTCCAACTTACACCTGTATAATTTTGTAATTTATCTAAATATTGTCCTGATCCATTATTCCATGAAGATGAAACAGCATAAACATAAACCTTAGAATCTATAATTACATTAGTTGCTTTAGCAACATATAATTTTAAACGAGCATCCCATTTATCATTCCAATTAGAACTACCTGTAAGTGGTACTAATTTACCCGCATCTACTCCAGTTCCAGGTGCTTTCATTATATTGTTTACTACATCTAATATTTGATTATTATCAAATTTAATTAATGATCTTGCTACTTGAGCTGTAGGATTTCTATCGACTACTAAATTAGCAACATCTAATATAGCATCTAAGCCAGTATTCATAGCTGAATAAGCACTATAAATAGAAGCATCTTTTTCGGGAAATAATTTATATACTGCCATAATTAAAATAATGTTACTACTCTACCTTTAATATCAGTATTAGGATATTTAATTTCAAATATACTTGGGTCTAATGAAGGAAATATTGTGCCATTTTGATTGGCAGCACTCATATCATAAGCCCACTCTGAATATCCTTGTGAAGTACCTACTTTATTGGTAAAATTAATTTGTTTTACTGTTTGTACACCATCTATTGCATCTAATAATACAAATAGATCAGGTGTGATTATTGGTTGTTGGATTTGCCATTTATCCGTTTTAAAATAATTTTGTAACGCTGTAATACATCTTTGTAATACTTGGTTGTTATTTTGGTTTGGGTACGTTATTATTTCGAAATCAATACCAAAATTGATAATAAAAGCATTTTTAATACTAATAGTATCACCAATCATTCTATATTCATTAATATAATTTTTTAAATTATTTTTTAATGTGTTTGAAGCTATAGTTAAATAATTGTTTATATCTGATGATAAAACATAAATATCTAATGTTGTTGCTGCTTCATCTGCATTTGGTTTTTGAGTAAATGCTTTTGCAATTGTACCAAATTTAGAGGGCATACTTAATGCTCTAACTAAATAATCATCCTGAGTTACATTTCTCATTTGTGTTGAGAATTGAGAGATTGCATTATTTCTTATTTCATCTATAGTATCACCATCTTGACCTCCACTTGCTGCTAATGGGTTATTAGCTGCTACTGAATCAAATACATACTGTCCTGTTGTATTATTTAATCCACCTTTTAAAAATTGTACTGTTGATGTATCTACTTGTGTTAATGTTCCACCTAATACATTGGATGCTACACCTCCACCAGTTAAGTATCTAACTGTTAGTGTTGTGTTTGTTGGTGTAGTCCCATAAGTATTTGTAAATATAAAATTAGTAGGACTATATGCTGTTGTTAATTTATTTTGTAAGAAAGGTAAACCTAAACCTACATTAAATGGGTTTGGTATTACTTCCTCCGTTGTTGTCGCAGGTGAACCAGCTCCAAATTGTAATTGTAATATATTATTTGCTAAAAATCTAGTTGCAAATCTATTTTGTGTTGATTTTGTTTGAAGTAAATATGGTGCATCTGTATCTGTATAAGAATTTGGGTCGTTAGTGTTTGTATTTCTAATACTATCAAATACTAAATCTTGACCTAAATAATCTACTTCATACCAATTATTACCATTTGAATCTAATACATCTATTATCCCTGCTATAGCTCCAGCATTAATGTTTACAGTTGCAAACTCAACTGGGGCACCAAATGAAAATTGTGTACTATTAATAACACCTGAATATGCTCTTGCTGATTTTCTTAATAAATAATAATCTGGGACTCCTGCTGATATTTGTGCTACAGAAACACTTGTTGGGTTATCTGAACTTGACACTGAAAAATCAATTGGGTCTTCTATAGTAAATGTTTGTGGTGTTCCTGTTGATGTTTGAACCGTTGTGTTTGCATTTACATATAAAGCATAATCATAATCTGGTTCTGCTACTCCACCTACCAATTTTCTTGGTACTTGTTGATATACATCAATTATTACTGTTGCTAAACCTGTTGCTTTAGGTTTATATCCGTACATATAAGCCATGTCATACAAATTATTTGTTTGACGAGCATATTGTAGGTAATTTTCTTGTATTTGATTATCTAAATAAAATGATAATACATCACCTACATAAGATGCCTGTTCCATAAACATCATACCTGGTGATGTTGCAGTAAAATCTGTATAGGTTGTAGGGAAATAAGTTTGGGAATAATTTATTAATTGATTCCTAAACGAAGCAAAGTCCTTATTTATGTAATTTATGTCTCTATTAATGGCCATTATGCAAAGTTTAGTGTTAAGTCATCAGTGATTCCAGTATTTTTTACAGAATAAAATATTTCAACTGTTACATTATTGTTATCTGTATTTTCTTTTCCTCCATCTACATTTAATTCATTTAATATTACATTTGGAAATTCAGTTGATAATTTAGTTTGAATGTCTTCTATTAAATAATCTATATTTTCAGTAGATATTTGATTAAAAATAAATCTTCTTAAACCACCTCCAAATGCTGGGTTACCTGGTCTTTCACCTGGGTTTGTTAAAAAATAATTAATTAAATTGTTTTTAATTGATTTTTGTGTTGTGTAATTCGGAGTAAATACCCCACCTTCGTTAAAAGGTATATCTACACCAATACCTACTCGAGGTCTAGTGTCATTAGGGAATTTTTGTACTGCTCCAAATGCCATAATTATCCTTTACTATTCATTAATCCCATAATTTGATCCATACTAACATTTCCTTGTGGTAATTGACCATTTGGAGATGTTGTATCACCTAACCCTGATACTTGTAATGGAACATCTGCTGATGTAGCATTAATTGTACCGTTAGCTCCAGGTCTCATACCATCTAAAACATTCATCATATTTTCTCTAAGTTTTAACTTATCTTCTTTAGGTAATGGTTGAGCTTCAACTGTTGGAGTTGATACTACTTGTTTGGGTGTTTTAATTGCCTCTAGTAAAATGTCCTTCATTTCTTCTTGAATTGCTTCTTTCACTGCGGATTTTACTATAGATTTTAATTGATTTAATTTCATGTTAAAAAATTTAATTTATTATAAATATTATATTAGTCTGCTTTTAAATTGTTTTGTACTATATAAAATGCTAACTCGTCAATTAATATTTGATCTGTTGCACTAAATGATGCTTCACCTTTTAAAATTACAACTCCTTGTGAGTTAGTTGCGGTTGCAAATCTTCTATAGTAACCATCAACTTCATTTTCAGTATCTTCGACTACATTCATTGTAAACCCATTTACTACTCTTAAAGGTGGAGTTCCTTGTTCTGTACTTTCTTCTTGTAATGCTAGTAATTCATCATTTATTTCTTCCATACTTACATCACTAGGTATAGAACATTTTCCAATTAAGGCATCAATTTTTTTAAGATACCTAAGTATTATTATGAGTGAAATTATTAAAAATACTAACGATATCAAAAGAGCTTTTCTAAGTTCTTTATTTATGTTAAGTAAAATTTCAAATTTTTCTTTTATATCTTCTAATAATGCAATTAAACTATAAGGTACACCTACTCCAGGAGGTACTGCTACTGGGAATGCTATTGAGCTAATTTGTATTTTTCCAGCTTTAAATAATCCAGTTAAATATAAAAATATAGCTGCTAATGCTGTGTTAGCTATTATTACAACCCATATTTGATTTATTTGTCTTACAATTGAATTTCTTCTTTTAATTGCCATTCTTAGTAAAGCATCATTTGGACATCTTCCTTCTGCTACTTCTGCTCTTACATTTTTAGCTGCTATTTTAGTTATACCAAATATAATCATTAACCCAATAGCTAAGGGAAATAATTTATTCTGAATTACAGAAGCAAATTTTAATACTTGTTCTTTTATAGCTAGTAAACTACGTTCTATAACACTTAATACTAATTTATTTACTTTTAGTGCTGCTTTATTAGCTTCAGATTTTAATTTATTAATAGCTTCTTCTGCTGCATCATCTATATTAATTAAAGCTTTAATAGGTAATTCTTGTAACACTTCATTATTACCTGTAATTAATGTTTGATAATCTGGGGCAAATTCTTCTTTTTCATATAATACTATAGGTTTAACTAATATTGTATTATCTTTAGGTAGTGTTGGAACACCAAATCTTAACTCCCATTCTCCTTTTTCGTCTGTTTTTATTTCAGGTGGGGTCGATTTACTATCCCAATCATATTCTTTATAAGTTTCTTCAACTGTAATTTTTTTAACTTTACCAAATATGTTTTTATCACCACTAGGATCTGGTTTTTTAACCTTTCTAGTCTTAGTCTCTAATACCATAGGGTATAGTGCTAATTGAGGTTTTACTATTACACCTTTTGCAGGTTCATTAGTTGCTTTATTATATACTCTACCCTTAATTTCAAAAGTTGAAATTACAGGAGTATTTTCGTTAATTAATTCTCTTACTGATTTAGGATCATCAAGAACTCGTTCTAACTCTTCACCTTCTAATCCAGACTGTTCAGCTATTTTTCTTATTAATGGTTTTCCTTTTTCAGATACTAAATATTGTTGTCCAGCAGCCAAAAGAGTATCCTTAAGATTCATATTCTTAAGGTTTGAAATTTGATTCTTTAATTGACCCGCTGATATCATGTTATGAAGTTTTAACTTTTTGTGATTTAAAAGAATCTATCATATCTTTTATAGGTCTAATAACATCTATTCCTAAACGTGCTTGTGCTCCAGCATTTGGAACTTGTGGTTCATCTTTTAAAGCACTAAACACATTATCAACTGTTTGTATTAAAGCTTCAAATTGTTCTAAAAATTTATCTCCTAATATAACAGATTCTGTAGCATTTTGTTTACCTAAACTAACTACACCTTCTGATGATATTAAGTTTACATTTTTATTTGTAGATTTTATAGCTAAATCTTCATTTGATTCTAAAACAATACTTTTATAAGCCGACATTAATATACTATCTGTATTAGTATTAAATAATAGTCTACCTGAATTCAATATTATTTGAGGGGAATTAAATGATTTAGGTGATATTGGGACTTTTTTAACAGTATTAGAAAAGGGTACAGGTTCAGCTAAAAATCTAGAAAAAGGAGTTACCTTTTTTCCTGTAGCTACTTCAATTTGTATCTGTTGAGTAGATGTTAAATATATTGATGCTAAATCATCTTGAACATTTTCAGTAATTGGTATCCAACCTTCATCACTAACTGCTTCTGTTCCAGGTGCTACCCCATTTGGTTGACCATTTCTTATTATAGATATAGGATCACCATTTTCTCCTGAATTTGACCAATTGTTTTTTATTTTACCTGCTACTTTAGATGTATTACCTAATCTTATTGAATTACCAAATCTACCCTCTAAAATATTATCACCTGAAAAAGGTAAGATAGGGTGTATATTTGATTTTTCTTTAAAAGTACCACCACTAGCTCCATTTAAATCTATTTCTTTTACTTCATCTGTTGTTTTTCTAACATTACCTAATGCTATTTGAAGATAATCTTTTAAAAATGAAGGAGCAGACACACCATTATTTTCAGTTGAATACATATCTGGGTAAGCATTATGGTTTGGAGCATTCCATAATGATATTGTACTTAAATAATAATATGATACTGTTGATGAAGTTTGTGATTGTTGAGTATTAGGTAATTTAAATAATAAAACTACTTCATTTACTAGAGGATATGTTTTTGAACTTGGTAAAAGTGGTTTTGCTAAGTTTGATGTTTTATTTTGTGTTTGATTAATTGTACTAGTAGGAGTATCCATTAATTGAAACTTAATAGTCCCAATTCCTGCCCATTCTCCTACCTCATCCCACATTGTAGAATTAGAGTTTAATGATATATCAATTACTCTTGCAGGTATTATTTTTTTAGAAAGTTCATCTAATTTAGAATTTTGAACGCTTTCGGCAAATTGTTGGCCAGGTCCTCCAAGCAAGGAATCAAACATGTTATTAGCCATTACTTTTCTTTTTTATCCTGTAAATTTTCGTTTAATTTATCTAACTCAGCTAGTAATTCTTCTTTTTCTGCTTCAGATATACCTAATGAATCACCTGTTCCAGTATTATTAACTACCCTTTGTACTATAGTAGCCATTTTAATCAATTGCTCATCATTACGAACACCTATTTCTAAGTATTCTTTAATAAGAGGTACAATTAAAGTAGCATCACCTATATCAGATATTAATGGTTTTAATTCGGATATTAACCCAGAAATTTGTGTTTCTTTTTTCTTTTGGTTATCATAAATCTCACTTAATATGTCGGAGAATTTTTTCTTACCAAATACTACGTTGTCTAGTGCTCCCATAATGTTTTTATTATAAATATGGATATAGAATAAGTGTTAAAACTTACACCAACCGTTTTCTAAGAAGAAAACATACTGAGATTTAAATATATCGTGAAGTTTATCTGCTATTTTAGTAATCTTAGGAGTTTTTACATCAACCATTTCACGAATATAGATATAAAGTGCTTTTTTATTAAATACTTCTATAGTTTCTCTTTTTCTAAATAACTCAAGTATAGCATCTGCTATTTGAGCATCATTTTTCTTAGGAAACAATTCATAAATATTTTCTGTTGTATATTCAAGAAACAATTCAATATATTCACTTAATTCATCTTTTTCTTTAGCATAATCTCCTTGCTCATATACATAAGTTGAATTATCTTTAGTTAAGTTATCAACAGGTACTTTTTTTATTTTTTTATTATAATTTTTAGTATTATATAATATTAACCATCTTTTAACAATAGTACCAAAATAAGAATAGGCCTTAGCTCCTCTTGTTGGGTCAAATAAATGTATTTTAGATAATAAGAAAGTAATTATCTCGTGTTGGAGATGTTCTAAATTTTCTACCTCTGTATGGTAAAATTTAAATGTGTGAATTATATTCTCTGTTAACTTAAAATAGGGGTAATGAATATGCTTAGCATATATATCACTCCTTGTTTTAGGGTCTTTAGTGTTGTTATAGAGAACTATAGCATCCTCCGTATCTTGAGTAAAATAATTTTTACTCTTCTTTCTTCTCTTTTTTACCATTAGTTGATTTTAAACCTTGATATACCATTTTGTATTACCTTTATTTGTTTGAAAAACCAACCAATTTCATCATCACTTTTAAATAAGTCTTTTTCGTCTATTTTCTTTAAACGTTCGTCCGCAAGTTCAATTTGTTTATTAAATTCTTTAATGTATTCATCATATTGCATAATAATATCTTCTTGCTTTTCAGTTTTACGAAGTAAATTCCACGTCGTAAACCCTAAAACTAAAGTTGATATTGACAATACTGAGATTACTATTATTTCCATTATAAACTATCTAACATATTTTTTAAACCTGGGCTTTTAATCTTATTAAGTGCTTTAGATTTGGTACTTTTATTATTATTATTCGTCAATGTAAATGACTTCTTTGGCGTCTCCACGCTATTTTTAGAAAATTTTGGGAGCCATTCAACTTCAAATTCAATACGTGCTGCCATCATATCAGCTTGATGCAAAATGAATGGTAAAGACGTACGAGGTTTTGTTTCGGGCATAAATGATTTTAAATATTTCTCATTAGCCGAATCATATAAACCATCATGTGTCTGGATAGCTAACATTTCATTAAATGTATATTTGATATCATGTGATTGTAGTAAAAATAATCCACGGTCTGGTACAGCTGCAAATGCAATTTTCTTATTATGCATATACTCTTCACCTAATTTATCTCGTCTCCACTGATCAGTTTGAGGGATATAAGATTCATTTTGTGCATCACCCATTTTACCTAAATCATGGTTAATAGCAGAAAATACTAATTCTTCAATAGTAAATGTAGAAGTATCCATTCCAAATTCCTTCCAAACATCATACATTTTTAAAGAAGCATCAACAACTCTATTTACATGATCAACATATCCACCTGGAAATGCTGAGTGGTATTCTTTTTTATGTGATGCTGGCATTAGTATGATTCGTTCTTCATACTTTTTGTAAAAATCTAGTAATTTTTGTTTACGATCACCCGTAATGTATTTACTAATATTAGAGTTAAATTTTTCCCAATTTGACTGGAGTTGTTCTGCTGTTAATGTCATAACTTTTATTTATTTATTATTAATGTAACGTTTAATCCCTTTATCCCCTGGTGCCTTTGTTTCAATTCCCATTTTTTCAAAAACCCTGTATCTCCAAGGTACCGAAAATATTTTACATAGGCACGGGATTTTCAATATCTTTTTTAAATGTTTTTATTTCAAGTAATTTAGCACATCTTTCGTATTGTTCGACATCAGGCCTTTGAAAATAAGCTAATGCTTCATTTAAAGATTGTATAAAAGGTTTTGCTTTAAAATCCATTATAGCTTCTAAATGGTTTCTATCTTTTAAATCTATTTCTTTGATATAATGCCATGCTCTATTAAATACCGTAAATTCAGAGGCTCTTCTAGCTTCATCAACATCATAATCAGGTTTTTCAGATTTAAGAAATTTTTCTAATTTTTGGTGAAATACATTATGGTTAACTATTAATTTAGTAAACATCCCAATTTTAGTAAAAGGTTCATCTAATAAGGATTTACCCATAGTAATCAGCTCTTTAGCATCTACTTCTTTATTGGGGTCCTCAAATAAGGAAAACATTTTATCTTTATCTATCATCTTTTTCCACCTTGATATTCAACAGCATGTCCTTCTGTTATCATTAAATCGTTAACGTTTTTTTCTCCTAAAAATATATTACCTAAACATCTACCATATTTACCTACACCTTGAGAATGTAATATAAAATCATTATTATGTTTGCTTAAAATATCTTTAAGGAATGCTTTTGCAGCTAAACCTCTAGCTTTTTCCTCCAAATCTCTTGTTCTTGATTCTGGGGCATTCATTCCAACTAATCTAATTCTGATTTTTTTCCAAGTATCAAACCCTAAATCAATGGTTGCATCAATGGTATCACCATCTACTACTCTGATACATTTTGCGTTGTAAATATACATAATCTATTTTGATTATACATATTAACTATTCGTTGTCCTTATCCCTAAGTTTTTGAATATACTTGGCTTTTTGAATTTCCCTCCTTCTTTTTACTGATGGTTTAGTAAATTCTTTATTATCCCTAAGCCGTTTTAATACACCTGTATCTCTAAACTTACGTTTTAGGTGTTTTAGTGCTTGTTCTATTTTTTGTCCTTTTTTAACTTTTACTATTAACATCTAATTCTGCTATTTCTTTTTCTATAGAATCTTTAATTGCCTCCAATTGAGCATACTCTTGAACAACATCTTGTTTATCTGGATTTGCTGGGTGGAATCTCCAATAATCTTCCATTATTGTAACTACAGCCATTAAATCGTTTATTTTTTCTGCTTTTGGGTCTGGTTTTTGTGTGTTTTCACTCATAAATTATTTATTTAAAATTATTACCTATTTTCTCTACTATCTCTTGTATATCACCTAATCGAATTCTAAAAAATTCTCTTTGGTTATTAACGCGATACGGTTTCATTGCATGATGTACTTCGCTTTCTAATAGTTCGCCATTAAAACAACGGTAAGCCCATGCTACTTCGTATGGAACTGGCACACCAGTTGCGTTAGAAAGTTGTTTTGCTCTTTCCTCTGGTGTGAGTTTTGTATATCCTACTTTATATAATCCTGGCATACTACTATTTTTTAAAACATATACCCACTGATCACCTTCACCTTTCTTATTATAAATACCACGTTTTTTAGCAGTATAATAAGTAACATTTTCCCACCCATCTTTACCTGGTGTTAAAGTAAAATACTTTGCGGCCTCAATACTAGTATCTGAGTAGTTTTCTTTTATTGGGATATATTTTTTTGATTGTTCTATAGTTATTCTTTCCATTAGTGAACAATTATTTTAAAATTATTTTCTTTTTCTATTCTTTCTCCAATATCATTATTAAATAATGTTTTTGTAAACACTTGTAATGTGTCTCCTACCATTTCATTATCTAAATAAAACTGTTGACGTGGATTATAGTTATATTTACTATAAGTACCTAACATTGTAATGGCTGCTGGGTGAGTAAAATCAAAATACCTACTAATCTGATAACCAGCTATATTAAGTGGTGGTTGAATCTGTGCAAGATCTGTTAAAGTGTAAGTTTGATTACCAACAGGAATTAAATTATTCCAATCTCCATTAGAAAACCAGCTTAATACTGAATATGTAGGTACTGTAAATTGAATAGTATCAAACGCTACCCAATAATCAGAATCATATTGTGTTTCAATTAGTGGAACACCATTAATAACATAGTGATCTGCTAATTCAGACAATTCTCCTCTAATAGTAAAATATTTTGGCCCATAAAATTCAATATGCCAATAACCATTTGCGTCTTCATATGCATTTGGTTGTACTTGCTCATCAATATAAAATTGGGCAATACAATCTCCATCCAAACAAGGGTATGGAGCGATTTCCTCCTTACTGCATGCAGCAAGAAGAAAACCTATTCCAAGTGTAAATAAAAATCTCTTCATTATGCATTAACATATTGAAGTGCAACATCAAACATCTTACTATTCAAATCCATATCTTGTTTAAAGTTTTTAATTTGTCTAGCTTTTCTATGCTTAGTACCTATTGTATAATCAAAATCACCTTCAATAATTTTTTCTTGGATTACATTAAATACACTCCATAAATCATCACCTTTATCTTCAGGTCTAACTGGAGTAATAAATTCATCCATATCAATAGTAATTCTCTTTAATTCCTCTTCTGGGAATCTAACTGCTAACATATTTTTAGCAAAATCTAAAATAGCTTTTTCTTCCATTTTAGTATCGATCATTTTATTCATCGATTCTACTGT
>Ga0181389_1000011_pt1 | contig 60988 bp, 75 predicted proteins | sample 12SPOviralmetaG_FD_130121 | JGI IMG/M metagenome (GOLD analysis project Ga0181389, IMG submission 130121) | Marine viral communities from the oligotrophic San Pedro Time Series (SPOT) site, San Pedro Channel, CA, USA - 12 SPOT_SRF_2010-06-29 | ecosystem: Environmental > Aquatic > Marine > Strait...
CAAAATTCCCTTGACACCCGCCCAAATGTATGATATACTATAAATAACCTAATTATAGACTAGTTCGTTTTAGCACTTCGCTTTGGCACTTCACTTTCGCACTTCGTTTCGATACTGCACTGGGCGTTTGGCGCGGAGCGTGCCCGTGAAACCCGCATAAACAGGGGCTTTCAGGCAGTTGGGGCGGGTTTTTTGGTGTTTTGTGGTAATTTCTGAAAATAATGTAAAATAGTTCTTGATATTCTAGAAAATGTGCGTATAATTATATCTATAAATAAGGAGAACGAAATGAAAAACGAAAAAGCGAAAAAAGTTGTAAAAACTAAAGCAACATTAGTTGCAGAATTAGAGGTGGTAATCAGAGCCGACAAAGGTTTCTTAAACAGTCTTGAGAGAGCGAATGCAGAAACAATCAAAAGATTAATCGACATCTGTTCCTAATCACAGAACCCGCGAAAGCGGGTTTTTTATTTTCAAAAAGACTTGACAAGAGCGACAAAGTGTGATACAATAATAGGGTGGGGGGCGGGATACCCACAGAGACTTGGGGATAACCTGTGGATAAGTCGGATCGCTCTGCGCAGACCTCTCGTTTCGTTACTGCACTGCCTTTGGCGCACCCGCACCACGTTTCGTTTCGACACTGCACTGCGTTGGCGCAGGGCGCGTCAGGATTTCTCAAATCTCGGGCAGGGGCAGTCCTCCGAAAAAATCGGTGAAAAAAAGTGAGAGGGGAAGTCCAACAATCTCTTTTGATATAATCTCGGAGTATGAGTCCTTTCCCTCTCGGTCGGCTAGTTGGTCGAGACTTCCTAGCCTGTCTTGATTTTGAGTTCATTCCCTGTTGACCTTGTCAGCGACTCAGTCTCGGAGGTGGTTGAAGTTCTGCGAGTTCGATTCTTAGAGAGTGGGTTTCTGTGTCTATGTTTCTGTTGTCTTTCCTAGTCTGTCGAGTTCGTTTCCCTTTCGGTTGTTTCCCTCTCAATCAATATAAATATTATCGGCGATTTCGCCCCTATTGTCAAGCGATTTATGAAAATAATTTAAAAATAATTATGCCCTGTAATATGACCATAATAACAGGAATTACAGTTCTGATTAATTCCATGACGATTCTATATTTATAAAGTAAATTCACCTAGTGATTATATCACAAAATTTTTGAAAATTAACCCTTGACATTTTTGGCGTTTCGTGTTATGGATTTGTGAAGGTTGATAAATCGTTCTTGGTTTAAAATTTGCTAGCCCTTCGGGTTTATCTGTTTAGATAAACAAATTTTAAACCACGCACGAGAAAAAGTCAAGTTTTGTGACAAGTTTTTTTGTGGATTTTTTTACAGGATTTTGGGGTAAAAGTCAAGTCTTTTTTTGAAAAAAAAAGTGGGGCGATTTCTCGCCCCTGTTCCCCCTTTCTATTTGCTAAATTTGTTATTCCATTCTTTAGCGTTGCAACAAGTCGCCCCCATATCGCCAATGGCTAAAAGGTTAGAATCGTTATCATCATAGAAATATTTTTGTATATTTCTAAATGGCTTCAAATTAAAATATGGATTTAGTAAACGCCTTTTTAATTTCCAATCGGCAGTATTTTCATTTTTATTTCTACATAAAATTTTATCGTAATAAATACCCATTGTATGCAAATATTCTAAATCCCATTTTCCCATTTCTCTAGCTGTGCATAAAATAATATAATCGCCATTCTTATAATCGGCTACGAGTTGCCAATACATAGGAAGCAAATCATCTTTAAAAATATTTTCTTTAGTATTGTTTTCTTTCCAATGGTCTAAATCTAATTTTCCATATTCATTATGCTTTGCTCGGTGGCTCGAATCTATTATAGTTCCATCTAAATCATAAATTCTGATTTTCTGATTTATATTAAAAAGTCTATCACAAAATCGAGTTATAAGTTTAAGATATAGATACGCTTTCATTCCTCTAAAAGTCATAATGCCACCCTAGAAATTTGTGCAATTATCATCAACAAAGTAAAAAGAAATAATCTTTTATCTTCATCTACCATAGCAACCCAAAAAATACAGGCATTACCTGTAAATATGAAAAATGTAGATTCAAGGCGTGGCAAGGGTAAAAACCCTTGCAATCCTATAAAAATTAAAAGCATAGCTAATACAGTTAACCAATTTTTAATCTTTCTAAGTTTTCTATCGTGCCTTTCAAATTCTGACATATATCTCATTTTTTACCCCCTTTCATTTGTTCCATGTGCCTTGCACATCTATCAAATTCACAAGCAACCAAATATTCGTCCCTTGTTTTAAATCCATTCTTTTTAAAGTCTGGAACATCTTTTTCTATTTCCTTAACCATTGCCGATTTTGGATCAAAATTTAATTCTAATTGTTTAGCCATTATTTACCCCCTTGTAAGTTTAGCTCGGTTTGTATTTGCATTTTCTTTTTAGCAACCTTTTTCGATTTAATCCCTTTTCTTAATTGGCGTTTTTTCGTTGCCGAATAACCCTTTTTAAGATGTTGCCACGAGGGAGTATTTACATTATTAACAAACTCTTTTTTTATTATTGATTTCCATTTACCCCAAAAATGTGCGAATAATTGAAATTCAAGTAATGAATCCCTTAATGCTGTATGTTGTTCTTGATACCATAAATCTCGGTTTATGTATCGCATACAAGATTGAGCCGAATAAGATAAATTTCCTTTTTCTGTAGTCATCTGATTCTTTTCATTCTCATCTAAGGAATTAACCCAATTAAGATAATTTCTATTCATAAACAAAGTTGCCCCTATATCCATTAAGCAACAATAATCAACATTACGAGGTAAGAAAAAAGTCTTATCTGTTAGCTGTTGATGTGTTTTTCTAATGGTGGCAATTTCGCTTGAATCTGTGCCAATATCAAAATTGAAATTATAAGATGTAAGATATTGAACATTCATAGCGTGTAAATAGTCTTGCCATTCTTTTATTATATCTTTCCATTTCTTAACCTTATGAGGATTGTTAATAGCGTCTTTTAATGCTCTAGCCATAGATTTATTATATCCAAAGTTATGCCCCTCTTTATTCTGATGTAAGAATAAAGATAAATCTTCGATAACTTCCTTAACATAATAATCCATTTTAACAACATTAAAAGAATTCTCTTGCTCAATGTCTCCAAAGGTCGCCCCAAAATGATAAACCATTCTAGGCGTTTCATTGATAAAAGTTGTTTCAGTATCGACAACGCATACAATAGTATGCGTTGCCCTCGTGCTATGAGGTGACATTAATTCGCCCCCTTATAATTTGCCGATACTTTTAACGCTTTCGCTATATTAGAAATATCAATCTTCGTTGCTCTTTCGAGTGCTGGGAGTTTAATCCCTGTTGATTCAGATATGATTTTTACCATTTCTGATTTAGTCATATCTTCATAATATTTTGGTTTATCTACCATAATATTTTCTCCATTTGTGATGTTGTTGCTAAAGGTCAACATCTTTAACCTTGTTTTAGTCTTTCTTTCAGTCCACGAATCAACCCATTATATGAATTGATTTGTTTCTCGAATTGTTTATATTCTGAGCCTATCGCTTTAGTAAGTTTAGCATGTCTATTCGCTTTTCTGAATAGGTCTAGTTTTTGCTTAACTTCTAGCCTTTCTTTCTCGGCTTGATGTTTGGCTTTCAGTAAGTGCATGTATAATTTATCGTGCATTATCTTCCCCCATTAATCATAAATCCGATTGCTAGTATTAGCAGTCCCATAGGTATTAAAAATATTTCCATTCTTATATTGTCTCCATTTAATTATTAACAATATATAAATTATAAATCTTTTCTCTAAAGTTTGCAAAACATTTCTCAAAAGTTCGCAAAAAATTCTGTCACAAAATTTGACATTTTTGCTAAAATCGTGTATGAGAAACCCGAAAAATAATCTGTCACAAAAGTTGACAAAAAGGCGTTCGTGGTTTAAAATTTGTTTATCTAAACAAGTTTAGATTAACCCGAAGGGTAAACAAATTTTAAACCATGTTCAAGTTTTTAAGAAAAAAAGATTTGCAAATTTAAAATAAGGAGTGTATAATTATATTATGAAAACGAAAAAAGAAATGGAAAGGGAAATTCAAGTTTGGCTCAAAGCTAGAAAGCAAGTTAGAGTTGGCTCAAAAATGTATTTCAATATTTCAAATAGAATCCATAAGCTAAAAATTAAATTGGAGGGCAAATAATATGGAAAGATATAGAGTAGAATTCTCATTAAATATTTGGTGTGAGAATGACGAAGAAGCAAAAGCAATAGCAGAAAAAATCTGTGATGAGCAAAAGAAAAGATTTGATAATAGATGTCAAGTAGTGAGCCTTCAAGAATCGCCCTTTGGCAGTTTTCTTGAAAGAACAGTTGACACAGTCTAGCATATATGATAGGGGGGTTAGTAGACCTTGCTCCCCTGTCTCGCCCACACCCCCCTGCGCGTACGACTTTTGGATTTTTTGGAAAAGAGTAAAAAGACGCGCACAGAGCATCGTGACGATGCATACGAAAATACTTCTTGACACGAGGATTAAAATTTGGTATAATCAAAATATGAAAAATGAAATTGTAACCAAGATGAGTCCAGAAGGGCTTGAAATAGCGAACAACTATCTAGAATTAGGAAGCATACCAGCCGTGTGCGCCAGAATGAAAATAGATGAAAACACCGTGCAAGAATTTTTAGGAAAACGGGAAATCAAAGCGTACATCGATCAAGTGTATCTAGATACAGGTTACAGAAATCGTTTTAAATTAGCAAACACACTTGACGATATTATTGAGCGCAAACTAGAAGAGAGCGAAGAATCTCAAATTTATACTAACAAAGACCTAGCGGATTTAATACAAATGGCACACAAAATGCGTATGGATGAAATCAAAGCTATGGCAGAACTAGAAAAAGCAAAAACCTCAAATGTCAAAAATCAGACAAATGTACAGATCAACGAACTCCCTTTCGGGCAAGGCAACTATGGCAAACTGATGGAGAAGTTGTTGAAATAAAATATGAGGAAAAAAATGCAAGAACTATCAACGTACATGAGTGGCAATCTACGAGCCGACACAATCGTAGACAAAGGAGTATTTGGTGCTAGATTCTACAACCCAGAGGGTGTATTAGTAGCTACCGAATTTTACAAAGGACATAGTGAAGCGTATGCAGAAGATGCAGCTGAAAACTATGTATTTGGTATAAAGAAAATTGGCATATAGTAAAGAAGTTATCGAAAGGTTCGAAGGAGTACTGAACAGTCCTAAGCAATTTAGCGTAGGCCGTTTTGACCCGAACGACCCCGATATAGCTACAGGAATGACAGGAGCACCCGCTTGTGGTGATGTCATGAAGTTACAACTTAAACTTGACGAACAAGAAAAAATCATTGATGTAAAATTTAAAACATATGGATGCGGTTCAGCTATCGCGTCTTCTACAATGTTTGTAGATATGTTAAAAGGACTTACTATAGAAGAAGCAAAAGAAATTAAGAACAAAGATATTGCCGAGGCACTACAGTTGCCGCCAATAAAGATTCACTGCTCAGTTCTAGCCGAAGACGCAATAAGAAAGGCTATTCAGAACTGGGAGGATAAATGTTCAGAAAAATACACAAATTTATGAAAGCAAGCAGAATACAAAATGTTTGGAGACTATTTAAATTAGATAGATGATAGAAATTACTAATGAGGCGTATACTAAACTTATACAGAAAGCGAGCGCAGAAGACAACTTTGTTTTTAGACTTGGTATTACTGGGGGTGGCTGCGGTGGTATGGAGTATCTTTTTGCTTTTAACCCTAAAAATTATTCAGATGATCTGGTAATAGATTGGGGCAAGATTAGATTTAGGGTAGACCCTAACTCTGCGCCTTATTTAGAAGGCATGACTATTGATTGGCACACGGACGGACTAAATGAAGAATTCAGATTTAACAACCCAAAAGAAACATATAGATGTGGATGCGGAGAAAGCATCGGCTTCTAGGAAAGCATTACAAATAGTTAACCTATCGCCATCAGAAAGCATGATAGAGAAGTTAACAGATATGCATCCAATGAGACAAATTACTTATGCAAGTATTATACAGGTTACTGTACTATTTGGCATGTTTGGATGTATGGCAATCAATCAAGAAATGATTAAGTACTTATGAGTGAGATATTTGACGTAATCGGACAAGTTGGAGCACCTATCGCTGCAGCACTGTTTATGGGTGGTTTTATATTTCTCATCATAAGAAAGATTATGGATGACGTTGTTGGAGATACAGAAGAAGTTCGAGGAATCTCTAAGATGTTAATTACTCGTATCAAAGTTATGAACAATGATATGATTAAAATAGATATGAGTGTATCATCCGCGCTGGGACTTGCACCAGACTTAGAAAAAATAGCAAGAGCAGAAAACTTTGTAGAAAGTGGGAGTATCGATGCAAGACGTGATTGATGCCATACAACAATTTGGATTTCCAGTTGTTGCAATGGTTGGACTTGGATATTTCGTATACTTCGTATGGACTACAGTGACCGAGAAGATAGACCCAGCAATCGAAGAAATGAAAATTACCATACTACAACTTATCGACCAGATAAGAATGTTGGATAATGACATGATACGACTGCAAAAGAAACTGGACACAGTTTTACAGTTAAAAGAAAATGAACGAAAGAAAACTAAATAACAGAGTTGCAAATAGTGTTATAGGAGCTTTATTTATATTAAGCTTTATAGCAATTGCAGCAGACTTAAACGCGGATGAAATAAAGTTTGGATTTAAAAATCCTTCATTCAGTGGTGTAGGTACATCTAGCCACTATCTTACAATTGACTCACAAGAGATGTCAAGAAAAGAGGCAATCGCCGCAGAAATTAAAGCACTCAAAGAAGCCGCAGAACGAGAGGAAAATAATAGTACTCTCGCAAGATTTATAAAGAACTTTGAGAGTAGAGTATACGCACAGTTATCTCGACAGCTAGTAGACCAGTTGTTCGGAGAAAACCCTGCATCGGAAGGATCATTCATGTTGTTTGATAATCTGATTACATGGACATCAGATGGTATATCAATTACAATGACCATATTTAATGAGGCTACTGGTGAAACGACTGTCATTACAATCCCTATTGGCGACTTCGGTTTTCCTACTGGCTAGTTGTGCAAACTTTACACATTACAAATATGTGTCACCTTGCTTAACAAATCCAGACGAAGACTATAAAGATGTTGTAACTATTATCGGAAAAGCGCAATGCTTTTCTGGAGATGCTATTATCAATACGCCAGTTACAGATGCAATTAAAACAATTCCACAACCATCACGATATCCCGTGGTGGCCGTATACAAATTTACAGATTCAACAGGACAAAGAAAGAGTGTCGATGGTATAGCTAGTTTCAGTACTGCTGTTACTATGGCTCCCGAGACATACCTCATAAGAGCACTCAAACAGTCTGGATTCTTCAAAGTTGTCGAAAGAGGTGGCCTTGACCACTTAACTAGAGAAAGACAATTAATAAGACAGACTAGACAAAGTTTTAATGATGAAGACGAGCAGCTTCCACTACTGTTTGCTGGATTAATCATTGAAGGGGGAATAGTAGATTATAACACTAATCTATTAACAGGAGGTATAGGTGCTAGATATTTAGGCATTGGTAACTCCAAGCAATATCGTGAGGATACCGTAGTGGTCTCATTAAGACTAGTTTCTGTGAGTACAGGAGAGATCTTAATGGAAATCCTTACGTCAAAGAAAATACTCTCTGTCGGAGTATCAAATGACTTCTTTAGGTTTATAGCAGAAGGCACAAAGCTCGTAGAGTTTGAAAGCGGAACTGCAATGAATGAAAGTAAATCTATTGCAATACAAGCAGCGCTTGAAACTGCAGTAGTTCAATTGATAAAAGACGGCAAAGAGAAAGGGTACTGGAAGTACTGGGGAGAGAAGTAATGAGAATATTACTTTTATTACTATCCTTTGGTTTATATGCAGACAATGAAATTTACATAGATCAAACTGGAAACAATGTCAATATTGACTTAGAGCAACTAGGATCGAACAACCTTATTGGTGGTGACGATGCAACAAGCGGTTCTATGACAAAAGCTATCTTAAACGGTGGTACATGGACATTGGATATTAACCAGATTGGTTCTTCAAATAAATTTCTAACTGACGGTGTATTAGGCGAAAACTTTACTGGTTTCTTCGAATTTGATGGAGATTCAAATACATTCGAGTTTTCTATGGATACTACAGGACTAAATACAGTTGACTTTGCAAACATCAATGTAGATGTAACAGGTAGCTCAAACGTTTTTGATTGGGACATCGGTGAAAATGCAGGAGCAAGTTATTTAGACTTAGATCTAATACTAGACGGAGACAGTAACGATTTAACATTCGATATAGACTCTGACTACTATACTGCGTATATGGATATCTTAGGAGATAGTAATACAATGGAATTGACCAAAACTGGTCAAGGAGCCTCATCGAGTGATGCAGGTTATTTTTACTTGGATTTAAATGGTAGTACAAATACTATTGAAATACAACAAAAATCAACACTAGCACTCGATTGGTTAAAAATAGAGAGCGATGCGTCAAACAGTAACATCTGTGTTATTCAGTCTGATGGTGGTACATCCACTTCTTGCTGATATAGGCGCAATCACGGAACTACGCGGGCAAGGTGCCGTCATTCGAGATGACACCTTACCTGCAACTTTAGAACAAGACATTCAACAAATGGATGATGTGCGTACAGCTAATGGGCGACTAGGTATCACATTCATAGACGATAGTCAAGTTCGACTCACAGAGCATAGCAAACTTGTTATAGACGAAGTAATCTTTGACCCAAATCCAAACAAGTCAAAGATGAGTATGCAATTTGCAAGTGGCACTGCTCGATTTATTACTGGTAAGATAGGACAGATAAACAAACAGAATATCAACATTAGTACACCAACAGCACAAATCGCAATTCGAGGAACAGACTTTACTGTTACCGTTGACGAGTTCGGTAAGTCATTGGTGATACTCTTACCAGATGCAAACGGACTGCCCTCTGGCGAGATTGTAGTAGCAACTGCTTTAGGACAGGTAATACTAAATAAACCGTATCAATCTACTGTTACAACTGTATGGGAACAGAGTCCTACTAAACCTGTTATCCTCGACTTAACACTAGATCTGATAGACAATCTTTTGATTGTCTCACCACCTAAGAAAAATGAAGAAATACAACAAAATGAGGGATCGTCTGGAAGTGACGACTCTGGTACTAATATTCTTGATATCGACTACCTCGCTTACGACGGGCTCGATGTAGACTTATTAGAAGTAGAGGAAGACTTTCGAGAACTTGACATAGACTACCTAGGAACTAACTTCCTGGAAGATCTACTAGAAATAATAGAATCAGTAGATGAACTAGATAATAATGAACTCGCATCCGTTGGAGCAGCACCTGTAGATTTAAAAGGTACTACATTCGGACAAGATGCAAGCACACAGATTACAACTTTTGGAGATGCAGAGTTTCTTACTCTCATTCGAGAAGTAAATCAAAGTGTAAGGTTAGATATAAATGGACAAACTGGATATAACATTATATTGGAACAAGATGGCAAAGCTTACAATGTTGTCGTTGGTAATGGTGCCGATGTTACTATTAGCGTCAAACAATCAAGCGGATAGCTTAGATTTAACACTACCTGAAACTCCATTCAACTATGAACAGATGAAGCAAGACTCTGTTCAAATAGAAGCTGCTGAGAAAAAGCGTCTTAGATTTATAAAGATAAACAATGAACCCACTAAGAGAACACTAAGAGCTTACTATATTCTCAATGCGGTTGACATGACAACTTCATATGTGTTTACTAGAAACAACCCGCACATAAAGGAAGCCAACTTTTTACTGCCGGAAAAGCCGTCTGCTGCAGAATTTTTACTACACAAATCTGTATTAACTCCAATTATAGCAGCTAACTTAGAAGAGGAGCAAATGGTGCTTACAAACTGGATTCTTGCAGCAGTAATAATAAGAAACTTTTACTTGTATGAAGAGGCTTCAAAATGCACAGATTTTAATTACCATCATATTACAGGCGTAAATGTATCGTGCTAAATAAAGTTATCACAATAGTACTGTTTATGGGATTGCTTATATGGAATCCTGGTGTCATGCAAAGAGTCGAACTAATTGGTTACGACTACTTAATCATGAATACCGAACCAGTACAGAACGAGAACATTCTGATAGTTGATCTTGATGAAGATTTTCTACAGACTTATGGCGGATGGCCATTACCTAGGTCAGTGTTTGGTGACTTAATCACTACTACACAGGCCGTACCAGGTTTTACAATCTTGATGCCAAACCCCGACATTCGTGGCAAAGATTATGATAATTACTTTGCTATGCGAATGCAATACATACCAACAGTCCTTGCTTCAGCAGCATCGACACAAGTAACTGGGACAAACCCTCATGTAGGTACTGCTCAGTTAGGAGAGGACCCATTACCATGGCTATTCGAACTACCAGGAATTTTACCTACCGCGTCTACGCTGGAGTCAAAAACAAAGGGAATCGGAGTAGTAACCGCTACGCCGGAAATAGACGGGGTTACTCGTCGCATTCCCCTAGTCGTAAACGTGCAGTCAAAACTTTACCCGAGTTTCGCCTTGGAACTCTTAAGAGTCGCCGTAAACGATCCTTCGTACCAGCTAAAAACAACACCAGAAGGTATTGATTGGATAAGAATCCCAAACTACCCACTGATGAATACAGATGCGAATGGTCGTATCTTTTTAAATTGGAATACGAAGTTTTACAAACAAAGCGGACTGGAGTTTCTTAAGAAACCAATAGAAGCTCCGTTCGTTATATTCGGCACGACTGCAGAGGGTATAACTAACCCAGTGCCGACCCCTGCGGGGGCTAAATACCCACACGAAATCCAAGCGAACATTCTACACAATCTAATTACAGGAACCGCACCTAGCCAACCAACTTGGGCTACAGGAGCAGAAATCATCGCAACACTACTAGCACTGATAATACTTGCTTTTGCATCAAGGTCAGTCTGGCTTTCCGTTCCCGCACTATTACTGATAACTGGAGGAAGTTTATATGGAGCCTGGCATCTATATAAATCTTCTTACTTGCTTGACGTTAGTGGAATCGTAATTATATCCGTTCTCTTTTGGAGTATTCATACCTTTCTGAGTTTCCTATCGGAGTATCAACAGAAACTTCGAATCAAACAACAATTCGGGACATACGTTAGTCCCGACTTAGTAAAAAAATTACAGGAAGACCCAACATTACTGAGATTGGGTGGGTTAACTTCACGACTCACTTTTCTTTTTTCTGATATACGAGGATTTACCCCGATTTCGGAAAAATACCAAAAGAATCCACAAGGCCTTACGAGCCTCATTAATCGTTTCCTTGATAATCAGACTGAGATTATTCTCAAGCATGGGGGAACAATAGACAAATATATGGGAGATTGCATCATGGCATTTTGGGGAGCGCCGTGTCCAGACGAGAATCATGTCGAAAATGCAACAAAGGCAGCTCTCGAAATGAGAGTGGCATTGGAGGAGTTAAATGAAAAACTCAGAGAAGAAGGCTTGGATGAGATTAATACAGGAGCGGGAATCAACACCGGGGACTGTGTCGTTGGAAACTTTGGCAGCAGCACTCGCTTTGATTACAGCGTTCTTGGTGATAGCGTCAATCTGGCTGCTAGACTAGAATCTAGCTGTAAAGAATATGATGCTGACTTAATTATATCTGAGCACAGTTTAGTAGATGGTTATGATTATGAGTTTCTTGACGAGGTAACTGTAAAAGGTAAGTCAGAACCTGTAAAAATCTATACCATACGAAAATAGTACTTGACATCAGGTTGGTAATTTGATATAATTATCATGTATTTAATACAAAAGTTAAGAAAAGGGAGTAACAAATGGACGCTGAACAAGTGGCAAACGATCTAGCTAGGCATGAAGCAGTCTGCGCGGAGCGATGGAAAACTGCATTTAACCGCTTTGACGACATGGATAATAGCTTAAAGCGTGTAGAAACAATACTGATTTCTGCAGCTGGTGGGGTTATTGTCGGAGCAGCAACCGTCATATTTACAATATGGAGTATGCACTCATAGGAGAAAACAATGGAATTAGATTATTCTAAAAAAGATATAACAAAAGCACCTAAAATGAAAAAGGTAAAAACAGAAGTACCTGAAGGTGTAGAACTTTATGAAAAAAGAGGACTATGGCATCTAAAAGGAGATGGAATAGACCACCAAATATTTAAAACTAAACAGGAAGCACTTACATGGCTAACGAAATAAAAGAAGCCTTGAAAAAGGCAGTGGAGCACTCAGAAGAAAAGAATGAGTCTCCAGAACTTACTAGCAGAATGAAAAGATTACTTGCTAGAAAGAAAAATTTAAAGAGAAGATCACACAACCCTAATCGTAAAAGAACAAGATGATCGATAAGGAAAGACTTGCTAAAGAGTATGTCTGGGTTCATAAAAACACTACTACAATGAGTGGTAGAACAACAGTAAAGAACAAAGATATAATTAAGAAAGTTATAGACAGAGTAAATCCTGTCAATGTTTTAGACTTTGGTTGTGGTAAAGGTTGGCAGTACACTCGACAGAATGTACACGAAGATTGGGGTATACCAATGCCAACACTATACGATCCTTACGTAGCTAAGTATAATAAACTAGCAGGATATAAATGTAACTTTTTCGATTTAGTACTATGTGTAGATGTGATGGAACACATACTACCAGAAGAAGTCGATAGTGTACTACACTCAATATTCTTTTTAGGAAACTCTGTGTATTTTCATATTGATACTAAACCAGCAATTAAAAAGTTTAGTGATGGTACTAATTTTCATGTAAGTCTACATAACGAAGAATGGTGGACTAATAAATTAAATGAATATGGAACGAATTGGTACGCGGACTTCGAATAAAAAGTCACATAAAGAAAGATTAAAGATTTGTGAACAGTGTCCAAACTATAGTAAGTTTTGGAAAACTTGTAAGATTTGTCACTGTTTTATGCCCCTCAAAACAAAACTACGATGGGCTGAGTGTCCAGACGAGCCACCTCGTTGGACTTAGGGAGATGAAGTATGCCAAGAGGCAAAGGAACTTACGGCTCTAAAAGAGGCCGACCAAAGAAGAAAGGAAAAGGTAAAAAGAAAAAAGGTATGAGCGGACTCAAACCTTGTTTATCTGCAGCGCAGAAAAAATTACCAAAAGCTTTACAGTCAGGAATTCGTAAAAGAAACAAACCCTGCAAGTAGTTTACCGAGGAGGTGATCAACAATTTAGGATTGGATGACCTTATACTAAACGCAAAAGCATGATATTATATCATGACACGGAAAAATATCGAGGGGTCTCCAATCCGCCCTTCTACAAAGAATTATGCAAAAAACACCATATCAAATAGCAAGAGCATTTTACAACGATAACGCAGTTCCAAATGATAGGGAAGTGCCAGTGTTGTATGGTGACTTATTCTCTAGAAGAGGAAATACTAGATTCTTCAAAAAAGAAACATGGGAAAAATTAGAAGGACAAAGCAGAACTAACCAACAAGCTATAGGTTTACAACCGTTCTGTATCTGGGCTGATGCACATACAATTAGCGTTCGTAATGAAGTAATAACGATCACTCGAGACGCAAATAACAACGCACAGTCATTTCAATTTGGACATGACACTTTCAATACCATTTGTGTTAAGAATTTAGACGAAGCAAGAAAATTAGAAAATAATGACGGCCTGTTTGGCGGTTTATATGTTGTCGATTACAGTTGTAAAAAGCTGTATAGATGCACAGTGAAGATAGAGCATAAAACTCGACTCGAGAGGATCTTAAATACTTATGTTACTGGGTTACCTTGGTTTTTTAGCCATGGAAACAAAGTGAATAAGGAAGGTCTGTGGAGAGGTCAATTAGACACTTTGCAGGATAATCCAGGTGGCCAAGGCTACTAGGACGCGTATACATCGCAAGGAGTACTTTTTAGTACGATAGGAGATAAGTATGTTAGGATTCTTTGAATGGCTCCAAGCATGGATAGCAGTATTACCAACAATAGTAATGATCTGTTCTCTAATAGCAGCTTTAACTCCAACCCCTATAGATGACGGTTGGATGAAGAAAGTCTATAAACTAGTTGACTGGTTTGCCTTAAATGTTGGCAAAGCGAAAGATAAATAAACATTTCGGGGGTATAGTGGGCTGAAACGCCCACTATGCATTGAGGAGATTCAATGGCAAGAAAAAGAAGAAAGGCCGCTAAGAAAAGGCCAGTACCTACAAACCCTACTCTTTATGCAAGAGTAAAAGCACAAGCAAAGAGAAAGTTTAAGGTATACCCATCAGCATATGCTAATGGATGGCTAGTAAAAACTTACAAAGCCAAAGGCGGAAGGTATCGTATGGGTACTGGACGTAAAAGAAGGAAGTAATGGCAAAACCTAAAGGTGGACTAACAAAATGGTTCAAAGAAGGTTGGGTAGATATTTCTCGTAAGAGAAAAGGAGGAGGACATCCTCCGTGTGGAAGAAAATCCGCACGAAGTAAGGGAGGCTATCCCAAATGCGTACCAGCTAGTAAAGCTCGAAGAATGACTTCGGCGCAGAAACGATCTGCAGTAACACGCAAGAGGAGAGCAGGTAATCCTGGTGGCAAACCTAGAAACGTATCAACCTTTGTTAAACGAAAAAGAAAAACAACACGAAGAAGGAGAAGGTAAATGAACAGTCGCACACTAGCTAAAAAGTTTGAAATGACTCAACAGCTTTCGGCGATTGAAAAAACCGTGGCTACTGTAGTAATAACAAGACGCAGAGCCCTCTCCCAATTAGTAAAAATGAAAAATTACGCAACTATGCAGGAGTGTAATTTTCGGGATAAGCAAATTAAAAAGCTTATAGGAGAAAGAAATGGCTAGAACAGGTTCATTTTTAAGCGGCCCTACTGGTGTACATGGTACTCAGAAGATTCGTAAACATAAACTAAAAAGAGGACTAACCAGAGATTTGAATGCAGCAGCAGGAACTTTTGTTAATACAAAAAGCCCGTTGTCTAGCTCAGCAGGATTTTATGGTGCAGCTCCAAAGGCAATTGGTCCAAGATTTGGTAAAACACTAAATCCAAAAAGAGCAACCTTTGGCAAAAGGTCAGCAGGAAGAATACTACCTAGACGAGGAAGATAATGTTAAAATACACTGAGAACGCACTATCAAAAGAACGCTGTCAACAGATAATAAACTCTGTTGAAAGCTGGGAAGATGATATATATAAAAGAGATATAAACTTTGATGTTGATGCACAGAACATGACAAAAGATGAGCTGGAAGCAAATACTGTCGTTCTCAAAAAAGGTGGCAGAGGCAGAAGCGTACAGCAATCTGAATTAAGTTGCTTTGATACTTGGGACGGTTTACCTGTCTACAGAAGTAAAGTAATGAAGTATGAGGAAGGAGATTTTACCAATCCTCACAGAGATAGTATGTGGATGTGCCAGAGTAATTATTGGAAAGAAGGAACTAACAAAACTGCAAAAGATATTGTTATTATTCCTTTAAATGATGATTATGAAGGTGGTAATCTTTCACTAGGTAAGAATAAAGAGCAACCTTTAGAACAAAAAGTTGGTCAAGCTATACAGTTTCCACAAGACGGCTTAGAAATAAAAGCTAAATGGTGGCACGGTGTAGATAAAGTGACCTCAGGGACAAGATACGCACTAGTATTTTGGAATTTTAGAGACTAATATGCCCCGTAAGCGCGACCCAAGACTCAAAAGAGCAGGTGTCAGAGGATTCAACAAGCCCAAAAGAACCCCTGGCCACAGAACCAAGTCACACATAGTAGTGGCAAAAGTTGGAAATAAAATTAAAACTATTCGTTTTGGACAAAAAGGAGCTAAAACAGCAGGGAAACCTAAAGCTGGAGAGTCTCGTAGAATGAAGATGAAGCGTAAGAGTTTTAAAGCTAGACATAGAAGAAATATTGCCCGAGGCAAGATGTCAGCAGCATACTGGGCAAATAAAGTTAAATGGTAGAAAGGAGAAAATATGGGATTACCCACAACTGACGGAAGAAAAGTATGGTTAGATGAAAGTCAAATTCATGCACATAATTTTTTAGCAAAAATGTTAGAGGTAGCAGATAAACGAAACCTCTCATCATCAGAAAAAAACTTAAAACAGATGTCAGCCTCCTTTTTATACCTTTACGAAAAAGCCAAAGAGGCGGGTCTTCTCGATGACGAAGACGATACATTATTATTTTTCAACGAGACAATACATTGATAACCATTAGCAGAAAAGATGTCCTTAGTGATGAACTAATGACATTTGATGAAAGAAAATTTATAAAGTTACCTATTAATGGTTACATGGACTTACTAGGCGTTCAGCCTAATTCATCACAAACAGCGTTGATCAACGCTATAAACAACCCCAAATATAGATTTGTATGTGCTGCGATTTCTCGTAGGCAGGGCAAAACTTATATTGCAAATATCATAGGACAATTAATCACATTAGTACCAGGTTCTAATGTTTTACTTATGTCGCCTAACTACTCTTTATCACAAATCTCATTTGATTTACAAAGACAACTGATTAAACACTTTGATTTAGAAGTTACTAGAGATAATGCAAAAGATAAAGTTATTGAGCTATCAAATGGCTCAACAATTCGTATGGGTTCTGTTAACCAAGTAGACTCTGTTGTAGGTAGAAGTTATGATCTCATCATATTTGATGAAGCAGCTCTTGTTGATGGCAGAGATGCTTTCAATGTAGCACTAAGACCTACACTAGATAAAGAAAACTCTAAAGCTATATTTATCTCAACTCCACGGGGTAGAAATAATTGGTTTGCAGAGTTCTGGCATAGAGGATTCAGCGATGAGTTCCCAGAGTGGGCTTCAGTACGAGCAACTTATCACGAAAATCCTAGATTATCACAAACAGATATTGACGAAGCTAAAAAGACGATGTCAGAAGCTGAATTTAATCAGGAATATATGGCTGACTTCAATGTTTTTGAAGGTCAGGTATGGGCATTTAATCATGAAACACAGATTGCAGATTTATCCGAACTAGAAACTGGAAGAATGGATATTTTTGCAGGAATGGACGTAGGGTACAAAGATCCTACAGCTTTCTGTGTGATTGCGTATGACTGGGACGCAGATAAATACTATTTAGTAGACGAATATTTAGATAGTGAACGAACTACTGAACAGCATGCAATAGAAATTAACAAACTTATAATTAAGTGGGACATAGACTACATTTACATAGATTCTGCAGCTCAACAAACAAGATTTGACTTTGCACAAAACTATGATATTAGCACTATTAATGCCAAAAAGTCAGTACTAGATGGCATCGGAGCAGTAGCAGGTATAGTAGATAATGACCAACTTTTCGTTCATCAAGGTTGTAAAGAATCATTACTTTGTTTAGACCAATATCAGTGGGATCCAAATCCAAATCTATTAAAAGAAAAACCTAAACATAACTATGCGTCTCACATGGCAGACGCGATTCGATATGCACTCTATTCGTTTGAAACAAGTGCCACTACCTTTTAATTATACCTATCAAAAATAGTTCTTGACATGAGCTAAAATTTTTGTTACAATTCTAATATACAAGTAGGTTTATGACTTTAAAAAGAGATTTAGTTAAATATGTTCGTGACAAGGCCAAGTCTAAATATAAAAAAGAGACGGAATGTTACATCTGTGGAAGTACAGAGAATCTGGACTTTCATCACTATAACGGACTAACTGAATTACTTGAATGGTGGATGAAACAAAAAAATATCACCATTAAGACAGAAGAAGAAATACTAGCACTTCGTGAAGATTTCATAAAAGAAAACGAAGACGAAGTTTATAACCAAGCTGTTACTTTATGTCATATGCACCACCTGAAACTGCATAACATATATGGAAAACGACCAAAGTTATTAACAGCAAAGAAACAACAACATTGGGTGGATATACAGAGACAAAAATATGGCATGGTACGATAGATTTTTAGGCAGAGATAAACAGGAAAAAGAAAATCCTGCACAATATGTGATTTCCCGTGATGAGGGAATGACTATTGATAGCCGTGAAAATATTATAACTTATCGAAATGCTTACGAATCATTAGAAGTGGTAAATAGAGCGGTCAACATGATTGTGGATGATTCAGCTGAAGTACCATTTGATGTAGGAGAAAAGATAATAGGTGTACAACCTATAAAGAAAGACATAAGAAGAAGTAGAGTAGACTTACTACTAAATAAAGAACCAAATCCATTTCAAGATGTAAGCACATTTAAAAGAAATCTTTTGATAGACTTACTGATTGATGGAAATATCTTTGTTTATTTTGATGGTAGACATCTCTATCATCTTCCAGCAGATCACATGACTATACATAGTGACGAGAATACTTACGTAGAGAAGTATACTTATGACCACAGTATAGATTATAGTCCTTCAGAAATTATACACATAAAAGAAAACAGTTTTAACTCTATTTATAGAGGAGTACCTAGACTCAAACCAGCTCTTAGAACTATGCAGTTACTATCGAGCATGAGAAGATTCCAGGATAACTTCTTCAAGAATGGAGCAGTACCAGGATTGGTACTGAAATCACCAAACACACTCTCTGAGAAAATCAAAGAGAGAATGTTACAGGCTTGGGTTGCAAGATACAATCCACAGTCTGGTGGAAGACGACCATTATTTTTAGATGGTGGTTTAACAGTGGAAAACTTAACAGAAGTTAATTTTAAGAACTTAGACTTTCAAGATGGCATCGCCACTAATGAAAAGATAATACTTAAAGCGTTAGGTGTACCACCAATTTTGATGGATAGCGGTAATAATGCAAATTTACGACCAAACCATAGATTATATTATTTAGAAACCATACTACCAATCACTAACAAGATTAGGTATGCTTTCGAGAGATACTTCGGTTTTAAACTTGATGAGAATGTGTCTGGAATTCCAGCACTTCAACCAGAGTTAAGAGACCAAGCAAGCTACTATGCTACACTTGTGAACTCAGGTATTATGACACCGAATGAAGCAAGGGAGGCATTAAGACTTGAAGAAATCTCAGGATTTGATAAACCAAGAGTTCCTGCGAATATCGCAGGTTCAGCCGCAAATCCCGAAGAAGGTGGTAGGCCACAAGAGACCCCACCAAGCGAGGAGCAAGAATGACAAAAGACATGATGGTAAAGGCTTTATCCGATTTCATAGCCAGCAAAGGCGTTGAAACTATGGATTTAGTAACCTATAAAAGTTTTGGCAACGATGTACCTGTTAAAGACTTTATGCTTAAAAGAGCATTTGGTTCTTGGAATAGAGTACTGTCAGTTGTTAAGAAAAGATATCCTGTCCAAGTAGCAGTTGCAAAACCTAAGGTAAAGGAAGTTAAGAAACCTGCACCTAAGAAAGCACCTGTAAAAAAGGAAGTTAAAGATGTCAAAAAATAACGAAAAGATATATCAATGGACTAGCACTTTTAAATCATTAGGTGAAACTGATGATGGCGGAGTTAATATCAAAGGGTCTGCAAGTACAAACGGACTAGATAGAGCTGGAGATATTATCGAATCAGAAGCGTGGATGAAAGGCGGATTGGAAAACTATAAAGGTAATCCAATTATTCTTTTTAACCATGATTACAATAAACCAATTGGTAGAGCCAGTGGTTTAGAAGTAACCGATAAAGGCTTAGAGATAACTGCAAAGATATCTAAAGCTGCCGGCGATGTAACTCAATTAGTTAAAGATGGAGTCCTTGGAGCATTTTCTGTTGGTTTCAGATGCAAGGATTCAGAATATATGACTGAAACCGATGGATATAAAATAAAAGATGCGGAGCTTTTTGAAGTTTCAGTAGTCTCAGTGCCTTGCAACCAAGGGGCAACCTTTGGATTAGCAAAATCATTTGATTCTATGGAAGATTACAGAAGCTACCAGAAAGAAATTTTACAGGCTAACTCAACCGCAGCAGCAGACGCTGTTAAAATTGAGCAGCCAAGCGAGGAGAAATCCTCATCAACGGAGACTGATATGTCAGAAGAAAGAAAATCTCCTGAAACTTCAATCGACCTTGAAGCATTTGCAAAAAAAGTAGCAGAAGATACTGCGACTAAAATTGCAATGAAGCAAGCCGAAGCAAAGGCAGCTGAAGTAAAGCAAGTACAAGAGCAGGCTGAAAAGCTAGCTCAAGTAGAAGCTGAAGAAAAAGCTGCTCAAGAAGCAAAACAGGAAGAAACAAAGACTATAGTGGAAGCAGGTTTAACAGGAGCTGAAAAGCTAATGAACGACCTAGAAACTAGAGTCAATGAAAAGAATGAAGATCTGAAAACAGTTGTCGATTCCCTTGAAAAACAATTAGCAGAAAAATCTGAAGAAATCATGAGTATTCGTGATTCTAAAAGACATTTTGCTGATAGACAAGGAAACGGTAATTGGAAGAAGGAATTCGAAAACGATATTATTGATGCAAAATTTGCTGGTTTAGCTACTGGGAAAGGATGGGACAATGACTACTCAAAATCAATTATGCAAAAAGTGAACGAACACTCAGGTGTTCAAGTATCTTCAGCAGACTTTGAGCAAATCGTTTCAACAAATATTGAAAGAGATATTCAAAACGAGCTAGTCTTAGCGCCTCTATTTAGAGAAATTGCTATGACTTCTGCTAATATGATTATCCCAATCATGCCAGATGCTGGTTATGCTGAATTTGCTTCAGCTCAAACAGCTTCAGGTAGTTCACCACATGGTAACTTAGCCCAAAGAGGCGACACATTAGGTTCACCTTACGGTGGTGTAGACTTAGCTGAAAGAACACTTTCAACAGTTAAGTTGATTTCACAATCATACTTAGGTAATGAGACTGAAGAAGATGCAATCATGCCAATACTTCCTTTAATTAGAGAGTCAATGGTAAGATCACACGCAAGAAGTATCGAAAATGCTATTTTAGCTGGTAACCACGACAATGGTGTTTATTCATCAGGAGCGTTTGCTGGGCTATTAAATATGGCTGACGGTGATAACCACGAAACTTCAGACGGTGCTTCTGGATTCGCAGCAACTGATGCAGTTACAGCAGCTGACCTATTAGCCATGAGAAAGAACATGGGTAAATATGGTATCAATCCTTCAGAAATTGTTTACATTGTCTCACAAGACGTGTACTACAACTTACTAGAAGATGCTGAGTTCCAAGATGCTAACCTAGTTGGCGACATGGCAACAAAACTATCAGGCGAAATCGGACAAGTATTCGGATCAAGAGTAATCATGTGTGATGAATTCGCAACTAAAGCAGCTGGTAAATATGGCGCAATCGCTGTATACCCAAGAAACTATGTAATGCCAAGATTAAGAGGTGTTACAATAGAATCTGACTACGAAGTAGCTAATCAAAGAAGAGTCCTAGTGGCTTCTCAGAGATTAGGATTCACTGACTTAATTGACGGTGCAACTTCTAAGTGGGCATTTGCTTATAAAGGTAGCTAATACCTAATTACGGTTTTTGGTGGGTTACCTATAACCCACCACTTTATTATGGCAGATTTAATTACAGTAGCAGAATACAAAGATGCAGAGGGTCTCAGAGGAGAGAAGGATGACGACCGTCTTGCAGTTATAGTACCTCAGGTATCTGACTTAGTAAAGAAATATTGTGGAATAAGTTTTATAGATTTTTATAGCACAAGCAAAGTTGAGACTTTCTCAATGAACGATACAGCGACAACAACCGTAATTACGAGTGAGAGTCCGCTAGTAGAGGTTTCAAAAGTAGAAGAAAGAACAGCTTACTCAGAACCTTATGTAGAATTGACGACAGGTAACTATGAATACTATGTTGATACTGAATCTGATGCGATAATCAGAACACATACGAGTGGAAATCCCAAAAATTGGGCAAAAGGTATGGGGGCAGTCAGAATTACATACAAAGCTGGATATGCCACTACTCCTAAAGATTTACAATTAGCACTCTTTGACTTAGTAAATTACTATATGAGAGACGAACACAAAGAAAGAAGAACATTAGGTGGCGCGCAAGTACAAAATCAAGGAACTTCGGGTATAAGAACTTCTTCAGATTTTCCAGACCACATAAAAAGAGTACTGGATTTATATAGAGTAGTAATTTAATGGCTCTTGATACAATGTTTGGAGAAATTGATAAATTTCTCGCACATTATCCAGGGTCTAAAGTATCTACAAAGAATCAGAGTAAAAGATATATTACAGAAAGCTTTTATACTCAAGAATGGATAGTTAATTATATTGTAACAGAAGTAGCACTATATTTGAGAAAACAACCTAGAGGATTAAATGCTAAAGAATGGCGACTAATAAAACCTAGATTAGAAAGAATAGCGGCGCAGGGTTACACTAAAAGAATGGGTGTGAACTTGTTAAAAGGGAAGTACAAATCTGCAGGATTTGATGTTTTAGCAAGTACTCTAAAAAAGGATAAAGCTACGGGAGTTGATTTACCTATAGACAGAAGGTACGATCCATCTGCTGGTAATCAAGTTACTATTCATTCTCAAGGTAGAGACTATAAAGTAAGATTTTATCAAAATTTTACTATGTATAAGTCACCTTCAGACGCTGATTTACCGATAATTAAAGATGTTCTGAAAATGATAATGGGACATACTGCTAATGGACTGCATGCGGATGCAAAGAAATATGCAAATCAGTATCAAGATGACTCGGGAACAGATGCTTCTCAACATTTTAATACTACAAAAGGGGCAAGAAGATTTATTCCTGTTAGAGCGGCACAGCATCAAAGACACCATGCTGTTACAAAAGCCCAAGCTTCTAACGCAGGGTTTGCAGGTAGCGATGCAGGAGCAAGAAACGATTCTACTGCAAGACTAGTAGACTTTTTAGAATCAGCTTTTGATCCTCTTATGAAAGGTGAAATATCAGCTAGGCCTGGAAGTAAGAAAGAACTAGCACTAAATAAAGTTCAGTATGATATTAATACTGCTTTTAACTCTGCATATAAGTTAAGAGGTATTAACAAGATTGATATATTTGATAGGCAGGGAGAAGGTGTTGTAGCACTAAAATCTGTAATTATTACTGTTGTTTTAGGACACCAAGATAAAAAAGCTCTAGCAAAATATGCTGATAAAGGGGATGGATTAGATGGAACAGGGTTAGATGGATTTTTTGCAGATCTCTATAAGAAATTAGCGAAAAATTATAATCCTACTGAAAAAGGCTCACTTTCTTTAGTAGAAATGGCTGAAAGAGGTGTCTTTGCAAAAGTAGCAATGAGTATGAAAACTTCAAGTGGCATGCCCGATATGCGCTTTAAGATAAATAAAAAACTTTTTGCAGATGCAAAATATAAACACAAAGAAGAAAGTAAAGCAAGAGGTGTTACTGGAAAAGGGAAGAAAGCAAAGAAAAGAGTAGTATCGGGAGCAGCGTTAAGACAGGTTAAGTACGGAGGCGGCAAGGAAGCAAGAATGCGTACTGAAGATAATCCTTTAGCATTAGAAGCCTTGTTAAATGAAGCACTACCAAAAGTTGTTGCTTCAAAAATGACAAGCCCTGCACTAAACTTTAGGTCAGGAAGATTTGCAAGTAGTGCAAGAGCAGAAGATGTTATGGTAGGCCCAAGAGGCGGTGTAAATGTAAACTATACTTATATGAGAGACCCATATGAGACTTTTGAACCAGGCAACGCACAAGGTAGCACACAAAGAGACCCAAGAAAGATTATTGGGGAGTCTGTAAGAGAAATCGCACAGAGTATAATAGGAGATAGATTCCTTAGAGTTAGGAGAGTATAATGGAAAGCAGTTTAGCAAGGAAACACACCACGCGTAGACGCGCCATTGTAGAAGCTCTAGCTATGGAACTAGAACAAATAAACGGAAGCCCACCATTTAGGTCAGCTGTTTCTAAAGTAGAACGCAGACTAAAATTTTGGGATGAAGTTACAGAGTTCCCGACTATACATATAGGAGCAGGAGCCGAAACTCGTGAATATGACGGTGGTGGGTTTAGGTTTAGATTTTTAAGATTAACAGTTCGATGTTATGTTTCTGATGATGATGATGTCATTGAAGCACTCGAAGAATTGTTAGAAGATGTTGAAACAGTACTAGAGGATAAAGATCCCTTAACGTACTACGACTCAACAGGAGCATCTCAAGGAACAGTTCAAACAACTATTGGAACTGTTACTACAGATGAAGGAGTACTCGAACCTCTCGGTGTAGGTGAAATTACAATCGAGATTCGATATTAAATAGGAGAAAAGATATGGCATTTTTCTTTAGTAGAGATACCAAAGTATTTATGGAATGGTCAGAAGATGGAACTGCCGGAACTACAGCGTTATTTGAATTACCTGTATTAGACGGTTTCTCTTTTAGCCAAGGAACAAATACTTCGGAAGTCACACTGAACGAAGCCGCAAACTCATCAGGCTACAGTAAAAGAGGTAGAGCAATGTTTACTGACTCTTTTGCACCAGCTGAATGGAGCTTCAGTACATATATGAGACCTACTAAGTCAGGCAGTAATGCTAAAATGGCTAGTGGAGATCATGCTGATAGTGGCGCACATTATGCAGTCGAGGGTCCTTTATGGGCCGCTATGTCTGCAAATACTTATGACAAGGCTATGGGTGGCGACTATGCAGGCGACACGGCAAAAGCTGAGTTTAACTTTGCCAACTCTAACCAAGTAACTCTTGGCGACTTCAACATGTACTTTGTACTTGGAGCAGCTAAGGATACTAATACAGAAGTGTATGCAACAGGAACAGAAGGCGTAACAGTTTATAAACTAGCTAATTGTTCAGTTGGGTCAGCATCAATTGATTTTGATATTGACGGTATTGCACAAGTTGGATGGTCAGGAAATGGTAAAACAGTTGAAGAAGTTGCAAGTATTAATACAGCAGCGACTGGAACAACAACCAAAGGTTTAATTAGAGAAGGAGTTGATACAACTACTAACTATATTAGACAAAAATTAACAGACTTAGCAATCAGCTTCGATGTATCAGAATCAACAGGTACATTAGGCGCATTAAATGTTGACGGTAGTGATGTAACTTACGGTGTTACATTAACAGGTGGTAATATTACAATTGAAAATAATCTTACTTACCTAACCCCAGATACATTAGGTTCTGTTAATGTCCCATTAGGACACGTAATGGGCACAAGATCCGTATCAGGTAACTTTACTTGTTACTTAAATGATACAGCAAATGGATCATTAGATTTATTTGAAAGATTACAGGAATCAAGAGGAGTTATTACTAACGCTTTTGACTTAACATTTAGTATTGGTGGCTCAGGCCAGACACCTAGATGTAATGTTGAAGTAGGGAAAGCCCACCTTGAATTACCACAGCATAGTTTTGACGATGTTGTATCTGTTGACGTAGCCTTCCATGGTTTACCATCAGATTTATCATCAGGAACTGCTGCTAGCGCAACAAACGAAGTAAAAGTTACTTACGTAGGTGCGTAATTAAATTAAACTAACGGGAGGCTTCGGCCTCCCACTTTATAGGAATAAGAATGGAAGAAAAGAAAGTAAAATCAGTATCACTGAAGAGTTTGTTAACTCCAAGCAAAACAGTTGGTATCGAGTTTCCAGGAATGGAAGGTTTCGAAATCAGACTAACATATTTAGCAAGAGAAGAATTGCTAAAACTCAGAAACAGAAGTGTAAAACAGGTTCTAAATAAAAGGACAAGGGCTTACGAAGAACAGCTTGATAATGACAAATTCTTAGTAGAATATTCTAAGGCAGTCATCAAGGGCTGGACAGGCTTAAAATATAAGTACTTAGAAGAGCTTCTATTAGTAGATATTAGTGCGGTAAACCCAGAAGATACACTTGAGTTTTCAGTAGAAAACGCAGAACTTATGGTTAAGAATTCTAGCGAATTTGATAACTGGGTATCTGAAATGTTGGGCGATCTAGAAAATTTTACAAAGAGCAAGTAGAATATATACTTGCTCTCATAAAAAGACAATATAAAGATAAAAATATTGACATAGATAAATACCTCGCTATTTGTGAGCAAACAGGAGAAGAACCTGACCCTGATAGAATGCCACCTGCCATGGATATGTATCCATACGAAGTGCAGATGGCATTTTTTATATACAGTATGTTACAAGATGTATGGGAAGGGATGAATGGTATGTACATGGGTAAAAGCATGGCAGGACTCATGGATTTGCTCGATATTTACGAAATCGAAGATAAGAAAACTGTAGTCTATTTTGTGAAAGCAATAGACGGAGAACGCGGAAGTGCAATAAACGAAGAAGTTAAAAGAAAGCACGACGCCGATAAAAGAAAAGCGAGAACAAAGTAAATGGCAGGAAAGAAAACAAAAGGCGGTTCAGTTGATTTTAAGGTCACTGCTAGTGGCCTTAATAAGGTTGATAAAGACGCTAAAAAAGCAGGTAGTTCATTTAATACCTTAGACAAAAATGCAAGGTCGGCAGATAGAGGCATGAAAGGTGCTTCTAATATGTCATCTAATGCAACCAAAAACTTCAGTAAAATGTCACAAGGCATCACTGGAGGGCTTGTTCCTGCATACGCTACTTTAGCCGCTCAGTTATTTGCACTTGATGCTTTATTTAGATTCTTAAGAGAAGCCGCTGACTTTAGAGTATTACAACAAGGTCAAGAGTTGTTTGCAGCTTCAACAGGTAGAGCAATGAGAACTCTATCTAGAGATATTCAAGCAGCAACTTCCGCTCAAATTACCTTCAAGGAAGCTTCACAAGCTACCGCGATAGGTTTGTCCGCAGGACTCTCCCCAAGTATGTTAAAAGAACTAGGACAAGCAGCTAGAACGGTTTCTGTTGCTTTGGGTAGAGATACAACAGACTCTTTTAACAGGCTTATTCGTGGTGTGACTAAAGCGGAACCAGAACTCTTGGACGAATTAGGTATCATACTTAGATTAGAAGAAGCTACAACTCGTTATGCCGCATCTCTGGGGCTTAACAAAAATCAATTAACCACTTTCCAAAAATCACAAGCAGTTGCAAATGAAGTACTCAGACAGGCAGAAAGCCGTTATGGTGCTATTGCAGATAGAATAGGAGACGATTCAGTTAACCAATTGAACAAACTAATGGTCGCCTTTGACGAGGTTCTAAATAAAGCAAGAGAATTTATAGGCCCAATTGCAGAATTTTTTGGTAAATTCTTAACAGAAAATATTGAATCAGCAACAGCTGCTATTGGTGTATTTGCGGCTTCAATCACTGGAGGACTAATAAGTCAAGCTTTACCTAATCTTGGAACTGAAGCAGTAAAACAAGCAACAGCTGTAGCAGGGTCAGGAGATTTGAGAGTATCTAAGATGATGTCTAAAAAGAGAATCAAAAGACTATCATCTGGCACAGGAACAAAAGCAGATATTGCAGCTTATTCTAAAGCTGTTAGTGCTAAAGAATCTATAATGATTAAGTTCGAAAATAATAGTCGTGCAGAACATTTAAAAACAGTAAAAATTCTAAGAGCACAAAATGCTAGAATGGTTGCAGATCAGAGTAGAGGTTTTGAAAGAATGAAAAATAATTTCAAAGCCGACCTTTATGAAATGCAAGCAGTACACGGTCAAGTCATGGGATCTATGAAGATGGCAGGTGTGGCGTTTGGTAGAGCTATGAATGGTATTATGAGAATGGCAGGTTTTATTGGTATCGCTGTTATGATATTTCAAATGGGTAAACAACTCGTTGATATGTTTAGAGATATAGATGAAGAACAACAAAAAGCAATAGAAAAAACTGAAGAACATACTGAATCTATGAAAAGTCTGTCTGAAGAAATAGGTAAAACTGCTAATTTTTTCAGAGAAGATTTATTTGCAGGAGCAGAAGAAAGAATAAGAGCAGTTGGCGGAGCTTTCCAAAGTGCTGATATCGCTGCTCAAATAGATCAAACAGAAAGATCGTTTTATGTACTTGGTCGTGATAGTGATGCTGTCAAAGAAAATATAGGCGGACTTCAGATGGTCGCTTTACAACTAGGACATTTTGATGAAAGATTTATAGAGTTTGCAAGATTACTAGAAACAAACCCTGTAGCTGCTTTCAATATGGCTAATGAGTTAAAACTATTCTCTGACGATGCAATAAGAGCAGGGCAGTCAGTAGATAGTATGACTAGAGCCCAAGCTAACTTTACAAAACAATTTAATGCTTTCGTACAAAAAGGAACAAAGATTCCTTTCCAAGATATTGTAATGTCTTTAAATGAATATCAAAAAGAACAATATGCATTTAAAGAGTCAACTCAACTTTCAACAGAAGAACAAGCTAGAGCAAATGCAGAATATCAAATAACTCTACTAAGACTAGAAGGATTTGTTACCATGTTTAAACTTGCAACAGCTAGACAGATGGAGTTTGTAGAAGCTCAAAGAAGAGGTCTTACTGCAGGAACTGCATTATTTGGTGCTAAACAAGATATTAAAAACTCATTAAAATTAGCAGGACAAATTAATACTATACTAGCTCAAAGAGAAGATATTATGGGCAAACAAATGGCAATAGAGAACATGAACGAAAGCATGGAAAAAGACTTTGCCAAACAAAAATTAAAATTTGCAGAACAACAACTAAAACTAGAAAAAGAAAGACTTGCTATGATGATAGCAGAGCAGAACAAATTTATAAGTGCTTTTGGAAAAGCAGCCGAAGCTTTTGGAAACGAATTTGGAACCACATTAGGAAAAGTATTTAGAGGCGAAAGCGTCAGTATGAAAGAATTTGGTAAGAGTATGGTAAAAGTACTTACAGATTCTTTAGGTAAAGCACTAGCAGATAGAATTATGAGAATCTCTTATAGAGGAACTCCATTAGACCCTGATGTACAAATGAAAAAATACTCTACACAAGTAGAAGAAATGCTTGAACAAAAAGGAAGAGATACTGCAAAAAAAATGCAAGCAGCTGGAAATGATAATGCTAATAATGCTTATAAAGCTTTAGATACAGGCGGTAAAGATGCAAGTGTAAATCTATATAAAGCATTTGACGAAGGCGGTGCAGATGCTTCAAAAAGTATTTACGATAGAATGATAGCTGCTGCAAACTACCATTCATACAAAATAAAAACTGCCGAAAGAGACATCATGATAGCAGAAAGAAATAGACTTGAGTTAACTAAAAAAGATATAGACAACGAAATTGCTACGAATAATGTTCTGCTAGGTTCAGGTGGTATGGAAGGCATGAGAAAGGAACAGTACGACATACGAACAGCCATTGAGAAAGCCGCCCATGGTGTATACGGGGACTACACATCTACTGCTAATTCAAAGTACGGAGATAGGAACTATTCAGGCTCTATCATAAAGATGATTAACGCCCAGTTCGACTCAGTAAGAGACTTTGAAGGATATTCAGGTGGATTCGGAGATAAGCGAAAATCTCTTAACAACGATATTACTGCTGCTAAGTTGGATGCTGTACTTGGAATACAGAGTGGTGATATGGGGAGGGCAAGATCAGGATTAGAATCATACCAAAATCTAGACCCAAGAATCCTTGATGGATTAAAAGATACAAAAATTGGCCAATTCTTTGCGGTGGTAGAAAAACATTTAAGCACTTATGAAGCCAACGAAAGGGCACTAAAGGGAGGAGTAAAAACTGCTAAAGAGTACGAAAAAATTAATAGCGATTTAACAAAAACATCCCTTAACCTAGACAACTCTATAAAAGACTTAGACACTAGAATAGACAAAACTGGACTCAAAGATCTTGAGTTTTCAGATCCAAGTAATACTAGCAGAGAGTTTAATCCAAACACTGGAGACTTTAATACAACTAATGAATCTACTGGTAACGAAGCAGGGGACGCTTATTCAGGTGGAGCTATAGGTGGTGGGGGTGCTGCAACTTTCATGGATCAAACTAAAGCTATGTTCCCTGCTCTAATGGGAACAGCAGAAGGATCAACACCAGCTTTTGGACAGTTTGGACAATCAGTAATGGAGTTTGGAACAGTTATAACTCAATTTGCTACTTTAACCGCACAAGGATTAGCACTAGCAGGAAAACAAGAAGAAGCTGCAGACATAATGATGGAAGTAGCAAAAATACAAATGGCACTAGCAGTTGCAGAAATGGCTATGAAAATAGGACAGTATCTAGACTTTATACCTGCTAGATATGGTGGAGTATTTAATGGTCAATCATTTGCTGGGGGAGGAATAGCAGAAGGACCAGAAGCTGGTTATAAAGCAACTCTTCACGGAACAGAAGCAGTAATTCCATTAGGAAATGACAGAAGTGTCCCTGTAAAAATGCAAGGCTCAGGTGGAAATAACAATGTAAATGTTACTGTAAATGTAGACCAAAATGGTAATGCAGATACTCTATTAACTGGAGATGGTGCAAGAGAACTAGGCAAAGTTATTGCATCAGTAGCACAAGATACAATTGCAAAAGAGCAACGATCAGGAGGACTTTTAAGTAGTATATAATGGCTTTAGGAATAATGCAAAATGATGGTTCAAATATCACTGGATTCTCTAGTGCTGTACAACCAGACAAATCACTAACAAGAACTAATAACCCAAGAACTTTTACAATTCAGTTTGGAGATGGTTATGAACAAAGAATAGCAAATGGTATAAATAATTTAGCACAAGAAATGGAAGTAACTTTTCAAACTCGACCAAAAGCAGAGATAGATGATCTTGTTGCTTTCTTTGAATCTTTGCAAGGAGTAAGTAAATTTAGATTTGACTTAGCGGATTCTAATGCAGGAAGCAATACTGAAACTATAAAAGTTGTATGTCAAGAATGGAGCCAAACTTGGGAGTATGATGACTATTACTCTTTAAATGCGACATTCAGGAGAGTTTACGAAGCATAATGTCAGAGAAAATAATAGTAAAGGACTTGCAAAAACAAGACCCAGGCTCAGCATTGGTACATCTATACGAGATAGAGTACAAAGATGATGAGTTTGCATATTTTCATGATGGATTAGACGCAAGTCTAAGTGAAGTAACTATGCTTGATTATAGTAATAATAGTCAAACAAATACTTACAAAGCACTACCTATAGAATTTAAGGGACTAGATAGAACAGCGGCAACAAAGCTTCCAGCACCTACAATGGCTTTTGCAAATGCTTTATCAGTATTTGGTTTAGCAGTAGATAGTATAGACTATGAAGATTTTGCAGGAAAAAGAGTTGTAAGAAGAACTACTTTACGAAAATATTTAAAAAGTGAAGGAGATAGTAATTCACCACCTATTGAATACCCAAGAGATGTATACTATATTGATTCTCTAAAACAAAGAACAAAACAAGTTCTTGTATTTCAATTGCAAGTTCCTTTTGATTTACAAGGAGTAAAATTACCAAAAAGAACTGTTGTACCTAACAGATGTCCATGGATATATCAAGGAGCAAGTGAACACACAGAAAATCCTGAATATAAAAGAGCAAGAAGTGGGTGTACTTGGCATATAGAAAGCAAATATAATCCAAGTTATAATAATACTGTAGCAGGACAAAATGTAGAGTATACAGTATATGTAAATCAAGATGATGAGTATCTAGTACCAAGTAGTACTAGTTTTTCTACTAGCGTAGGAAATATAACTAAGGGAAACTATTATAGCACTACTTCTAGTATAAGAAGATTTAACCTAGATGGAACGGTATCTACTGTAACTGTAAATAATTATTGGCAGGCAACAGTAACAAATTCTAGTCCAGGAACGGTTTCCGATACTAATAGTAATTTTAAGAGAGTAAGAGTCTATGGCGCTTATTCTCATGGTACAACTTATTTTGCTTATGAAGATGATAAGTATAATGATTATGTCACTTTTACTGATAATACTGCAGCAGCAGGGCATGAAACATATCAAAAAACATTACTATGGAAAACAAGAAAGACTAATGATAGTATTGCACCTGCCCACAGTTTACAATGGGAAAGAGGAGATATATGTAGTAAATCCTTAGACGGATGTGGAATGAGATTTGGATTTAATCCAAAAACAGCAAGTAGTTCAAGTACTACTGGTAATCCAGATTTTAGTACAACAGTTGTAATTCCTTTCGGGGGATTTCCAGGGACAAAGGCGTTCAACTAATGTTAGATTCAATATATGAAGCAGCTAAAGAAAGAGCACCAGAAGAAATGTGTGGAATTGTTACTGTTGATAATGAATTTATCGAATTTGAGAATATTGCAGATGATAAAAAATCACACTTTAAAATGGACGCAATAGCTTTCGGTATATATCAATTAAATTCAAAAATAAAATATGTTGTCCATAGTCACTACGACTCAAAATGTAATCCGAGTCAACATGATATTGATAACTGCAACTCGGTAGGTATACCATATTTAATCGTGTCCTACCCAGAAAAAGACTACTGCATAGTGGAGCCAAAATGACAAAAGTACATTTATTAGGAAAAGCTGGAAAGAAGTTCGGCGAACATTTTAACTTAGAAGTAAAACATACTAAGCAATTGCTTAGGGCTATTGCTGTCCAAAGAAAAGGGTTTTACAACTTTTTTACTGAAGAAAACGAAAAAGGTATAGACTATGTAATAAAAAGAGGAAGTGAATTTTTAAGAGAAGGAGAGGAAACTCTAAGTTTTGGTAGTGATGATGTGTTCATCATGCCAGTTCCTCAAGGTTCTCTTAGTGACGGAGCAAAAAGAGACTTAGGTGCAATACTAACAGTAATTGCAGTAATACTTGCATTCTTTGTAAACCCTGCCTTTTTAGCTTTAGCAGCTATAGGTAGTTATATTATGTTTGACGGAATGTTAGGACTACAAATGGATGATACACCTGCAAAAAATGATGAACCAGCAATATTTGGTGGACCACCAAATGTTGTAAAACAAGGTGTACCTATTCCTTTATGTTATGGTAAATTAGAAGTAACAGGCGCTCCAATAAACTTTGGGTTTACGGGAACAAGAATAAAACAAAATGGCGGTTGGGTAAATATTAATAACCCAGATCAACAAGATTATGGTAGCAGCGTAGGCGGCGGCGGTGGCGGCGGTGGTAATGCTGCAGTAAAGAGGCACTAAATGAGTACAAGTAGAGATAAAGATAGTACAGCATCAGGAATAGGCAGCGGCAAAGGGCCACTGCAAGATACTAACAGACAGTCTTTTATAGACCAGTCTGCGATTGTTTATGATGCTATTTCAGAAGGAGAAATTGAAGGTTTAGTAGATGGTGCATACACTATCTATTTAAATGGAACTCCAGTACTAGATAAAACTTATAGTGTTCAATACTCAGCAAAACAAAGTTCAAATATATCATATACTGCAAGTACAGGTACTATTACAGATAATGAAACCGCAAACATGTTTACAGGATTATCAACTGATGACGGTTCTAGATTTATAAGAATAGATGGGGGAGCTGCAGTAGGTAACTCCAATGTAGTAGCAAATACAGTAACTATAACACCTAGTTCAAGTAGTGGAATAACTTTTGCAAATACTCATGTAGACGGAAATATTACTACTCTAGTTGATATGCAACCTAAGATAAGAATCACAGGTGCAGGTCAAGACGGAGGAGTTCATGTAGCAACTATCACTTCTTTTAATTCAGGTAATGGAACAGTAAATATATCTCCACCACCAAAAACTACAGTCAATAACGCAACCACTACAATAGATTTAGTAGACCAAATAGCATCAATAGCAGGTAGTAATGCTACTATATCTCCTTCAGGACAAGGAGTAGATAGAGCAAATGTACCAGCTACAATGAGTTCTCCTGTTTTATCAGAAGATAGTAAACCTATATACAACTTTCAAAACTTTTCATATGCCTTTAGAACAGGTCATAGAAACCAAGACTTTGTAGTAACTCCTCAAGGAATAGGAACAGCAGCAGTAGGAATATCAGTAGGTCAAGACTTACCAGCCTCTACTCAATCTGCACTAGGAATGACAAGCGACCCTAGAAATGAAGCTGTATTAGATGATTTTGATGGAGATACATTAGATGCTCCAACACACGCAGGTATAAATATATCTTCAAGTCAATTTAATTTATCAGACCCCTCTATTATTGATCAACTTAAAATAACTTTTAACCATCCAACTGGACTATATAATAGTGACTCCGAAGATGGAGATAGTGGTCCTGCTTGGATAGAATTACGAGTAGTATTTTCTTACGAAAGGGATGGACAAACATTTGAAGAAACCATATTTGGATTAGATGATATGGCTGCCTTAAATAGAGAGAAAGGTGGAACAAGACCACATGGTAGCGGATCATTTAGTGGTGCAGCAAACTATAGCGCACACAATGGCATAATATACGATAAAATATCAACTCAGTTTGCAACTACCTTTAGTTTTGATACTGAAAAATTTCAACCCTTTGATAACTTTACAATAAAATTAAGAAGGTACACTCCTCTAAACTATGAAATAAGTAATAAATCTTATCATAATGCACTTCAGGTAGGTTTTATAGAGGCTATTGTAGAAGATAAACTAAATTACCCATATACTGCGTATGCAGCTGTAATGGTAGATTCTAAAGATAATACGACAGTTCCTAAAAGAAGCTATGAAGTTAGAGGAATTAAATGTAAAGTTCCAACTAATTACATTCCAAGCGATGTATTAGATGCAAATGGAAATAGAACTGAAACAGCTTCTTATAATAGAAATATTACTACAGGAGTAGCAGAAAGTACTTATCAAGATTGGGATGGTAAATTTAGAGGAGATAAAAAAGCGTTTCCAACACCAACAGACCCTAATCATAATTCTGTATATACAAATAATCCAGCATGGATTTTTTATGACTTACTAACTAATGAAAGATATGGACTAGGTCAGTATATGTATAAAGATTATACAGATAATTTAATAGATACATACCAATTATTCGAACTTGCAAAATACTGTGATGAACTTGTACCAGACGGAAAAGGCGGAACAGAACCAAGATTCAGTGCTAATATTTATATTTCAAAAACTACAGAAGCTATAAAAGTAATGAAAGATTTACTTACTGTATTTAGAGGAATATTAATATGGCATGATGGAGAAGTATCTATAAACATGCAACAAGAAAAAGCTCCTCTATATACTTTTACTAAAGGCAATATAGTAGCAGGAGAGTTTGCATATTCATACCCTTCTAGACGAGTACAAGCCAATCAAATAAGAGTGACTTGGAATGACCCAGATAATCATTATTTACAAACAGTAGAACTAGTAGAAGATACAACAAATATTGCTGAAACCAGGCAAATAACATCTAAAGCAACAGTTGCTTATGGGTGTACATCACAAGCACAAGCACATAGAGTTGGTAAGTTCCACTTACTAACAGAAACTCGAGATAGCGAAATTGTAAGTTTTGCTTCAGGCATTGGCGGACAATTACTAAGACCAGGAGATTTAATTGAAATACAAGACTCAGATAGAGATAATGTTCAATTAAGTGGTAGAGTATCAAGCGGAGCAACAACAACAGTTATTCCTGTAGATAGAACAGTAGCATTAAGCAGTGCTGCAAATGCTGATTTAACTTTAATATTCCCTAAATCAGGGGCGTATCTTGCACAACCAAATGCAACTATAGGTAGTGTTACTTATAATCAGGGAGACTTAATTCTTCAAGGAAAAAATGTGTCAGATGCTCTATACAATTTAGATTCGCAAGAAGACTCTGTAAATGCACGAGACGATAGTGGAAATGTATTAGACATCGCATGGTCAGAAGATACTAGAATAGAGACAAAAGCAATTAGTTCTTACAATGCAACTCATGTAGTTGTAGGTTCAGCATTTAGTTCTGCACCAACTGAGGAAGTAATTTTTGCTATATCACAGACAACAGCAGCAGGAGAAAAATTAGCAGGGTCACCAAAACAATATAGTATTGTTGAAATAAAAGAACAAGAAGATAAATCTTTTGCTATTTCAGCAGCTAGACAATCAGAGGGTAAATTCGATGAAGTAGATAGAGGGTGGAAACTTTCTAATATTCCTGATGTATTAAGACCTCCTAAATCCGAAGATGGAGTACCACAACCAAGAAGTTATCAATTAAAATTAGTAAAAGGAATACGAGATAATGATGATGAAACAAGGGTAACTAGTTCGGATGAACAAAGATTTACACCTCCTTCATTAGATGTATATTGGTCACCACCATTAAGTCAAAGAAAAGATTTAAATGATGTTCAGATAGAAACTCCTTACGAGCATATTCAACACTATGAGATAGAACATAATTTATATACTAACTCTGTAACAGCGGGTAAAGAAAGTTTTCAAAAGGTTGCAGTATCTCCTGATGTAAGAAGTTTTACTTTTGATAATATACCAAAAGCAGGTACGTTTATAGTAAGAATCAGAACTGTAGCAACGAATGGAGCACCTTCTCCATATGTTCAAAGAAGAATAACTATTAACCCTGAAAAACCAGCAAAAAATTTAGAGCCATATGTAAGAAAAGGCGGAATGTTAACAACTGGTTTTAATATAGACAGTTCAAATGCATTAGTGCAGTTTACAGAAAGCACTTATAATTTTACTCCAGCAGAATCAGATTTACAAACAATAACAGTCACAAGCGGTACAACTGCTCAAACTTCATGTAGCTTTTCAAACTTAGCTAGTGGAAAGACTGGTTATCTATTGTGGGATTATAGTGATACTACTGACCCACTAAAAGCGATAGAATATGTAAAAGATAATACTGGTGCTGACTTATTCAGATATTCAAAAAATTTAGACGCAACTGCTTTTGTACAAAAGACAGGAACAGCAAATGTTGTTGCAGGAAATACAGTTGTTATAGGAACAGGAACAAATTTCTTAACAGAGTACGAAGCTGGAGATATGTTCATATATGATAGTGGAACTACAAGATTTATAGCAACAGTTAACCATATTCATAGTAACACAGCTCTTGAAGTAGCGTATACTCCAACAGCAAACTTAACAAACAAAAATGTATTCTCACAAAGAATACAACCAAACTTTATCAAAGATACTATTATTGGAGAAGTAGCTAATACAAGCGGTACTTTCTCTATAGTAAACTATGCTAGTGGTAACAAGGGTACAGATGCATACTCTGTAAATGGTACAAATGAAAACCATAACTTCCCTTCAGCTTCAAACGGAACAGTAAGTGATTTCTCTAGTTTCTCAAATATCTACTCAATCAAAAAAGGCTCAGTAACATTAGCATTTGCAAGTAGTGGTACTGCCCTTAATACTTTTGGGTTATCAAAGGCAGATACAAATTGTACTTCAGCAATCAACTCCTCAACAGGAGAAATAACTGTTAGTGCAATAACACAAACAACAGCTAAAATTACAGTCACAATTACGGATAGATACACAGGTGAAACAATCGGAACAAGAGTTATTTCACTAGGTAAAAGTATACCAGGAGCAGCTGGAGCAGGTACAGATTCAAGAACTGTTAACCTAACAGCGTCAGACTTCTCTATTATTTACAACTCTGGTGGAACAAGTCCAAGCCCAAGTAGTACAATTACTTTGACAGCAACATCACAAAACTTTGATGACCCTTACTTTAAATTTACAGGGGATGGTATAAGTGATGAAACTTCTTACACAGATGGCTCAGGTGCGCAAGATACTTTTACATTTAGTGTACCAGCAAGCATAAATACTAGCCCTCAAACAGTTAGAGTAGGAGTAGCGGATGGTAACCAAGTAGAACTTGCTTTTGATAGTATTACTATCGCATCACTACAACAAGGAAGTGCAGGATATACTCCAATACTATCTAATGAAGCTCATACTTTCCCAGCAACAAAAGCAGGTGCAGTATCAGATTTTACAAACTCAGGAACATCAATAGAAGTATACAGAGGAGCAACAAGACTTACTCCAGTAGCAAACACAGGTACACCGGGAACAGACCAATTCTCAGTTACAACTAACTCTGATACTAATATTACAGTAGGTAGTTATACACTTAACACTGCATCAGCACATGCTAATGTAACGATTGGCAATCATAGTTCTTTCACAACCTCAGCTAATACTGCAGAGATAGAATACTCTATAAATATAGAAAATGAACTCACAGTAACAAAAGCACAAACTTTCACAAAATCAAAAGAAGGAGATGATGGAGCTGCAGGGGGCACTGGCCCAAGAACTGCTACTGGTTACATTTTCTATCAATCATCAAGTTCGAGTTCACCAGGTAATCCTTCAAACGCAGGAATATCATACAGCTTTAGCACTAGCTTATTAAGCGGTGGTGTAATTGGTACAGGTGGTACAAATTGGAATCAAATACAACCTACATACACAGGTAGCAACTCTAATAAATATTGGTATGCATACTTTAGTGTTGTTGAAGATGAATTTAATGATAGTACACCAACGATTACATTCTCACAAGCCTATCAAGGACAGAACTTTACAGGTCTTGTAACATTTACAGGAACTAACTCAATAACAGATGGTACTAACACTCATACAGGAATCACATCTTCAGATCTAGGTTCAAGTGGTACTACTACAATTGATGGGGGAAGAATTACAACAGGAACAATTGATGCTGCACGAATAAATATTGCAGGTAAAGATATATCTGACCTAAATAACGATTCTGGATTTACAGACGATGATAAAGCAAATTCAGCCTTTACACAAGCTAACTCAGCATTTTCCAAAGGTAATACAGCACATACAGCAGCTAACTCAGCATTTGGACAAGCAAACTCAGCATTTTCCAAAGGTAATACAGCACATACAGCAGCTAATTCAGCACATGCTGCAGCAAACACAAAAGTAACCCATGCCGCAGTTAACTCATCATCAACTATAGTAGGTGGTGGAATAGGTGGATGGAGCATAACAACTTACCATATAGCAGGTGGAGGTATTGTAGGAAACTTTACAACAAACGATAACACACAAGGCAATGCTTCATTCTTAAACACAGGGGGCCTTTTACTAGGGTCAGACGGTTTTATTTCTGCAAATCAATTTTATATAGACACTGCAGGTAACGCTAAATTTAAAGGAGAACTACAAGCTGCAACAGGAAGTTTTAGCGGAAGTATATCAGTAGGTGCATTTAACACAGCAGCTGGAAGTTCCACTTTATCAGGCACAGTTAATAGTGCATTTACACAAGCAAACTCAGCCTTTACACAAGCTAACTCAGCATTTGGACAAGCAAACTCAGCTTTTGGTCAAGCAAATTCAGCTTTTGGTCAAGCAAATACTGCTACAACAAATGCCGCATCAGCAGATACAAAAGCGGGCAACGCTTTTACACAAGCTAATACTGCTACTACTAACGCAGCAGCAGCTGATACAAAAGCAGGTAATGCTTTCGGTCAAGCTAACACGGCTACGACTAATGCAGCCGCGGCTGATACAAAAGCGGGCAATGCATATGGGCAGGCTAACACAGCTACTACCAATGCTGCCGCGGCAGACACAAAAGCAGGTAATGCTTATGGACAAGCCAATACTGCAACAACAAATGCAGCAGCTGCAGATACAAAAGCAGGCAATGCATACGGTCAAGCGAATACTGCAACTACCAATGCAGCAACTGCTCAAAGTACCGCAGACTCAAAAGTTACTCACGCCGCAGTAAATGCTTCATCAACAGTAGTTGGCGGAGGTATTGGTGGTTGGTCAATCAGTCAATATCACTTAGCAGGTGGTGGAATCGTAGGTAACTTTACTACTACTGATAGTACGCAAGGTAATAATGCTTTCTTAAATACAGGTGGTATATTACTAGGATCGGATGGATTTATATCTGCTAATACATTTATGATTGATACAGCAGGTAATGCAAAATTCAAAGGTACACTTGAAGGAGATGACATAGTAGTAAATGGTACACTTGTAGTGCCTTCATCTGGTGCCAATGTATCTGGTAGTACTGTAGGTAGCTGGTCTACCAACACTATGGATAACAAACATATTGTAAGTGTAGGTAGTGGCCCGGGCTTTTATCAAGGATTTGTAAGATTGACTGGTGGAACAAACCATGTTAAGACTATTAGTATTCAAGCAAGAACAGGTAGTTCTACTGCAAGTGACGGAACATTAATTTATGAAACTCCTAGGGTAGACCAATATACAGCAGGTAACTTATCAGAAGGTAGACTATTCTCTAGTGCACAAACAGCTAATATGCCGATTGCATTTACATATACAGGCTCCGGTAATGTATCAATGTTTATAAGAGCTCAAGCAGATACGGGGCCAGATACAGTAGGTTCAGCGGAAGCAAGATTTATCAAGTTTGGAACAACAGATCCAGTATTTAGTTTTGCAAACCAAACAGGTGTAGCATTAAATACTGCAACATATTCAAACACACAAGTAGTTGGAGGATTCCAAGGAACAAAAACAGCAAGTATAAGTAATACTTCTTTCACAAGATTTAAAATTGATAATGGAAGTTTTGGAACTTCAAATCAAAATATAGCAAATGGAAGTTATATCAATGTTGAGATTACTTCAGCAAATGCAAATCTTACCGCAAGAACTTCAACTGTTACTATAGGAGAAGCCTCAGCAGACTATACTGTAACAACTGGAGGCACCTCTGGAGGCGGAGGAGGCAATCCGCCAGGAGGCGGAGGAGGTTGTTTCGTACAAGGAACTCCTGTCGTCATGGCTGATGGAACTACGAAAGCAATCGAAGATGTAACTGCTGGAGAAAATGTAAAATCATTCAGACATTCAAGTTTATCACTCGATGAAAATGCTTGGGAAACTTGGACAACTCCAGAAATAGGCAGTGGAAGTTTTGGAACTTCAAATGTTGTCGAGGTAACAGACCCCCATTCACATACAAATTATTATTGGATTAATTATAATTTAAAAGTTACTAATGAACATCCAATGTTAACATTTAAAGATGATGTATTTAAATTTGTAATAGTAGAAGATTTAAGAGTTGGGGACTTTTTAATCTGTGAAGATGGAACTAGAGAAGAAATATTTGCGATACCTAAAGTAACACAATCTTGTATTACTCATAATATGGATGTAGAAGATGATGATACTTATGTAGTACGCGGTGGAAATAATAAAGGATACGTTGCACATAACGTAGGTGGGAATCAGAAGGCATAATGGACTATATAATTAAAACAGGAACAGACAGCGAAGGAAACGCAGTTACTACAACACTTAATGTACAAATGAATTTTGTATGGGAGTATTCTAATCATGAAACTCAACATTTTGTAAATAATCAAGAAATGCCAAGAATAAGAGAAAATGACATGGTAAAGATGGTTAGACTAAAAATTACAGGAAAAGATGATACTTCCTCAAATGCCAGTCACTTAGTTGAAGGGCAGAATGACCAAGAACACGAAGAATATGAAAAAGTTTACTTACCTTGGAGAGCCAAAGCAGGGGGTGAACTATCAGGATTTGTCACTCCCTATCAAAACGTAACTGAGGCTATAATGCTTAACTGGGCAAAAACTATCATGTTAGAAGAAGACAAACTACTAGCGTTAAAAGATAAATTTGCTCGAACATTGTATGGAGATAGATATAACTAAAAACGGACTTTTCTAGTTAGCACATATGCCTCTCAAAAATAGTTCTTGACATCACCTCTTATTTTTGATATAATTTAGCATATAGGAGTATAAATATGGCAGCAGGAAATTATGATATAGTTATTGACCAAGGCAGTGATTTTGCTTTGGAATTTGCTTTAGCCCAAGACGGCACAGCAGTTAATCTTAGTAACCACAGTGTTACAGCACAACTACGTCCTACCCCTTCTTCCAATACTCTTACAGCAACATTTACTTGTACAGTTACAGACACAGCTAATGGTAAGTTCACTATGAAATTAGGACATGCTCTTACTGCAAATATAGCTGCAGGTAAATATTATTATGATACTGAAATTTTTAATTCTAGTGCAAATACAATCACTAGATTGGTTCAAGGTGTAGCAAGAGTTACACAGAATGTGACAAGATAATGGCAACAACTATATCAATTACTCCACAAACACAGACTATAAATGCCACTGCACAAACCACTACACTAACAATTTCTAACGCCATAGGCGGAGATACTTCAGCTGCTTCAGGTATCACACTTACTTCACCAGTAGGTACTATCTCAACAGCTTCAAATGTAGAGGAAGCACTCAACTTTCTTGCCAACCAATTTTTTGTATCAACAACAGCTCCTACGTCAAGTACAACAGACTTGGCAGAAGGAGATTTATATTATGATACTGATGATAATCAGTTAAAGATCTACCGAGAAACATCTAGTGGAACATTTGAATTTGTCCCTATAATGATAGGTAACAACTCAGCGGACTCAGATACGGTAGACGCAGGGAGCTTTTAAGCTCGATAGGATAAAATCATGGCACAAACCATTAAAATCAAAAGAAGTAGTAGTACCGCCGCTCCTACCTCCTTGGGTCAAGGTGAGTTAGCGTATTCGTCTAATTCCAAAAAGCTCTTTGTAGGACACCCAACTTCTTCAGCAGTAACAACAATAGGGGGAGACTTATTTGTCGAAATGCTCGACCATACAGCTGGTACTCTTACAGCGAGTTCAGCAGTAGTCGTAGACGCCTCTAGTAAAATAGACCAATTAAAAACTGGTAATATTGTAGTTACTGGCTCAAATAATACTATTAGTACTGCCTCTGGTAATTTAACAATAGCACCAGCAGGGTCACTAGTAATAACACACGGCGGAACACTTAGCTTAGCAAGTCAAGCTACCTCTTTAACCATTCCCGATAATGAAGCAGCAGCTTTAGACATAAATGAAGGCGGAACCTCTTATGTTAAATTTATCACAACAAATGGTGCAGAAGAAGTAGAAATCAACAAAGATGTTGACTTGAATGGAGCGTTAGATGTTTCAGGAGCAGCAACTTTAGGATCAGCAGTAGTTACAGGTAACTTAACGGTAAACACAGACAAATTTACAGTAGCAAGTGGTACAGGTAATACATTAGTAGCAGGTACTTTAGATGTAACTGGAAACTCAACTTTAACAGGAAACTTAGAAGTTGATGGTGCTTTACAAGCTGATGGCAATGTAACACTTGGTAACGCATCAGGCGATACAATAACAGTAACAGGTACAGCAACCTTCACAGAGTCAGCAGACTTTGATGGTGGAATGACAGTAGCAGGTTCACAGACTGTGGACATGGGCGGAAATAAAGTTACTAATATCGGTACTCCAGTACAAGCTACAGATGCAGTAACAAAAGCATATGTAGATGGTGTAAAACAAGCACTTGATATTAAAGATTCAGTAAGAGTTGGTTCACAATCAAACTTATCAGCAGCATATAACAACGGTACTAGTGGTGTCGGAGCGACACTGACAGCAGATGGAAATGGGGCTATAACAATAGACAGCGTTGCATTAACCTCTGGAGATAGAGTACTTGTTAAGGCTCAAACAGCTGGACTACAAAATGGTATCTATTCTGTAACAACAGTTGGTGATGTTTCAAACCCATATGTTCTTACAAGAGCAACAGACGCAGATAGCTCATCAGAAGTTACTGGTGGTATGTTTACATTTGTAGAAGAAGGAAGTGACGCAGACGCAGGTTTCGTACTTTCAAACATAACTGGCTCAGCAACAATCGGAACATCTGTTATAACAATGACTCAGTTCTCAGGAGCTGGTAGTGTTACTGCAGGAAACGGTTTAGCAAAATCAGGAAACACACTTTCTCTTAATGTAGATGATACTACAATAGAGATAAACTCAGACACAGCAAGATTAAAAGGAGTAAGTTCTTTACCAGAAGGCACACTACTATATGGTGCAAATGGTGGAAGTTCATTTGCTTCTTTATCAATCGGAACATATGACTCAACAAATTCAGTAGGACAAGTTCTACAAGTTGGGGCAAACGGAACAATAGTATGGACAAATACATTAGATGGAGGAACATTCTAATATGTCTCACGTAATAAAAGTAAAAAGGTCAGAAACGGCGGGAGCTGCACCAGGAACAGACGATTTGCAAACACATGAAATTGCAATGAATGTTCACGAACAGAAAGTTTATACTAAAGCTGCAAACGGAAGTATTGTGACTATTGCTAGTCACAATCCCGATCAGCTAACAACTCAAGATTTACTCGCCTTTTCAATAGCATTAGGATAAGATTATGGCATCAGCATTTAAAACAGCAACAAGCGCAAATGTGGGTACAAGTTTAGCAACAGTATACACTTGCCCATCAAACACCACTACCACTATTATAGGATTATATCTTTGTAATCAGAGTGGAGGGGCGGCCGAAGCAAATGTAGAGTTTTACGATGCATCGTCAACTACCCATGTAGGTATAGTATCACAAATAGAAATACCAGGACAATCTACACTCGCACCAGTCGGGGGAGATGCTAAAGTAGTACTAGAAGCAGGAGACGCAATAAAAGTTCAATCGAACATAGCCTCCTCAATAGATGTAGTACTAAGTTATTTGGAGCAAACATAAAATGCCATTAATAGGTAAGGTTTTAGTACAAGAAAATGCGGTAGCAGGTAATGCTATTACGGCCACTAAGATAGCAGCTAATGCTGTCACGGCTTCAGAAATAGCAGTTAATGCAATTACACAAGCTGAGTTAGCAACTAATGCAGTTGGTGCCGCTCAACTACAAGCTACATCAGTAGCAGGGGTTCAAGACAATGCAATCGATGCAGCAGCTATAGCAGCTAATGCAGTAGACTCTAGCGAGTTAGTTTCAGGAAGTATAGATACAATACATCTATCAACAGGTGCAGTTACAACAGCGAAGATAGGAGCAAACGCAATCACTTCGAGTGAGATAGCTGCCAATTCAATAGATACTGCAGAAATAGCAGGTAACGCAGTAGGTAGTACACAACTATCAGCAAACTCTGTAGATTCAGCAGAATTAATTACAGGTTCAATAGATACAATACATATTGGAGCTTCACAAGTAACAACAGCAAAAATAGCAAACTTAAATGTTACTACAGGTAAGATAGCAGCTGACGCAGTTACAAGCGCAAAAATAGCTGATGATTCAATAGATTCCGAACATTTAGTAGATGGTAGTATAGATACTGCTCACATAGCAGCTAATCAAATTACTAGCGCACTTATAGCTGAAAACTCAATTACTGCAAGTGAAATCGCAACTGATGGTGTAGGAGCTTTACAGATAGCTGCTAACTCAGTAGATTCAGCAGAATTAGTAACAGGCTCAATAGACACAATACATTTAGGAGCATTACAAGTAACAACAGCAAAGATAGCTAACAACGCTATTACATCGGCAAAAATACCTGCAAATGCAATAGGCTCATCAGAGATAGCTGAAAATTCAGTAGACTCAGCAGAGTTAGTAACTGGTAGTATAGATGCAATACATCTTGCAACTGATGCTGTAACAACAGCAAAAATTGGTGCCTCACAAGTAACTAGTAATGAACTTGCTGATAATTCTGTTACTTCAGCAAAAATAGTAAATGGAGCAGTCAATACAGTAGACCTTGCAGACAATCTAATTACAGCGGCTAAAATAGCTGCTAACTCAGTAGACTCAGCAGAACTTGTTTCAGGCAGTATCGATGCAATACACTTAGCTGCAGATGTAGTAAGTGGAGCAAAAATTGCAGACGATAGTATCAATTCAGAACACTATGTAGACGGCAGTATTGATACAGCACATATTGCAGACTCAAATGTAACAACAGCAAAGATAGCTGACAATGCGATTACAGCAGTAAAGATAGCAGCTAACGCTGTATCATCATCAGAACTAAAATCAGACGCACTTAGTGGACAAACATTTACAGGTAGTGTCAGTTTCTCAGGTGATGTAGAATTTACAGGAACAACAACAACAGCTTCATCAACAAATACAGTAGTATCAGATAAGTTAATAGAACTAGCAAACGGAGTAACAGGAACTCCATCTGGTGACTTAGGTATTGTAATGGAAAGAGGCGACTCAAACAATGTATTTATTGGTTGGGATGAAAGTGCAGACAGAGTAAGATTTGCAACTACAACAGCAACAGGTGCATCGACTGGAGACTTATCTCTTACAAATGCAAATATACAAGCAGGTAGACTTTACGGAGATGTAACAGGTGCGTTAACAGGTAATGCAGATACAGCTACAGCTTTAGCAACAAATAGAGCTTTCTCTCTAACAGGAGATGTAACTGCTTCAGGTGTGAACTTCAATGGTTCAGCTGGAGTCGCTCTAGCAACAAGTCTAGCCGCCAACTCAGTAGACTCAGCAGAGTTAGTTAGTGGATCAATAGATACAATACATTTAGGAGACTTACAGGTAACTACTGTTAAGTTAGCAAATAATGCAGTAATAGCTGGTAAGATAGCACAGAATAGTGTAGACAGCGCAGAATTAGTAACTGGTAGTATAGATGGTATACATCTTGCAGGTAATTCAGTACTAACAGCTAAGATAGCAGCTAACAATGTTACTTCAGCAAAAATTGCAACCGACCAAATAGTATCAAGACATATTGCAGACAACGCTATTGATAGTGTTGACTTTATTGCAGACGCTCTAATTAACACAGCACAATTAGCTGGTAACTCAGTAGCGACTGCAAAGGTACAAGACAATGCAATCACAAGTGAAAAAATAGCACAGAATAGTATTCTTACTAAACATATTGACAATGGTCAAGTAGATTCAGCTCAACTAGCGACTGATTCAGTAATATCAAGTAAGATAGCAGATAATGCTATTAATAGTGTTGCGTTTATATCAAGCGGTCTAATTACATCAGACTTGATAGCAGATGCAACTATTGCAGCAGGAGACTTAGCAGCAAACTCAGTAGATTCAGCAGAATTAGTAAGTGGTAGTATAGACACTATACATTTAGGAAACTTACAAGTTACAACAGCTAAACTAGCTGCTGATGCAGTAACACAAGCAAAGTTAGCAGATAACTCAGTTGTTACAGCAAATATAGTTGCAGGTAATGTAGATACAACAGAACTAGCAGATGATGCAGTAACAGCAGCTAAGATAGATGCAGGGGCTTTAAATCAAACATTTACTGGAACTCAAGTAATACCAACACTTAATGCTACTACAAGATTACAAGCAGATAAGATAGGTATACAAGATACTAACCCACCACAAAAACTACACATAGATGAAGTAGCTGGTATGGATGTTGGTACAGGAACATCAGGTGCTACAACAGTATTTACACTAGATTCATTCAGCGCTTCTATATTTAGAACTGCTAAGTACAATGTACAGGTAACAAATTCAACAGACACAAACTTTCATGCAATAGAAATATTCTTATTCCATGATGGTTCAACAGTATATTTAACACAGTACGCTTCTATATTTGACAATGGTGCACAAGCAACATTTGATGCAGATATAAGTGGTGGTAATGTAAGGTTAAGAGTAACACCAGCAAGTGGTGATACTATGGCATATAAGTTCGTTAGAACAACAATAGAGGTATAAAATGGGACAAAAATTAGATTTCAACATCGAGGACTCAGGACTTAAAATTGATGGTACAGATACTATCGATGCAAGTAGAAACTTTGAAGGAGCAGTAGCTACTGGAAAAATTACTAGTGGTACTATCGCATCCGCAAGATTACCTATGACTATAACAACAACTGCTCCAACAAATACCAGTGGTACATCAAGTGGGCATATTTGGTTTGTATATTCGAGTTAATAGATGGCAATATATGTTAATGACAGTGGAACACTTCGTCAAATCTCTTTTCTGGCCGTTAATGACAGCGGTACTATCAGAAGAGTCAATGAAGTATACGTAAACGATGGAGGCTCTCTAGCAGGGCCATTCACTGTTACGCATGAAACTTCAAGGAATACAGCAACTTCTACTAGTACAATAAGCGGTACTAGAGAGACTGCCTTCTCTACAACCACAACATTTAACACAACACAAAGTACTCTTACTACTTTTGATACAAGTAGAACTACTACATTTAATACAGGTAATACTACTGAGACAAGTAGAACAACAGCATTTAATACAACAACTGCATTTACAACTACTACCTTATTCTCAACAACCACTGTATTTAATACTACGCAAAGTACTACAACTGCTTTTAATACTACAACAGCATTTACTACAACTACAACATTTAATACAACACAAAGTACTACAACTGCGTTCAATACAACAACTGCCTATACAACTACAACTACATTTAATACTACACAGGCTACTACTACTGCATTTAATACAACGACTGCATTTACAACTACTACTACTTACAATACAACACAAAGTACCACAACAGCGTATACTACTACTACCACATTTAATACAACAACAACTTATAATACATCGCAAGGTACTACTACTGCATTTAATACAACGACTGCATTCACTACAACTACTGTATTTAATACTACACAGGCGACTACTACTGCGTTTACGACTACTACTACATTTAATACAACAACAACATTTAATACTTCGCAGTCAACAACAACAGCGTTTACGACTACTACAACATTTAATACAACTACAACATTTAATACTTCACAGTCAACAACAACTGCATTTACAACTACAACTGCATTTAACACAACAACTACATTTAATACTAGTCAAAGCACAGAAACTGCATTTACAACTACAACTGCATTTGCAACAACAACAGTATTTGCAACTACAAAAAGTACAACAACTGCCTATAATACCACAACGACTTACACTACTTCATATGACACAGTGATAAGTACTAGTAGGAATACTTCTTTTGCTACAAACACAGCAAGAAATACAAATACATCGCAGTCAACAAGTTACAGTACTACATTTACAACAAGCACTGCTTATATAGATAATACATCACAAGCTACAAATACTGCTAGAAGTACAAATACATCGCAGTCAACAAGTTTCAATACTACATTTACAACAACTACAGCTTATCAGGATAACACTTCATTTGCTACAAGTAGAACAACTACATTTGCAACGAACACAACATTCGCAACAAATACGACATTTACTACAACGACTGCATATCAAGATAATACCAGTTTTGCTACAAGTAGAACAACGACATTTACTACCACAACAACATTTGGTACTGCAACTATATTTACAACGACAACAGCATATCAAGATAATACCAGCTTTGCAACTAGTAGAACAACAACATTTGCTACAAATACAACTTTTGCAACAACTACTACATTTACAACAACAACGGCATATCAAGATAATACAAGTTTCGCTACTACAAGAACAACAACATTTGCTACGAATACTACATTCGCAACAACAACAACATTTGCTACGACAACAGCGTATCAAGATAACACTAGCTTTGCAACAACAAGGACTACAACATTTACTACTGCAACAGCGTATCAAGATAACACTAGCTTTGCGACAAGTAGAACAACTACCTTTACAACTGCAACTGCGTATGTAGATAATACTTCATTTACAACTGCTTATATAGATAATACATCACAAGGCACAAGTAGAAATACAAACACAGCAAGAATAACAGCATATGTAGATAACACAACATTTGCAACATCTACAAGTTATACTACTACACAAGCAACAAATACAAGTAGGTCAACAGGCTTTACTAACTCTACAGCTTACAATACAACACAAGCTACAAATACAAGTAGGTCAACAGGCTTTACTAACTCTACAGCCTATAATACTACACAAGCAACAAACACAAGTAGATCAACAGGGTTTACTAACTCTACGGCCTATAATACTTCACAAGCAACAAATACAAGTAGGTCAACAGGGTTTACAAATAATACTAATACTTCTAGAAACACAAACACATCAAGGAATACGTCCTTCGCTACAAACACATCTAGAAATACTGCTTTTTCAGGCGCTACGAATACTTCAAGAATTACTACTTACATTACAATGTATCTAGAACTAGAAGAAGATTCTGAAGGAGAAGAGTACACACAAACCTCATATGTAAACACTTCAAGAAGTACTGGATTTACAAACAACACATCAGGTTCAAGAAGTACTGGGTTTACAAATAATACAAGTAGATCAACTTCATTTACAAACGCCACTTCATTTACAAATAGTACTAACACCTCTAGAATTACAGCATATATAGATAACACAAGTTTCGGAACTTCTAGAAATACGAACACAAGTAGAATAACAGCGTACATAGATAATACGTCTTTTGGTACATCAAGAAATACTAATACAAGTAGAATAACAGCGTACATAGATAATACCTCTTTTGGTACATCAAGAAATACTAATACAAGTAGAATAACAGCGTATGTAGATAATACCTCTTTTGCTACAACAAGAAACACAAACACTACTCAGTCTACAAATACAAGTAGGTCAACAGGGTTTACAAACTCTACTGCTTATAATACCTCGTTTGCAACAAATACAAGTAGAACTACTACACAGGCAACAAACACAAGTAGAAATACAAATACAAGTCAGAGTACAAGTTACAACACTGTAAGACTATCAAACACATCAAGAAACACAAATACTTCACAGTCAACAAGCTATAACACAGTAAGACTTTCAAACACTGCTAGAAGTACAAATACAGCTCAGAGTACTAACACAACTCAAAGCACGAACACATCACAATCAACAAGTTATAACACTGTAAGATTGTCTAATACTGCAAGAAGTACAAATACAGCTCAGAGTACTAACACAACTCAAAGCACAAACACTTCACAGTCAACAAGTTACAATACTGTCAGACTATCGAATACTGCTAGAAGTACTAATACTTCTCAGACTACAAATACTTCGCAGTCTACAAATACATCACAGTCAACAAGTTATGACACAGTAAGATTGTCAAACACAGCAAGAAGTACAAATACTACTCAGTCAACAAATACAACACAGTCTACGAATACTTCACAAAGCACAACTTATAATACAGTTAGACTATCTAATACTGCACGAAGTACAAATACTACTCAGTCAACAACAAGAACTACAACATTTACAACAAGTACAGCTTACATAGATAATACATCTTTTGCAACAAATACTGCAAGGAATACAAATACTACTCAGACAACGTCAAGAACTACAACATTTACTACATCAACAGCATATGTAGATAATACTTTTCAGTCAACAAGTTATGAGACAGCTTACATTACAAGTAGAATTAGTTCAAGAGCGACAGGAACAAGTAGAAATACAACAACTACATTTGCTACTTCACAAGGAACAATTACAAGTAGAGCTACTGCATCTGCTAGAGATACAACAACAGTATTTAATACAGCACAAGCTACACAAACTACTAGAAGTACAGCGTCAAGTAGAGATACAACTACAACATTTAATACTACACAAGCGACTGCCACAAGTAAGAGTACAGCATCTAGTAGAGATACTACTACAACATTTAATACTACACAAGCTACACAAACTAGTAGAAGTACAGCATCGAGTAGGTCTACAACAACTACATTTACTACTTCACAGGGAACTGTTACAACAAGAACTACAGGTACAAGTAAGTCCACAACTACAACATTTAATACAAACACTACTACCGCAACCGATAGAGGTACTGCATCAAGTAGAGCGACTACTACCACATTTAATACAAATACTACAACAGCCTCTAGTAGAAGTACTGCGTCAAGTAGAGAGACTACCTCAACCTTCTTAACAGATAGAGGGACAGGATCGAGTAGAGCTACCGAAACAAGTAAAGCTACTACTACTACTTTTGCAACTACTCAAGGAACTGTTACAACAAGAAGTACAGGTACAAGTAAGTCTACAACTACAACTTTTGAGACTGATAATGTAACCGCATCAAGTAGAAGTACAGCATCGTCAAGAAGCACTGAAACTTCAAGAACAACTGCATTTGATACTACTACAGGATTTGAAACAAGCAAAACAACAACTTTTGGTACAGATAGAACTACAACTACAACATTTAATACTAATAGAACTACTGATACCACGGTCACGACCGACCACTTAACCACAACTGTGTTCCTAACAAATACAGTTGTATACGAAAGAACAACTGCCTCTCAGGCGGGTACTCTGTTTGACACAGAGGTATCAAGCCTTGACAACTACGGATTCTCCTTCTGGGATGGCTCACAATGGAGTGAAAGCAACTAGAATGGATAAATCACAAGGCGGATTTGAAACTGATAAAAAGGTTACACCTGAATACCTAAATCGAAAGATGGAAAGTATGATGCATGCACTGTACGACAGTATCGAGCATCAAGAAAAACGAATGAGAAACTTAGAGCAACAAATATTTGAGCTAAAGAATGCCAAGCATCAAAGTTAAAGGAAAATTAGAAGCTCTAACAATAAATGAGTCGCTAGGAGATATACCTACTCATTTTATGAAGTCAGGTTCTTGTTATAGACCAACAAGTGACTTGGAAGGATTAGAAGAATTTAAGGAAAGAATTATACCTAAACAGTATCGTGGTTCTCCTTTTCAGTATGATATTTGGTTTAACACTAATACATTAAACACTGTTCATAAATGGTTATACACAGATTTTTTAGGTAATGGTATACTGGTCAAAACACCAAGTATAAAAATTAATGATAAGTTAATGATATCTATTGTTGATAACCCAGATGTAAAAATAGATTATGATAGATGTAATAAAATTATTAACAACTTTCATAACAAATATACTCTAACAGGAAATCAAAAATATTATGATAAAGTAATATTTTTACCAGGCAGTAACTTATTGTCTAAAGGTAAGTGTGTTCATTGGGGTAGAGTAAGACGAGCAATCGAGGAGGGGTTTGTAATTAAACCTCATCCTATTACTCAGAAAATATGGGTAGCAAAGATGAAAAAAGATTTTGGAGATGAGAACGTACTCGATCCAAAAGAAGGAGGTTTTGAACTTCTTGCAAATTGCACTCACTGTGCCACAATGCCGAATAGTGAAATGGGAATGATGGCACTAATGTTAGACAAGCAGTTAAGTATGGTATCACATACAAAAGAGGATAGAGAGAAGGCTCTCTTGACTTACGAAAGCATTTACTTTGCGATAGCAAATACAAATGCAAAAGAATCGCTGATGAAATTATTCTCAGCAAGGAACTCAGGCATTATATTCAATTTTGACGAAGATGCAGAGACAAGAATGGAAATGTTCCTAAATAACTTTTGGGGCATGAAGGTAATAAACGGATGATAGAATTAGTAACAACATATAAGAAAGATTGGACATTTTTCACCTTAGCTTCCCTACTTGATAAGTCAGGGTTTCGCTTACATTTATTTATACATAAAGAAGATTGGGTAGAAAAAGAAGTCCAATGGATGATAAACAATTTTGATAACATTAAAATCTACGAATCTTGGTGGAGGGAAGAACACATCTCTAGAATGACATTCCATCTAAAAGATCATTGGAAAGATAAAGGTGGACTTGCAAAGAGAATGGTCGTATGGTATGGTAACAGAATCTTCAATAGACCTATTGATGAAGGAGACATACCACCAGCAGAGTTTTTCAAAAGCTCACTTTCATTTTTAAGTAGAGAATTAGTATTCGATAAAAGTCATTTGAAGAACTACTATGGAATATTGAATATAGCAACCCAAACACATCAAAGAATACCACTAGTAGATAAATCAATGGTCATCTTAAACTATGACAAACTCGCTGAGTTTCATGATAAAGATTTATTTTTCATTGACCAAAAGCTACCACCAAATCAAGGCAGACGCCCTCGTATAGATACTAAACTTATAGCATGTAATGACCGTGCTTTCTTTGAAGCACTTACTTTTTACAAGCACTCATGGTCACCGCTATATGTAAATGGAAAGGTAGATGTACTTATCGAATTAGATGCAGTAGGAGCAAAAGAATTACTAGACTATAATGTCATGTTAAGAAAATCCTGGACTATAGATGTAAAACATGAACACTTAGCACTTCAGTATATATACTTACAAACAGGACTGCAACTAGCTGTACCATGGGATTGTTATACTTCATTGATAGATAAGATTCCTATGAATTTTAGAAACGCTAGATTAAATGATGTATTGCTCACTAAGACAGCGAAACAAAAATCAACAGCAGGAAAGTTAGTAGAAAGAGGTTTCTACTTAGGAAAGGTCTAGATAGCTCTCATCTAAATCGGTCAAAATTTTCCAATCAATCACACCCCTTTCATATAAATCAACTACAATCTCTTTTTCCTTCGGGGAATGGGGATTGCTTGTTACTGTGTTTAAAGGAATATGCCAACTATAAGGATTATTCGTTCCAGCAATAATTGGAAGTGCTTTCGAAAAAAAGTCAAAGCCTACCAATGTAAGAGAAGAAAATTTTGTTTTCTGTAAAAAATATTGTATTGCAATGAAACCTGCCGATGGCCTTGCGCCAACAGTTTTCCCTACTTCCGATCCACATAATTTGAAGAGTGACATAAGCTCTTTGTCCGAAAACATATTTACATATTTAAAATCTATTTGATGTCTTGAATCGACATCATCACCGAGATGTATTCGGGAACGATTGAACAAGACTGCGCAATCTTTCGCGAACATTTTTCTTTTACCATATCTCAAATACCCAGTAACCCAAATATCAGTACGCTTACCAATACTATCCCAATTAGTTGCATCAGGTATACCATTTCCAAATCGCACTACTGTATCGAAACTTTCGATGTAGTCAGCAAGTTGATGTTGTAATATTTCGACAGAATTGCCGACAAGTATTATTGATTTGTTGTTTGTAAGGTTGTGTAAAGTTTCTTCCATTCGTTAGAGTATCCTAGGTTATCGTGTATATCATGCCACGGTCCACCGTCTGTAAAATGAACCGCTTTTGCTTCTGGAAATTGATAGTAATTTACCATGGCGTTGTATTCCGCAGGTAAACTACCGATAGATTCCGCCCAATCCATTTCATGTAACGCACCCGCTGGGGCTTGGTTTACATACTCTTTGGTAAGTTGTCTACATTTAGCATTATCAAATAACATAAGTGATGACCAGTATTTCTTTGGATAAGATAGATTTGGTTTATCATTCATCTTAGTGGTGGGAGATAGAAAGGCGGGGTGTTGAACGCAATATATGGACTTACCACATTTTGCGTAATTGAATAGTTCTGCAGGGTCACACTTCCACATGAAATCACTATCACAGAAAAGTGCAAAACCTGAATACATAGAAAGATGCGGAACTAGAAACCGAGTAAAAGCAAATTCTGTACTTTCATTTTGAAACGGTCTCCAGTATAATCCTTCATCTTTTAAGTCGTTAAGTATCAAAGGTGTAATGGTATGGCTACGATTGTATCGTAAGATACTTTCCCTACATACTTCGTATGCCTCGGGTTGTTCAGAATCATAGCCAATGTATATTACCACTAGTCGTCCTTTAAACTGTTACCTAAATCATTAACATAAGCCTGTCTTGCAGTTTGTAAAGCAGCCTTTTCATTATCAAGTTCTACTAATTTTACATCACAGAAATTTATAGCGTGATGCAACGCCTGCTGGTCTTTGTTAAAGGACTCGGTATCATGTTCGATACCATCGATTGTAATTGTACTCATTTAAAAATATCCTGCCAATTGCCTTGTGTACTCGCCTTAGCATACTCGGTAGCACGGTTTTCAAAAAAGTTGGTATGCTCAACTGCATTTACTTGCATATCAATCCATGGTAATGGATTTTCAGTACTATGGAATATTCCTTTCATTCCTAGTCCTAGTAATCTTCTATCCGCAATATAACGAATATATTCTTTGACTTCTTTTGCTGTTAAATCTTTAATATCTGCTTTCTCGAAACAAACATCAATAAATTTATCTTCTAATTCAACAACCCGTTCTGCCGCACAATATATCTCATATTTTAGCTTATCTGTCCATATATCAGGATTTTCTGCAATAAAAGTTCTAAAGAGTTTTGATAGTCCTTCAACATGAAGGGACTCATCTCTTATCGACCATGTAACTATCTGCCCCATACCTTTCATCAAGTTATGTCTTGGATAGTTTAGAAGTATAGCAAAACTACTAAATAGTTGTACTCCTTCTGTAAATCCACTATATACGGCCATGGTCTTAGCCATCTCGTGTGGAGTTTCCATATTGAAGTCAGTTAGATAGTCGTGTTTTTCTGACATAGCTTGTATATCAAAAAACTCTTGGTACATATCTTCTGACTTACCCAATGTTTCTAAAAGTAATGAGTATGCTTCTTGGTGTACTGCTTCCATAGCAGCATAGCTTACTAGCATCATTCTTACTTCTGGTTGCTTGAATGTTGGAAGGTAATGCTTGGCATACCCACAACATACATCTACATCAGCTTGTGTAAAAAACTTAAATATATTGTCTATAAGTATTCTTTCACCGTCTGATAGCTTTTGGTTATAATCCTTTATATCATCTTGGAGTGGTACTTCATCAGGAAGCCAATGCATTTGTTGTTGTTTTTTGTAAAACTCAAATGCCCAAGGATAGTCAAAAGGTTTATAATAATCTCGTTCTTCTAATAGTTTACTCATTTATCCCTCGCAACTTAGACAATCTTGTTGTTCAAAGATTATCTCTCTTTTAGCCTGAGAAGTAACATTATCAGCTCTACTGATAGCTTCACTCCTAAGGTAGTATAATGTTTTTAAATTCTTTGCCCATGCCAACATATGAACATTATGCAAATCTGCTTTGTTCACATCTGGAGGAAAGAATAAGTTTACAGACTGTGATTGACAAATAAATTGTTGTCTCACAGCTGCGTGTTCGATAACCCAAGACTGATTAATTTCTACAGCAGTCTTGAATACATCTTTGTCCCACTCTTCTAGTATATCTAGATGTTGGACACTTCCTTTGTTTGCAACTATACTTCTCCAGTATTCTGCATACTCATCTTCGTTATTTGACTTTTCTCTGACAATTAAATCAAGATATTTATTTTTAACTAGATTACTTCCAGTCTTAGTCTTTTGAGTATAAGCATTTGCTCTAAAAGGTTCAATACTTGGAGAAGTGTTACCGCATAAAATACTAGAACTTGCATTAGGAGCTATAGCTAATAGGTGAGCATTTCTCACTGAAGCTGTGTCATCATCTGGACATGCTCCTCTTTCTATTGCTAGTTCTCTAGTAGTTTGGTCTGCTTTATTTTTGATGTAATTAAACATTTCTAGATTAGTACCACCTGCCATTGCACTTTCAAATGGTATACCATTTTTCTGTAAGTACGCATGAAATCCCATAGCGCCTAGTCCAATACTTCTCTCCCTCATAGCACTGAATCTAGCTCTTTCTAATTGGGGTGGCGCATTATCGATAAAGTCCGATAATACATTATCAAGCATACGAATTAAATCTGGTATAAAAGCTGGGTGGTCTTTCCAGTCGTCATAGTACTCTAAGTTTACAGAAGATAAACAACATACTGCTGTTCTTTCTTCATCAGTAGCAAGAGTAATCTCACTACATAAATTACTATGATGAACTTTCAATCCTTTTCTTTTCTGGAAGTCAGGTAACTCATTTTGTACCGCATTCTCGAACATAATGTAAGGTTCGCCTGTTTCCATTCTATTAAGAAGTAGTTTTACCCATAAGGCTCTCGCACTTACTGTCTTTACTACTCGTTTCGTGTGAGGATCCACAAGGTCCCAGCTATCGTCGAAATTATCAATTTTTCCAGCATTGTGTATTCGCTCCATAAAGGAATCAGAAATAACAACACCATGATGGAGATTAGTACACTTGCGATTAGTATCGCCGCCTGTAGGCTTTCTGACATCTAAAAACTCCTCTATCTCGGGGTGTGATATGTGTAGATAAGAAGCGTAACTACCCCGTCTAGTTACTCCCTGGCTAAATGCCAACATTTCTGCATCCACAACTTTCATAAATGGCATAACACCAGTTGACTCTGAACCTTTAGATGTTTTAGTTCCTATAGAACGAACATCACTCCATGAGCCTCCGATACCACCGCCAAATGATGATAAAAAAGCATTCTCGGTAAAATGGTCTGTAATACCTTCCCTGCTATCATCAACATAATTTAAGAAACAGCTAATGGGTAGTCCTCTACGAGTACCTCCATTTGATAATACAGGAGTTGCAAACATAAACCATAAGTTACTGACATAGTCATATAACCGTTGAGCATGGTCATCATCATCTGCGAATGTCTCGGCTGCACGAGCAAAAGCTTCCTGTGGTGAATTTTCACCGGGTATCATATATCTATCTTTTAGAGTTGCATGTGCGAACTCATCCAAGAGAGAATCTCTACTATAATCTATCTTCACTGACATAATTTTCCACCAATCCTATAATTTCTTGTCCGTGTCCAAGTACTGCGCCTTCGACATCATAAGTTAAATCCATGAGTTGCACTCCTACTTCTAGTCCTTTACTTCCAAACTCATTTAAGTTTTGAATATACTTGTACTTTCCGTCAAGTGGCAAACTCGCCATAATATCAAATACATCTCCGTATTGCTCGATTAACTGAGTAGCACGCTTTGGTCCAACTCCGTCAACTCCTGGAACATTATCTCCCTTATCTCCTGTCAAACATTTGTAAGTCAAAAAATAAACAGGGTCAAAATCATAATGTTCATCCCAGTTATGTACTGTTGTTTCTTTTCTAGTTACAGTCGAAAAACGACTTATTTTTGGGTCAACTAGTAAATCCCAGTCTTTATCTGATGATATCATCCATATCTCATCTACACCTATGTTTTCTCGGTTTTGGCATATAAGTGCGGCTATATCATCAGCTTCTACTCCAGCATATTTTAGTGTAAGGTAACCCTTACGTTTTAAACTAGACATAGTAGTTTGAAACTCCGCAAGAAACATTTCAAATTCTTTTGCTTCTTCGGGAGTTTGTTCTGCATATCGTTCCTTACGATTTGCTTTGTACTCTGGGTCGATAGTTTTACGGTAATTACTACCGCCATCGCCTAAAACGACTATCTCTCCACAGTTATAGGACTTTGCTAAAGACTCGACTGTACGAATATAATCATGTTCGAAGTCGTTGCGTCCTTGATGTTTCCATCTAAAAGCCAGATTGAGTCCATCAACAATCAATAAGTTCCCATTGGGAATCGGCTTTCCATGGCTCGTAAATTGTATTGCCATTTGTAAATTTTACCTCTTGTGTTTCTAAAAATTGTTCAGCAAAGGTGACATAGCACCCAAGCCAGTTTATATACATATGTTTTTTGTACTGTGGCTTTCTTGTCGTTGCCACATACCACTGCGAGTGGTTTTCTTTGAAGATTAACAATGGCTCTTGTTTCATTTCTTCAGACTGTCTACAAAGTTTAGACCACCACTTAACAAATACATTACTCTTTTGAGTAAAGATTTTGTGATTGAATCCCATATCTTTGTAATGTTTTATCTCTATGCAAAACAAATTATGTTTATGTTCTACATGTAGATCGCCTTTAATTTTACCTGAGCCACTGCCTGGAGTCTGTACGAAGTTTTCTCCAGTTATTCTTTTCATCATAGCTGCCGCTTTTAGTTCTGCGTCATGTCCTTTCCGTCTAGAATTAACCAATCAACTTCTCCAGTTCTGTATAACCTCCAATCTTTTCGCCATCTACAATAATTTGTGGGAATGTTCTAGCAGTTGGGAATAATGTTCTTACATCCCCTGCTTGAAACTCTTCGCCCATCATATTGTAAACTACTTCATGTCCTTTTTGTTCTGCAAGATTTTTTGCTCTTACACAATATGGACAGTTAGGAATACTGTAAATTTCTATTTTCATTTTGGCATACCTCCTTGTATGAATTTGCCAATAGTTGATATCTCATCTTCAGTCAGCATACCTGCTTGACCCCACATAAGAGCAGACTGTGCACCAATCTGTCCTCTGTTTTTGTAGATAGTCAACTTACTAATAATATCTTCTGCATTTTGACCAGCAAGCATTGGTCCTATACCACCACCACCGTCTGCACCATGGCAGGCAGCACATCCAGCCCATAGGCTTCTGATATTACTGAACTCGTCAGCTTGTGCTAATGCTTGTTTTTTTCTTTCAATTTCTGCAGGTGTACCATTTATGCGAACATACTCTGCATAACACTCACCAGAACAAGAAGTAGTACGAGGAACACCTCTGTACTCTAAGTTTTGGTATGTGTATGCTATTGTTGCTGTCATAAAGAAACAAATTGTTAATATGTACCCTTTCATTTACTTTTCCATACTTTTTTGTTTGGCGTCAAGCATTTTATCTTTGATATCTACTTCGCCATCCCAGTTCTTATCATTTCCGATAAGTATATTCCACCATTTAGTTATGAATCTAAACATGATATATTATCCTCTTTAATTATTTCTATTTTTTCTAGTAGCGGATGTGTCCAACCATGAGATACTAAATATGTATTTAGTCTTTCTTCTTTGAGTAGGACTTCTACTACTTTTTCTTTACCTTGTTCATCGAGAGCCTGATTGACTTCATCGAGAAACAGAACATTAATTTGACTTCTACTAATAGATGTCATAAGTTTTCGTATTGCAACTAATGTCGCAATATTCACTCTTGCTAGTTCTCCACTAGATAGAGCTAGTATGTCAATAATGTTTCCATTATCTGATACTTCTACATTTAGTTTGTCGTTAGTAACAACAAAATTGATACTAAATCTACCATCACTAAACTCTGCTAGATAATCATTTGTCATAACTTCTAG